>Ga0209318_1001157_pt1 | contig 18267 bp, 22 predicted proteins | sample RifGroE1_FD_183999 | JGI IMG/M metagenome (GOLD analysis project Ga0209318, IMG submission 183999) | Groundwater microbial communities from Rifle, Colorado, USA - Groundwater E1 (SPAdes) (version 2) | ecosystem: Environmental > Aquatic > Deep subsurface > Groundwater | place: Rifle, Colorado...
TTTTATTATGCAGTACACATTTTGTGTTATAAAAATTGATTCTCCTATACACATTTTGTGTTATAAAAGTCAAATATGATGATTTTCATATCACATTTTGTGTATAGGAGAATTTAATTTTATTTTGGTGTAATATCCTTTAAATCTTTTTGTAATTGTTCATTGTTCACAAAATAAAATATTAAATATCTCCTATCCCTCCTATCTCTATCAATAGAATATATTCTATGTCCTTTGTCTAATAAATAATTAGCATCATTAAAATTTCTAATTACTTGTGTAGTTTTCATAATACCATCCCTTCTCATTATTAATTTTTACTAGCATACTACTAATCACAATTATATTAACAATTTGTAGTATGCTAGTAAAAAATTTAATTTAAATACAATTGTGATTTTACAAATACCAATTCATTTTCATTGCTAAATTTTTGATGTAATATAATTCTTTGTTCTTGTGATAGCATAGAATACATAAAATCAAATTGTTTTGCATACATACTATCAATTTGTTGTCCATGTTCTATTAGTATACGTTGCCTTTGAAATAATTTTTCAAACATTTTTAATTCTTGTTTAATTTCATCATTATTCTTGATAAGCATTTTTAAATCATTTTTCATTTTTTCATAACTCATAATATCTTCCTCCAATTAGTTTTATAATTTGTTCCCTACTTACTTAGACACATAAATTTTAAAAAAGTTCCATAAAATTATTTTTATTTTTTTTCATACTTCTAAACGTATTGTAACATATTCAAAATTTCATGTCAAGCATTTTTATATTTGTATTTTGTCACTCATATATACTTTTCATAATTAGATATATAAATTTCCATACAACTTTATTGTAACATATTTTTTCCAATTTGTCAATACAATTATTTTTACAATCTTAAAAATCCATCAAAAATATCAAAATTTCCAAAAATTGACACATGCTCTAAACCCTTAATTTATAAGCATTTAGAAAAATGAAAATCATGATAAAATCTCAGTTTTATTCAAACTTTAAACACCAAAACAACCAAGATAATTTTCACTTGGTTGTTTTTTGATTATTAAATTGCATTTCCTAAAAATCCCAATATACATTCGCTACAGATTTCGACTTCATTACTATATCCTGTTGATTCTCTCACACTATAAATTGTATTTGCATAGTCACTAAGATTTAGTGATTTACCACACTTATAGCATGTAGATTTATTTCTAAACATTTGAGCATAATCTATATCAGGTATATCAGGTATATCATCAAGAGTTAATTCAAATTCATTATCACTGACAGCGACAACAGCAACAGCAGGGAATTTATATATTTTTGCCATATTATTTATCTCCATCTATGATTATTTTTGTACCATCATTACAAAGAAAAACAAATTGCCCACCAAAATCATCATCAGGTAAAATATTAATTTCATAATCATTCATATATATCTGTCTAATATCATCTAACTTAATTGCAAATTGATAATCAGTTTCACCAGCTTCTTCATAGAAATGAATCGTATTATCTGCAAAATGAGCAATAGTGGCTGATTCAAAACAAGTTACTACATTTGCATATTTAGTATTCAAGTTGATACCAATACTACAACAATTAAATCTACTTTCAAATACTTCAACAAATTCTTCAGTTGTTAATTTATTCATTTATAATAACCTCCGTTTTTTGGTTTATTTTTCTTGGTATATATTTTCTATGTGTAGAATACCATATATTCATCATATGTGTCAATATGTTTTTTTGTGATTATGATAATTTTTTAAACAAAAAAATAACCTGCTATGTAAATTAGCAAGTTATAAATACATACTTTTCAATTCTTCTTTAATATTATCTAATAAAGGTATTTGAAAATCTATAAGCATATTAACTAATACAGATATAACACCTTGAAATTTTAAATCTTCCGAAGGATGATAAAATTTCACCTGATGCTTATACTCAAATTCAAAAAACTTATATATCTCTATTTTTGTTCTATCTTCTGAAATCATATAGTCACGCAAATCTGATTCAAGAACATAGTAACTTTTCCATACTTTGTGAGATTGAATTTTCTCATCTCTAAGTATTCTTCTAGTTTGTTCTTCTGATTTTTTTATAATTTTTGCAATTTCTGGTACAGTAAAAAATGTTTCAAATTTACTTCTAGTTTCTAATTCTTCTTTGCTAAGATTTATAATATGATATTTCATTTACTATCATCACCTTTTAAAATTTTATTAATATAATAATAATACACTATGTTTTTATATTTGTCAATAAGTATTTTGTGTAGTATTAAAATTTCATTATATCATATTTTGGCGAATTTATGCAATAAAAAAACTACATAAAAATAAATGTAGTTTAATAGAAGGAAGTATATTGTTTATAACAAAAAGTAATGTTAAAATTATTGCTAATTAAATGCAAAAGCCACCTCACTTCCCTGCAAAAGAATTAGGTGACTTTATCCTCAGTAGATGTTTTCATCTACCTGCTTTGCTTTTGTCTTTTTATTATAGCAAAAACAGATAGCTTGTCAATACCTCTACTTTTATTATATATAAAAATTATTTTTGGAGGTATTTACAATGGGACAAGCTATGAAAAAGCTAGAAAATATCTATGAAAATCATAGAAATTCTATAGAAATTCCACACGTATATAATAATCAAGATAATGATGATTATGATTATTTAAAGATTATTAAAGCTAAAAGTAATGCTTTAAAGTTATATTTAACTAGAAACAATATAGAAAACATAGAAGAGGTGAATGATGTGACTTTGCATCTTGTTGAAAAAGTAGAAAACAAATTTCTTTCTATAGAAGAAGCATCTAAATATCTAAATTGTAATCCAAGAACAATAAGAAACCGCATAAATAAAGATGGTATGCCTTATGTTATGGATGGAAATAAGAAATTAGTTTCTATAGAAAACCTTGATTTATGGAAAAATGGTAAGCCTGACAGTATAGAAAATACTATAGAAACTGTGGATAACTCTAATGTAGAAGAATATATTCCTATGCCTATAGAAAATTATGTTACAAAGGATGAATTAAATTCTTATACTTTAGCTTTAAAAGATTTTACCGAAGCTATTAATTTGATTCGTGAAGAGGTGTCGGAAATAAAGACAGCTCAAATTGCAATTCAAGAAGAAAAACTATTAGAACGTATTAAAGAATTAAATGAAAAACTAGAAGAAATAAAACAAAAGAAAATTCCATTCTATAAAAAATGGAAAAAATTACTATTCAAAAATTAATTCTATTATTTTTCGACACGACATAGAATTAAACATACAAAAAAACAGAAGGGAAGTGATACAAATTAGTAGATATAACTTTCATCTTAATGAAGAATATGATAATGATATTATTGAATTTATTAAGAATCATAAGAATCAATCAAGAATAATTAGAGATATGTTACGCCTTGCATATCAAGCTATGAAGTCAATTCCTACACCAATTCCTACACCAAAAACACATACTAAAATTGATACGCAAAAAACACATACGCCTATTGTCCCTGAAAAAAAGAAGCCTCCCAATGATAAAATCAAATGGAAGATTCCTGTCAATTAATATTTTATTTTTCCATAAATTACAATTTAATATTGGTATATTTCTGCCTTTACCCAGCATATATTTTATATTATAAAATAACATTAGATTTTTTCTACTCTCTGGCAGGATAAACACTATCTTGCTTTTTTTATGCTAATAAACACCTAAAATTCTAGCTACTGTATCAATTAAAGCTATTCCTGCTAAAAATAATGGCATGTTCATTACCTCCTGTTGTTTTATTGATGATGTTATTATGCTCCGTACCGATTTAAATTATTCACAAAGAAGGTGTAAATTTATGGATTTTTTAAACCATATTTTTAACTATGGTGAATTAATTTGTGTTTTATCTCTTATCTATTTCATATATAAAAAAATTAAGTAGGAGTGATACAATGAAAAAAATTATAACTTCTACTATATTTATATCATCTATATTTATATTTCCTTCAATGGGATTTTGCTATAATAATGAATTAAGTACAGCTTTTAATAATGGTATTATGCCAATTTTAATAGATATTGGAAAAGTAATATTCTCCTGTTCTGTTGTATATGGAAGTTATTACATTATGAGGAAACAATATGTAGTAGGAATAGACAGTATAAAATGGGCAGCTATAGGATTTATTTCTCTTAGGTTATGTCAAGGATTTACTAATTTAGTTGACAGTATTGCTAATGGATTGAAATTTTAGGAAGTGATAATATGCTAGTTGAAATTAGTGATTATCTTTCAGGAAAAATTTATGATTTAATACTACCTAAATTTTCATTTATTACAATTTTTGATGTTGGTTGTTGTATCTGTCTTTGTGTGACAGTATTATCTTGCTATATGGTCATTATGAATAGAAAGAAATATGCTAATTATCTATATTACTCTTGTATGTTTTATACTATCTTCAGATTAATGTCAGTTATATTTGTCTAGGAGGTGATACCATTTTTTAAAATAGAATCATCTAATTATTCCCACATTCAGATTATACCAGATATTTCAGTTGAAAATGGATTGAAGAATATAAAACTTATTCAGTCCATTTATTCTACTATATATAAAGATTTATTTAGCAGAATTAGTTTTAAAAATGGAAAAATTATTTATACTAAAAAACAATATATTTCTTATTATATAGTATTTACTAATAATAAAATATCTTTTCACATGTGCTTACCTTCCGAAACAATTGATTTTATTTCAAATAGATATATACAAACATTTCCAAACATAACAATATTATCTTCAAATAATCCTTTGGATATTTTAAATTTAAATAGGACAACGCAATTTAACCTTATCCAAAAAGAAGAAAATTTCAAGTCATTGAATTGTGATATGCGAAGCGAAAATCCAATTCCTGCTCTCTTATCTATTTCTAAAGACATTAAAGAAAATGACATTGTTATATTTGAAATTAATTTGTCTACATTGGATGAATTTGCAAAAGAATTATTAGAGAATCAGAAACTAAAATATGTTAAATCTACCAATAAATTTCCTAATAAAACTATCGTAGATAAAATATTTTCTATAATACCAATTACATTAGATGTTATATTTGCAATTTTTGATATACTGTTTTCTATGAAAAATAATGATGATAGTATATCAAAAAAACCATCTTTTTCTAGTTATACTAATCAGAAAATTACTTATGATTTATTTGATGCAATGATTAGAGTATTTGTTCAATCAAATGATTTAGTCAAACAAGAACAAATTGGTAAATCAATTGAAGTTTGTCTTAGAGATATTTCAGGTGATAATGAATTAATGATAGGCAAAAAATTACAACCAAAAAATACTAAAGTAAAATTTAACTATGTTAAAAATATATATTCAGCTAAAGAAATCGCTGTATTCATGCAATTGCCTACTAGATATTATCAACAGGAATATTCAATTATTGAAAGTATTGATACTAAAGAAATGAATTTACCGAAACAATTATTTGAAAATGGAATACCAATTGGTGAAGTAAAGTATAAAGGTGTCGTGAAAACTGCATCTTGGAATATAAAGGATAAAGATGTTACTTCACTTCCATTGGCAATTTTTGGGATGCAAGGTGCAGGGAAAAGTGAATATATAACAAACTATGCTATTTCATGTGTAGAAAATAATCAAAGTCTATTTGTTTTAGATGGGATAAAGAATTGTGAGTTGTCAGAAAATATAATAAATAATTTACCTGAAAATTTTAACAAAATATGTATATTAGATTTTTCTGATACAGATTATATTTTTGGATTAAATTGGGATGAAATTAAGAATAGCAAGATTGACAATAAAAGTAAGATGTATATATCAAATCAGATTACACAACAATTGATATTGTTTCTTGATTCTCTTGTTGATGATAATGTACAAAAATTAAGTCCAAGAATGAAAAGATTTCTTACTTCTGCTGGTTTGCTAGTTTTCAGTTTGCCTAATACTACTATATTAGATGTATTGAATTGCCTTATTGACATTGATAAAAGACATAAATTCATAAAACAATCAAAATTAACTAAGAATAGTAAGATTGTTCAAGACTTAAATATGCTAGATAAAAATGGTGATACGAATATTCCAGATGTGAAAGGTATTATTGATAGGTTAGATTTACTTTTAGGTGATTATCTATTATCAAATTTGTTTTCTATGCAAGCAAATAAAAATATTAATTTTAAATATTTTGCAGAAAATGGATATGTTGTTGTTTGTAAAATGCCACAAGTGAATATGTCAGATAAAACAATTGATAGTATTATGACATTTTTAATTTCAAAGATATGGTTATCTCATTTGACTAAAATAAATAATGATATAATAAGCAATGTAATAATAGATGAAATTCATAGGTATCCTACAGCTAGAAAATTGCTTGACAATATAAGGGAAATGAGAAAATATGGATTAAAATATGTTTTTTCTGCACATAAACCAAGTGATTTTAAAGATTTACTTATAACTCTTAAATCTGCTGGAAGTAGTTATATGTTATTTAATACCAGTAAAGAGAATTTGAAATTGTTTGAGGAAGAATTAAATCCTTTTTCGATTGAAGAATGTATGAATACTAAAAAATATCATGCTAAATGTATTGTAAATTATGATAAGCAATACTGTGTATTTGATGCAAAAATAATACCTCCAATATTAAAGAAAAGTATAGATAGAAGTTACATTTATAAAGAATGTCAGAAAAAATATGGTGTTAAAAATAACTCTTTTTAGGGTTATTTTTTTTATAACTTCTATCATTATTAATCTACTTCACTAAAAATTCCTTCGCTTTTTCAGTAATAATATTTTCTACTTCTTTAACTACTTTTGCTTTTGTATCAGATACTTTTGCTTCAACATAACTTCTTATCATATTTTCATCAATAGGAAGTTTCTTGCTTTTAAAAATTTCTGCAATAGTATTTACAGCACTTTCTTTTTTCATATTATTTGACATATCAGAGAATTCTTGATTAATTGCTTTTATTACATTTTCAATAATAGTTTCTTTTAATTTATTTTGTTCTGTGGAAGTTTGAATATTAATTAAATCTTTCTTACTATTAATAAAAGTAGCTACTACTAATGCTAATTGAGTATAAATATCTTCCATAATAACATCTCTCCTATTTTAAATTTATTGTACGTCAAATGATACTCCCATATCTCGTAATTTTTGGAATAGATATTCACATAATTCATAATTCTTTTCTTTTTTAGATTTTTGATGTTCAGTAGTAAATATTTCCATTAAAAATTGTAAAAATACGAATCTTTTTCCAACCATTATATTTAACTTTTTAAATTCTTCTTTTTCTAATTCTTCTACTTTTATATTTTTATTTTCTTTTAGAAAATTTTGATACACTGGTTCAATATTATTAAACATTTTATCTATGAATTCTGTTGATATATTCATATTCATTATTTTATCCTTTCTAATTGTAATACTTGTGAAACTATGTAAGAGTATTCATTTGCCAATTTATGCATAAAATCTTTATCAGTTAATAGGCTAACTTCTTTTTCGTTTGAAATAAACATATCTTCAAACAATATAGCTGGCATTAGTGTTTCTCTGGTTTCTGCAAAATTGCTATATTTTTTACCTCTGTCTGTGATTCCATAACCTTTTAAAAATCCCATAATATGAGTATGTATTTGATTTCTATATATATCAGCAATTTTCCCTTTTGTATTGTTATGAACAAAACTTTCATAGCCATGTGCAGATTTATCTGCTGCTGAATTTTTATGAAAACTTAAATACAAATCAACAGGATTTAATTTGTGAAGTCTATTTGCTATTTCTATTGTTTGGTATAAATCTTCTCTACCTGTTACCTTTGGATTAGTCATTGAAGGTTGAATTAAAATTATTTCACATTCAAAATTTTTTTCCATTATGGATTTAAATTCAATACATAAATCCCAATTAAGATTTTTTTCATATATTTTCCCATTTATTGCTCCAAAATCTACCCCACCATGACCTGGGGCAACTATTATTCTTGCCATGTTTTATTTTCCCCTTCACTATTTTTTTCTTTTAAATTATTAGCTATTGTACCTCCACCTGTTAATCCCAAACCTACACCAAAGTAAAAAATTAAATCTTTAACTGTGTCCAATGGTATTTTTAGGAAACAACTTCCAATGTAAGAAAGTAAACATATTAACATACAAAATGCAAAGAAATAATCCATTTTTGTAAATTCTTTTTTCATAATAATCATCATCCTTTTTTAACTTAAACTATTAATACCTAATACAGAACATAAAGTTATTATTGCTGCTTGAATAAAGAATTTTACAGTTTGATTTTTAATTCCCCAAAATCCTTTGTTGTTTGACTCGCTTTGTTGAATAATATGTTCTAGCATTTTTGTTTCATGTTCTCTTTTCTTATCTGAATCATCCTTAATTAACTTTTCAATGCCATCAAATCTTGTTGTCACTATAGCTTCAAACTTTGCTTGATTTATCATTATTTCTGTCTGATGTTTTTCAATAGATTCAATCCTTATGTTTTGTCTGTCGATTCTTTTGTGAACATCATCAAACTTCTCTTTCACATCTTCAAAATCAAGTGCCAATATCACCACCTCGTCTTTCTTAAAAAATATGGTTGACAATTAGCACACTATTATGTTATAAATACTTAAGGATTAATTATCTAAGCAATAATTTTTCCTAAGAGTAGGGAAGGAGTGTGCATCCTTCCCTAATTCTGCAATTACTTACTTCTCACCTTTTAACTTTTTTACTACTTTTTTGATAACTGCTTTAACTTTTTGACCACCAGTTTTTTTAGCCATGTTTTGTTTCACCTCTTTTCACAACAAAATATAAATATAATAGGAGTGATTTTATGGAATTAAAAAGATTTGAAAGGAAAGTAAAACTAAGAAGAGCATATTATTATACTGCTACTGGATTATTAAGTTTCTTTCCTTTTATATTTTTTACAATTGAAAAAATAAGATTAGATTATTTTATATATTCCATATTGGTAAGTTTTTGTGGATATTTGATGTTTTATTTTTTACCAAAAATAAAAAGTATTAATTATACTAAATATGAAATGGATAACTTCTATAATAAATATTTACATTAATTATTTCCAAGTATTTAATCTTTTCATAGTACGAATAGCAATATCATTACGTTTATTATTTAGTACATCCATTCTTTTTCTTTTTAATTCAGGATTTAATTTTTTATTATTTTGAACATCCCTAATTTGCTTATTAATATTTGAAATTAAATCTGTCTGTGAATTGATAAATGATAGTTTTCCGATGTCTTTAAATGATTCTTTATTAAGTTTTGCTGAATTTTTTGATTTAGTTAATTTATCTTTTAAATCATATAAATCTTGCATACTTTGTCCTGTTGAAGCAGTATTGACTGTGAAAGCATTAATGATTGGTAATTCGGAAACTTTTTTAGCAGGTTTATTTTTCTCTTCTACTACACCTGTAGTTTGTAATCCTTTATCAATTACATCAGTAGCTAATTTTCCTAATCCTGCTGTGTAACCTTGAATAGTATTTTCTATTATTCTTGGTGAACCAAAGTTTTTTATTGGTGTATTTTTAACTATAGGATTAAGTATACCTGCTATCTCTTTTGCTGTTTCAGAAGTATTAATATCAAACTGGTCTTTACTTTGTAACATTTGTTCTCTTTTTGGTATAATATCGCCTTGGCGAAAAAATGAGTAATTAGACATTCCTTCGATAATTGGCATTAAACCTGTTATCATTAAAGAAGGTATTAATTGCATTACAGAATCAATACCAAAATTCTTAAAAGCATTTGGTTGTTTATCAAAATAATGATTTAAAAATTTTTCAGGTATATTTGCAAAAATAATTCCTAAATCAAATGGTTTTGGAATTCTAGCTATTGTATCTGTTCCAGGTATAGGAATAAGCCAGAAGGTTGATTTTAACCAATTGGGAGAATCTGCAATTACTTTCTTTTGTTGTTCATTAGCTAATACTTTTTGTGATAAATATACTGCAACAGTAAAGCCTGTTATAGCTTTAGTTGCTTTACCATAACTTGTATTATTCATTAATTTTAAACCACTTTTAATTCCTGTTACTTGTCCATTTTTTATTTCATTAAATATGAATCTACCATCTTCTGTAAAACTTCTATATGCTCTTGATGAACCTTGAATTGAAGCATTAAAAAATGAAATTACTTTATTTATTTCTTTAGTAATATTTCCAGAACGTGCAAAATCCATAAGGTCTCGACTTCTATACGCAGCCTCTAAGTCACTTACTCCTGCTCTTTTTGCTGCATTAAACTCACCTATCTTAGTTGACAATTCTGTTATCTCACTATAACTTCTAAGTTTATCAAGTAATTTTATATCTAATTCTCTAAATGGGAAAATAAAATAATCTTTTACTGTACCATCATTTGCTAAATCTTTAATACGAGTATCTAATGTATTTGTACCACTTAATTCTCTAATTGCTTGTCTTTGTAAATCTCTATCATAACTTATAATAGAACCATAACCACCATAATTTTCTAAAAATTTATCATATAATCCTTTACCTTTATAAACATTAATATTAAGTTTAGAATTATATAATTTATTTTTTATTGAATTAGGTACAAAAAATGTAAATACATCAGGAATATAATTATTAAGTTTAGTATCTCCACCTTTTCCCAATGCTTCAGAAAATCCAGTATACCAATCCTTAAAAAATTTAAAACCTGATTTAGAAAATACATATGCAGAAAATAAATCTCTTATAGGATTCCTTACAAAAAATGCAGGGTTTAAAGTTGCTCCTGCTCTTAATGTCGAAGCCATTTTTGCAAGATTGCTCATTAATGTATTTGAATGTTCCGCATCTAAATCTTTTAACATTTTGTATAAATCATCTGATACAGATACATAATATTTTTTTACTTCATCTATACGATTTCCAAGGGAATCAAGTACATACTCTTCTCTTCCTGTTGATGGATTATATCTTATTTTATAATCATCTTTATAGTAATATACAGTATTTGGATAACTACTTTCTTTTCCTTTTGGTACTCTTTTTACCTTTCCTGTTTTTTCTAATAAATCAATATAATCAGAACGATTATCAAAATATCTCATAATTTTATTCTTTTCTGTTACAGTAGAAATTTTATGAGTATTTTTAATAATATTTTCTAATGGATTTATTACTTTTCTTCCAGAACCTTTTAAATCATAAATAGCTTTACCAATATTAGCTATAGCATTTGTTTCTATATTATATGCTAAATTATCAACACCTAATTTTTCTCCATCAAACATATCTCTAAACAAAGGTACATAGTTAGGATATTTTTTTATTAATCCTTCATAGGTATCACCTGTTATAATTTCAGCATCACGTAAATTAGTAAGTAATTTTTGATTATATTCAACTAATCTTTGTTGTGCTAAATCCATTTCAGGTGAAGCATATTTATTAATAATTGCATCTGCTTCTGCATCAGTAAAACCTGATTTAATTGGATTTCCATCTTTTCCTAAAGTTTTATTTACATCTTTAACATGTTTTGCTAAACTATATTGTGCTAATTCTTCTACTGTATATCCTGCTTTTTGTACATCATCAATAATAGGTTTTAAACTTTTATTTATAAAATTATTAGCACTTTCTGGTGTTCCTGAAAATAATCTTAATTGTTTATAAAAAGAATTATCAGCATCACTAAGACCATCTCTATCAAAAATTTTATAAAATTCTTTTTGTCTTTTATCTGCTTCTACTCTTGTTATTACTCCATTTTCAAAATCTTTTTCAATATTATTTCTTATTTCATTTGTTAAATCTTTATCTAAATTATATGCAGGTCTGAATTTATCAACAAAATTGGTTAAATAATTATCTACTTTCTGTGACCATGTTTTAGGTTCTTCTGTTTTACTCTCCCATGATATTTTTTCATTAAAACTTTCAGGTGAATTTAATTGTATTGAATCAGGAGCAGGAGGTTTTTTTAAACTTTTCCATTCACCAACACCTTTCAATACTCCACCTAAACCACCAAATAAAGCAGCATCACCTATTGCACTTCCTACAATATCACCAAAATCACCACCAGCAATAGTTTCATCTATAGCACCATATCCAGCACCAGCAATAGCATCCCTTTTCATTGCTTGCCCTACTTTACCAGCAAAAGTTGTAGCAGGTTTTTGTCCAAATTTCTTTAATATTAATTCTGCACCTTTATCTAATTTTGATATAGGTATTAATGAACCTGCTAATTCTCCTACACCTTCAGTTACATTTCCCACAAAACTTTTTGATTCTAAATTTTTCTTTTCTTCTTCTCTTGATTTAATAGCATCATCACCAAGTTTAGAAGTTAAATAATCAAAAAGTTTTTCAGAACCACCAAAAGTTACACCTTCTGCTACAGCATCATTAAATTTTAATGGTAGATTTATTAAATCTTTTCCTACATTCTTACCAAAATTTAATATATCTGAACCTGAAATTTCTGATAAATCAATTGGTTTAGTACTCCAAGGTAAAAATCCTCCTAAGTTTTTATCAAATTTTTGATAACCAGTTAATTCCTTTTTCTTTTTAATAGTAGGTTTAGTAGTATTATTCATAGTAGGAGTAGAATCAACTGTACCAATATCATCAAAAAACCCACCCCCACTATTTAATGATGTATCACCTCCTATATCATCAAAAAAACCTCCACTATTCATTTCATTATTACTATCACCAATATCATCAAAAAATCCCAAAATCTCACCACCTATTTATATTATTCTACACCATAAACATTTTCATCTATATATTTCATTAATGTTGGAATAGCTACACCTGCACGAGCAAAAGTATCTGCTTCACTTTGAATAATTTGTTTAATTTCTTCTGCACTATATTGTTGAGATAATTCATTTATTCTAGCATATGCTTTTGCAGTAGCAGCATTTTTAGCTTGTGTCAATTGAGTACCTTTCATATCAGGTGAATATGATTGATATAAAGGTGCTAATTCTCCAGCTTTTCCTTTAAAGAATTCAGAAGGTTTAACATTTTTACTTTGGAAGAACATATTTACTGCATCCTGTGGATTAATACCTGCCTTTTGTGCTTCTACAATCCATTCAGGGTCAGCTAAAGCAGATTTTACTGCATAGTATCCTGGATTTTGTAATCCATTTTCCATATTCTCATTGTATCTATTATTTATTTTCTCAAAATAATTTGCTACAGCCTGATTCTGTCTTTCTCCTGCTGTTAAATTACTTTGTCCTGCACCAGAAGCACGTAAAGTATCATTGTTTAATTGTCCCTCTTGATACATTCTTTCCCATGTTTTACTGCCATCTGGCATCATACCAGTTAATCCAATATTTTTATACATGATTTCTAAATCTCTCTGGTCTTTTTGATTTTTCAATTCTTGTTCTTGTAAATTTCTTTGCCATGTAGGACTACCATTCCACATTTGAGTCATTCCAGCTTCTGACAATAACCTTTGAAAAGTAGGATTTCCATTCCATTCTTGAGTTAATCCTGCTTCGGCTAATTTATTTGCAAATGCTTGTTGTTCTGCTTGTGTATTCATCTGTCCTTGTTGTGAAAGTAAATTAGCCATATTCATCATGTTAGTTTTATCTTGCTGATAATATTGATTAGAATAGTCCATCTCTTTTTGTGCTCTATCAGCTTCAAGCATAGCATATTCATTGCCTAAACTTGCTATATTGTTTGCAGTTTGATTTGAAATATTAGCTAATTGTCTTGCTTGTTCTGTCTCTATGTTTTTTTGCATAGGCATAAATTTATTTGCTGTATCTTGACGTAAATATTCTGATAATTGTGAATTCTGTAATCCTCTGCCAGTTATATTAGAATTAGTTTGTGATTGTCCTTCACGTTTATTAATTTGTAAATTTGCTCTAGCATCATCATATGCACTTCTAGCACTATCTCTTTGAGCATCAGCAGCCGATTGTAATTCAGCCAGTTTTCCATCTAAAGCATTTAATTTTGGTTGATAAGCTACATTAGCATATTGTTTTGCTTGTGTCTGATATTTTGTTAAATCATTAGGGTCAAATGGCTTTAAAGCGTAACTACCTAATGTATTAGAAAGTTTAGTGAAATCACCATATGCCCTGTCATTTGTTGGGTCAATGTAAAAATCTTTATTTTCTTCAAGATTCATTCCATTAACATTAATTGAACGATTACCAAATTGATTCCTTTCAGGATTCCATTGTACATTACCTACATTTTGTAGTAATTGTCTAATTGGAGCCATTTTGGAAAAATCTACTGCCAAATTTTGCACCTCCCATTTTATATATAAATATAATTTTGAATATATTGATTTGTATTTGCTGAAATTAATCTTTCTGAAACTTGTGTATTTGCTGTAATTGGGACAAATGTTCCAGGATATGACCATATATATAAACAAATATTACTTTTGTTTGTAGCTGACATAAAAGATTTTATTTCATTATCAACAAATGCAAATTTCATATTGTCTATAGTATTGTAAGAATATTGCATACCAAAATCAACATGTTCTGTGTATGTTGAAAAACTTGAATCATATTTTACATATTTTACAGTATTATTATCCCAAAACATACAATATAATTCATTGTTATAAACAAGTAATTCTGAAAATTGAAATCCTGCATATCCTGAAAATCCTCTTTTGACTACTTCTAATCCAGATGAATCATATTGAAAAATATATTTTGAATATGTTGATTGAAAACCATCAAAAATACAATAACAATTTGTTCCATCTGTGTAAATATATTGAGGATTCAATGTGTAAGTATGAAGTGTTGACCTTCTTATTACTGTATTCGTACCAGTGAAACTACTTGTACAATATGAAATATATCCAGAATTGTAACTATAATTTGAATTATCTCGCCACACATAAAGCAAACCATTAGGTGTAGGAATAAATTTCATACGTTCAATAGCACCAGAAAACCCGTCTGTTCTATTATAATAAGTAGTTGTTTCTGTAATCCATGTGAAATTTGCTGTCACATGGTATTTTACATATTCACCACCAGAAGTTGAACATTTTGCATACCACAATTCACGTTTTATAGAATATGTTGCCAATTGATGATAATAAAACCAACCAATGTGTACTCCATTTGAATCTACGTGAAGAGTATGCCAGAATGTATAACTATCATCATCAATTGTGCCACCATACCAACGCAATGATTCTCCTAAAAAGATAGTTGTTAAATTATTAGTTGTTAAAGAATATTTTACCAATGACAAATCTTCTTGATATGTGTCTTGCAAAAAATAAATATTGCCATCATAAAAACTAGCATTAGTCAATGAATCTATTAATGTAAATGTATTTATTTTTTGGAAATCTGTTCCATCTATATTCATATTTGCTATTGTAATTTCAAAATATTCAGTGTAACTACTTTCTGCATGTGAATATTTTGAAATATATACTGAATATATTTTTGAATTGTATTCAAAGGTTAATAAAATATAACCTTGAATATTTTCATAAAGCATACATTCAAATGTTCTTTGTGCAGGATATGTCATTATGATTCAACCTTTCCATTACAAATAGCTGTTATACTTATTTTTCCATATGGGAAATATTCTGGAAGACTTGTCCCCTTTATATACACTCTAACACCATTAAAATTAGTAGATGAATTAAATTTTTGTGCCATTGGTATTATCTTCATATCAGATGATTGATTTACTTCATCACCTATATAACCTTCAGTGTTGTATGCAACTTGAATTTTTGCTGTACAAATTGGTTCAAATTCATATTCATTTACAAAATTAAAATCTATATATTGTTGTGAATATGTTAGCCAACCATATTCTATATATTCACCAGTACCATCATATATAATACCTTGAAAATCATTTATAGAATTAACAAACAATTCAGTTTTCATCTTATTTTCATTAAAAGCATTAATAATATTTTCAGGTTTTTTAATATCTTGATAACTTAATCTTCTTAAAGCTAACTTATCTGCCATATAATCCCTCCCATCTTATTTTAATTTCTTAGGAATAACTACAAAGGATACATGTACTAACTTATCAATATCATCATCTGTAAAAAATTTAATCCTCATATTTGAACCTTTTGCTCTTCTGATTTTTAATTTATGAATCATTTGTTCACCTTCAACAAAATTACATACAAATGTTTCAGTCTCTAAATTATTATCACCTTGACAAACTACATTTAAAGTGAAATTATGTTTTGGTTCTGCTGTTATCCATATTCTTTTTAATTTACTTTTTTCTCTACCAAGTTCCAATAAATATTCAAATTCTGTAGAATAAGTGGTTACACCAAAATCTGTAGTTGCAGTATTATCAAATTTTACTAAATCACCATTATCTGTACCTACATAAAGAAATCCTTTTTCTAAAAAGTTTTCATGGTGAATTGATGCACAAGTAAATATTTTTTCATATATATCTATATACCATTGTTTTTCAATCGTATCGAAAATAAATACTTTTGTATCACTAGCATCTGGCATAAATATATAAAATTTTCCATCATGTCCTATAGTAAATATTTTTGTGAATGTTCTTGAATTCAATTCTTCTTCGATTTTCTCACCTATAGAAACTATATCACTACCAGAATAAGCATAAACTTTTAATTTGTTAGAATCTCTTCCTACATATATAATATAATTTGAAACTTTTGATGCACAATTCATTCCATATACTGGATATTTACCTACAACAGAAGTAGAAAAATTTGTTTCATCATATCCTTCTAGCCTATATGCACCTCTATTTGTTAATGCTAATCCATGTGTGTCGAATGATATGAATTCTAATGTAGTTTCATTGATATTTGAAGGGTCAATTTGAAAGGCAGGATTCCAATAGTCTATATCTATATATTTTTTTGCATCTGCATCTTCACCAATAGTAATATAATCATTAAATTTTATAGTGTTTGCAGGAGCATAATTAGGCGACCATCCGAAAACTCTACCTTGATGTGTAGTAACTTTTTCCATATTAGGTACATCATAAGATATTTCATTCATATTAGTTAATTCTGATATATCTGTTCCAGCATTTATGTTAAACAGATAATTGTTAGCACCATTTGAAAGAACTAATTGTGAATCTCTTCCTTCTCTAAAAGTTGACCATTGAGTAGAATTAAGTTGTGCAGAAGATATAGTAGTAGATAAATTTTGCCAAGCATCAGTTCCATTTTTAAGCCATAAATTAGTACCTTCTTGAACAAGTAAACGACTGGTCATTTGAGGTACACCACAAGAATGTATAGATTTTACAGTATTATCAAATATTTTTTCGGTTAAAATTATATTACCTTTTCTGGAAACCAATTCACCTTGAAATGTTCTAAAGTTTTTTCCTGTAACAATTTCATTTGTATCTTTTATATTAAGATTATTAATTCCTGAAAATCCAGGTACATTAATTGTTTTTTTCATATTTATATCACCCTTATACAAACATTATTGTAATTATCTAAATTGTTAATTTGTTTCAATGCTTGAAATTTTTTCTGTTCAAATTCACTCATAAGTCTTTGAGCATCTTTATTATCCTCATCATCATATGATTTATAACGTGAAGCAACAAATAATGCTACTGCTTTATGAAGTAGTTTATGACAATCAATTTCTTCTGCAAGTGCTAATGCTATTTCTACATCATCTGTTTCATCTGCAATTGCAATTTCTGTAGGCATTTTGGAATAATAAATTGAATATGAACCTATTGCTGACACTTTTATTTTCCCATTCCTAATAATATAATCAACATATGATACTTCTCCATTATCATCTTCAAATTCATGAATTTTAATTATGTCGGATGGTAAATCATAATATGTATTAGTATCTGGAATGTCAAAAGGATACTCAGCAAATAATTTTGCATCTTCAGCCAAAGTCATTAAACATTCATTTATCCAATCTATTCCATCTAAATACTCTATATCATCATCTACATGACGATTTGCTAATTTAATAATTTGTAGTCCTGTCAAAATATCACCACCTTCTTTTTATTAAATATAAACTAGCATCATAAAAACAATGCTAGTTTATATTATATTTCTATTCTATTTCTCCACTACTCCACCACCAACATTCCAATCACT
>Ga0209318_1001161_pt1 | contig 18250 bp, 14 predicted proteins | sample RifGroE1_FD_183999 | JGI IMG/M metagenome (GOLD analysis project Ga0209318, IMG submission 183999) | Groundwater microbial communities from Rifle, Colorado, USA - Groundwater E1 (SPAdes) (version 2) | ecosystem: Environmental > Aquatic > Deep subsurface > Groundwater | place: Rifle, Colorado...
ACGTCTGCTGCTTGTATCTTCCGACCTTTTGGCACCTGGGAAGATTCGGCAGATGGCAACTCATACTCTCTCGGCTCAACTAACGCGGCTGCTGAACTTGTGGAGGTGTAACGTGAAAAGATTGATATTTCTGGTTTTTCTATTGGTCTCCCTGGCGACTCTTGCCTATGCTGCGAGTGGTGATAGAACTCCTGGTTACGCTCCCAAATTTCATATCATCTCGTCTTCGACAAAGGCTGCAAAATTGCCCGGTGAGATCAGGTACAGCAGTTCTTTTATTTATGTGAACATTTCGACGGCAGCGCGGCCACACTGGCGCAGGGTCAGCCTCGGGGCGGCTTTTTAAAACTACTCCCACGGAGGTTTGTAATATGAAACGTGCATTAATATTATCAGTTTTCATGCTTTGCCTGGCTGTAACCGGTGCTTTCGCTATTGGTGATTTGCCTACCACAACAAACGGATCATGGATACAGGGACCGGCTCCTAATGGGTTACTCTCTCAATTCCTGACTGTTAATAGCACCACGATTGACATGTCAAACAATACCTGGTGGAGCATCATGGCTCCGGCTGCAGGCTGTAAATATCGGATATTGCCCACCACGGCAAAAGGTTCTTATCCAGCGTTTACGGCTCCCACTGCTCAGGCCATGAGTAAATGGGTCAATGTAAACTCGTCTTTTGCCAATTTCTCTGGCTGTGCATTGGCTGAACTGGAACGTTTCTAGGGTGTAATGCGCTGCCATCATGAGTCAGTGTGTCCACGTCATGGGACATCTCGGTGCAAAATGGGAGAACTGCACTGCAAAATGAGGGTGGCTTTGGATTACGTAGCACACAGGCGGACGTGGTATGAACCTCAGGAAAAAAACGAAACCGCGCAGGGAGAAAGCATATGATCACAAGGACATTTGACCGCATACCGAAATTTGACGAACGCAGCCGCAATTTCCCGATCAGGGCATTAATCACCGCGACCGTTCCCCGCTCGTACACCTGGAAGTGCCCTGTCAATCTGGATCAGGGTAGTGAGGGTGCTTGTACAGGTTTCGCGGTATCTCAGGAAGCGGCAGCAAGGCCGGTTGTTGTCCCTGATATCACCAACGCCATAGCGAAACAGGTCTATTACCGCGCCCGGCAGATAGACGAGTGGCCGGGGGAAGATTACGAGGGGTCAAGTGTACTTGCTGCAATGAAAGCAGGTCAAGAGCGCGGCTGGTACAAAGAATACCGATGGGCGTTCAGTGAGCCTGAGTTAGCCCTTGCAGTAAGCTTCAAAGGTCCGGCAGTTTTGGGAATCAACTGGTATGAGGGCATGAGCAACCCCGACAAAAACGGGCTGATTCGCCCCACAGGTGAATTGCAGGGCGGTCACGCTATCATCTGCAACGGTTTCAATACTCGCACAGGTCTGTATCGGCTGCACAATTCATGGGGCAGCGCATGGGGTATCAATGGAGAATGCTTTATCTCCCGCAAAGATATGGCACTGCTGCTGAAACAACAGGGTGAGGCGTGCATTCCGGTAGTACGGACAATCAAATAAGGAGACACCAATGAGTACCGTATCCAGAACCCCAGGAACTGACGTGCAGTTGGCTGTGACCGCCCTTAACAGTCTGGCAAATAGCGCAACGGCGGGCTGGCAATCTGCGCGAGTGGATAACACCACTGAGAAAGCCAGCGAGTATGACATCAACATCAGCATTGACCTTGATGCAACCGCTGCGGCAAATGATAAGGCAATTCATGTTTATGTTGTCCCTTGGTTTTACGACGGTGCGGCATGGACGTGTGGCGCAGACGGTGGGACTGCAACTCTACCTGCCGGAACAGAGGGGACGTACACCATTGGCGCAACACACAACCTGCGGCCCGGTACTGTAATTACCTATACTGCAACCGGACAGGTAGTGAATAAATCATTTACTATCACTGGTGTCGGTGATGGTTTCAGCCTCGTAATTATTAACTACACCGGCGCGGCTATTGCAGCCAGTGCAAATGTGGTGCAGTACAAACCTGTTCATTATGTGAGCGCATAAATGGCACTCGTACCAATCCGCATACGCCGCACTAGCAAACCACCACTCGGGACTCCCCTGCGCTCTGATGGGCATTGGGGTGTTGAGGGATTGGTGGGTGCTTGGGCGTTTAATGAGGGGGTAGGAAAGACTGCCTTTGATGTTGTATCTGGTTCTGCTAACGTATTGTCAGGGCCGGTGTTTAATGCATCGGGTTGTCTTTTCGACGCCAGCGATGACTATATCGATTTAGGAGGTTTTTTTCGTAATTACGAACAGATGTCGATAATCATTCCCGGCATTAATTTACAAAACATTTCAGCAGATCACGCAGTAGCATCAAATTTTTCGGGGCTAACGTTTCCTGGAGAATGGTTGCTTCAGTTTGATAGAGTTAGTAATTTTAGTACTGCTGCATATGTTTTTAATTTTGTTTTTAAAGGAATTGATGCTGCAGCATTAGTAGTAGAGTCATCATCTGTATTAGACAACAAGACATACTCGCTAGCAGTTACTCACAACAAAGGGGTCACGGCCAGTTTATACGTCAACGGGGTCAAATCTGTCGGCTACACGAATGCATTAACTGCGACGGGCATCAACTCGCAATCATATACTACGCGACTTGGGTATACTGCTGGATCTAACAAGCCGTTAGCAGGGCATTTGAGTGGCAGTTTATTTTACAACCGCGTCCTCTCCCCCGCCGAAATAGCATCCCTCTCAGAAAATCCCTGGCAGATATACGAGCCAGAGATTGTGTGGGTGTGGGTGGAGGATAGTGGGGGTGGTACTACATTTACGCAAGGGTTGTCAGGTGTATTTCCCTCTCCAATCGCAAGCTTTATCAGGCAGATTAATAAGTCTGTAACAGGTGTCGAACCATATCCTTCTGCCGATGTCATACGTCAAGTTTATTTTAATGAATTAGCCGATGGTACACTTCCGGCTCCATCAGGCTCTATTATTAAGCAAACGGGCAAAACCATTACAGGAATTGTGCCAGCATCCAATGGCGGCAGTGTCAAGCAGACGACAAAAAGCATGGCAGGCACTTTGCCTCCGCCTTCAGGGAATCCAAATGAAGCAACCTTATTCCACCAGGCAGTAACCGGCATTATGAGCGCGATGTCTGGTATTGTGACAACTGTTTTAAATCCCATAGTCTCGCTAAATAAGTTGATGAAAATCATTGGTTCGTCATTCCGCAAAATCATTGGAGGCTGACATGAAGATATTTGGCAAGGAGTTCAGGAACAAAGCAGGCCAGCACGTAAATGGTCCGATTACGGCGATTAAAAGCTGGTGGTTGAGTAAGCAAATTCGTAAAGGCAAAGTTCCTCACGGGCGAACGATTACACCGGAAGAGGTTAGAAAGGCAATCCGTGATGGTTATTCCGGCGTGATGGGTGAAATATGGGGGATACTGTCTATCAAGGTCATTCGCGGTGATGGCAGGCACGAGGATTTAGGCGTAGTATCAGTACAAAAAGTGACCACTGCATTTGTCACCTATCTGGTAGATGCAATGCAGAATAGTACTACTTCACCAGTGGACATTTTTAAATATCACGGAGTTGGGACAGGTACAACCGCAGAAGCAAACAGCCAGACGGCACTGGTAACTGAAGTTGGCTCAAGGGCAACCGGGACAAGCACCGAGACTTCCGCACTAGTGTATAAATCTGTGGGTACTGTTACACCAGGCGGCACGTATGCAATCACTGAGCATGGTATTTTCAGCGCGAGTTCAGCAGGCACACTGATGGATCGGTCAGTATTTGCGGCTATAAACATAGTGGCCGTTGATTCTATCCAGTTTACTTATGAGTGTACATTTACAGCGGAGGCATAATCAATGAATCCGACTTTAGAGCATGAGAATCAATTAGATGCTGCAGGCCGGCCGTCAAACAAAATCTATTTTGCTTCAGGTGAACTGGACGAATCCACATTGGTCAAAACTGGCTTATGTGTTATTGGCGGCATTGTAGTAAACACTGATGGGGTTAATGATGGCCTGTGTGTAGTATACGATGGCATTAACGATTCAGGCACTATAGTTGCCCGATGCAAAGTAAAAGGGGCTGATGATATTGGCGGCTTGGTGATCCCGTTCCGCATTGCTACAGGCATTTATGTGAAGCTATCAGGAACCGGCGTTACTGCTCAGATCTACTATTTATAACGAGGTGTCAGCATGGATAAGGTCGGGATCTGTAACATGGCAATCGGGAATCTTGGAATATCAAAGTTTATCGGCAACCTGGACACTGAGAATTCCAACGAGGCGCGGGTATGCCGGGTATTCTACGATCAGGCGCTTAACAAGACTCTTGAAGAAATGCCCTGGTCCTTTACTCGGGCGTATGCAGATCTTCAGGATATCGGAACTCCTCCGTCAAAGTGGCTGTATCGATACCGCTATCCACTGAACTGCTTGTTCGTCAGGGCCGTGACTCCCCGTGATTATTTCCCTCAGGTAGACGACTATTTCAATCCGTATCTCCTTGAATATATCAACAGGAAACAATTTGAGATTGTCGAGGATCAGGCAAATAATGCACTGGCAATCTGCACGAATATCCCCGAGGCTCAAGCTTGCTTCACAATGAGGATTGTCAGGGTTCAGATATTCCCTGCTCTGTTTTGTGATGCTCTGGCCTGGTGCCTGGCTTCATACATCGCCTCCCCTCTTTCTGCTCAACCGTCGATGGCTCAGTTGGCTGGACAAGCATACACTGCGGCGATACTCAAGGCGGCTGGCCGGGATCTCAATCAGGGGCGTGAAGAGCCGGAAAAAGAAAGCGAATTCATTTCAGCGAGGTCGTAATCATGGGCCAAGGTGTTCCTCAAACAAGCTTCACCAGCGGCGAACTAGCGCCGGCGCTTTATGGTCGTACTGATTTTGCCCGGTATTACAGTTCACTTAAAACCTGCCGAAATTACATCGTGCGGCCTTACGGTGGGGTAATCAACCGGGCTGGTACTTACCTGGCAACTGAGGTGGAAGACTCAACAGTTAAGGGCCGTCTGATACCGTTCGAGTTTTCGTCTGAGCAATCCTATGCTCTGGAGTTTGGTGATTACGTGATCAGGATCATCAAAGAGGGTGGCATTGTTGTGGTGCCGGAAGGCACTGACGCTTGGTTGACCGCTACTCTCTATCTTCCTGGACACTCCGTCATTGAGGATGATGTCAGTTATTTATGTAGGGAATTCCACGTGTCCGGCGTTTTCGCCACTGACTTAGCGGCTGGCAAATGGTCTGTTATCGCTGCAATTCCTGTTGGCGATCCTGTAGAAATAACAACCATATATCCCGAGGCGGCGCTTCCCTTCCTGAAATACGCTCAATCAAACGATGTCCTTACCATCACCCATCCAGATTATCCGACTCAAGAACTGATCCGCTATGACCATCACCTATGGGAGATCCGCGACTACGAGGCTACTGGCGGACCATTCCAGGATATCAATATCGATACGGCAATCACGGTTACGGCTGATGGTGTTACTGGGACGGTCACGCTGACAAGCAACGTTGATCTTTTTACGGAGGATATGGTAGGCGTTCTCTTTTACCTGGAACAGTCGCCTGACGCATTCACGGCAAGATGGGAAGTGGAGAAGGCCATAACGATAAATATGATCCGCAGGGCTGGCGTCAGTTATTATCAGGCGCTGGATTCCGGCACAACGGGAACGGTCCGGCCAACGGTTCTTGAAGGGACCGAGGCGGATGGTGATCCTGGCGTAACATGGAAGTATCTTCATTCTGGCTTTGGCATCGCAGAAATAACCGCATTTCTGACAACGCAAACCGTGACGGCAGTGGTGCAGCAACGATTCCCCGATGCTGTTATCAACTCGACCGGAGAGCGCACCATCACGGACGTTACCGCTGGCGTTGAATATGATCCCGGCACTCCTCCTGAAATACCTGAAACGCCTGCCGTGAATGTCAGAATAACTGTCCCGGCTCATGGTTATCTGGATGGCGTTTCCGTGACGATTGCCGGGGTGCTTGAAGGTATTGATGGGACATGGCAGGTTATTATCGTAGACGCCAATATCTTTGAACTGAGCGGCTGCACAGTTGCCGACATTACCGGTTTTGAACTCGGGACATCTACTCTGGCCCTTTCTAATTCACCAAGTTACAAATGGGCTTTTGGAGCATGGGGCGGTAGCAATGGTTATCCTGGCGCGGTAGGGTATGACCAGGAAAGAATGATCTTTGCCGGGTCAAACTCTTTCCCTCAAACATTCTGGATGAGCCGGACTCAGGGCTTCCGTGATTTCGGTACGTCAAATCCCATCCTGGATGATGACGCGCTTACCTACAAGATGAACTCCAACAAGTTGATCGAAGTCCGGCACGTCCTCGAATTGTCTGAACTCATCATGCTGACAACTGCAGGACCGTTTCTCATCCGTGGCGGCACTGATGGAGTAATCAAGCCTGGGGCGATCAGCCGGAAGAAACAGCCAGCGCCGGGGTCGTCTCATGTCCATCCGTTGACAGCCGGATCAAACACCCTCTACATTGAAGAGAAGGGCGGTCGTGTGCGCAATCTTGGCTACGTGTTCCAGGATGATGCTTTTACCGGGCAGGATATCACTGCTCTCTCTCATCACCTCTTTACGGGTAGAACGATTGTTTCATGGTGCTATCAGTCAGATCCGTTCTCTGCCGTGTGGGTGGTACTGGACAACGGGATACTGCTCTCGCTGGCATATCTACCGGAACAGGAAGTGATCGGCTGGTCCTGGCATGATACCGACGGCCTGGTCGAGTCCTGCTGTGCAATCACTGAGGGTGGTCAGGATCGTGTTTACCTGCAGGTCAAGAGAACTATCAACGGGGCTGCTGTACGCTTTATTGAGCGTATGGCATCACGGCTCTATACCGATCCCGAAGATGCTTTTTTTGTTGATTGCGGCCTGACTTACAACGGAGCGGCGGCAACGGTGATATACGGCTTAACGCATCTGGAGGGAAAGACGGTTTCCATCCTGGCCGATGGCAATGTCCATCCTCAACGAGTGGTCACAGATGGCGCTATCACCCTGGACCGGGCGGCGTCCGTCGTCCATGTCGGCTTAACTTACATATCAGACTTTGAAACTCTTGAGATTGCGAATGCTCAACAGGAGACCAGAAGCAAGAACAAGATCATCAACCATGTTTCGTTGATCGTCGAGAATTCAAGGGGTATATGGGTTGGGCCGGACGTTGACAATCTTACCGAGGCAAAGCGTGACCAATATACCGCATATACCGATGCCATACTTGAGACCACGGGGCTGCTGGATCTCAGGATTCAGGCAGATTGGTCAAAGGCCGGCCGGATCTTTGCGCGGCAGGTCGATCCACTTCCAATGTCTATACTTGCTGTTATTCCAGAAGTAACTTATGGGGGGTCTTGATATGCAAATTGATTGGAATGCAGTCGGCACAATCTGCGGTTCACTCGGGGGGTTTGCTGTTATTGCCAAATGGGTAACAGCTGGCGTCGAAAAGAGCAACGAGACGCTACCGGTTATTATGGAGTCTCTGAAGAATATTAACGAGACTGCGAAAACTACCAACAAGGGATTAGAGGCATTATTTGACAGCCGGAATGATCACGAGAAGCGGCTTGTTCGTGTTGAAAATACGCATGACCTGAAGGGCTGCAACGAACCTTTCCATGTGCATCAACGGCAAGAGGACAAAAGATGAAGGTTGAGATCGCCCAGGCGTCAATAGATCATATCCCAGCCATTGTTCCGAAAGTTCGTCACGCTGATGCCGTCGAACTGTGGGACTTTGCGCGGGTAACGCCTGCTGAAGCGATGTATCACAGCCTGAATCGCTCTGGTTTCGCGCGCACGGGGTTTGTTGACGATGAGGCTGTCTGTATGTTCGGTTTGTCAACTCTTTCCGTTGCTGCTGATACTGGTCGCGTCTGGATGGTTGGCACGTACCTGTTAGATAGATATGCCAATACTTTTCTCAGGAGATGCATGAAAGAGGTCGAGGAGATGCTCGTCAGCTACCGTCGAATCGAGAATTTTGTTGACGTTCGGAACGTTCGCGCTATTGAGTGGCTGAAGTGGCTCGGCTTCACACTGGAAGAACCTCAACGCCTGGGGCCATACAATATGGAATTCATACCGTTTTACAAGGAGCGGAAGAATGGATAAGTCAATCGAGGTATTTTTCAAAGAGTCATTTCCGATGGAAAGCTTCAGGGGCAACATTGAGGCAACGGAACAATTCATGAAAACTCTTCCACAGGTTCATTCTGAGCCGGTTCATCGTTTCGCGCCTGGCCTTTACTGCCGTCAACTGACTATGCCTGCCGATACTGTCTGGATATCGAAAACACACAAGCATGACCACTTTGCCTTTATCATGTCCGGTTCTTGTACGGTTATTTCTCCTGAAGGCGCGGAGGTTCTTTTTGCCCCTTTCTTCATGAAGACCAAGGCTGGGACAAAGAGGTTGCTGAGAATCCACGAAGAATGCACCTGGATAACCGTTCACTCTGTACCTGCTGAAATGACTCAGGAGGATGATATCGAGGGTATTGAAAACCATCTTGTCTGTGACACTCTCGCAGAATATGACAACTATTTGGAACAGAAATTGAGAGGGGTGCTTATATGACAATGGCATATGTATCTGCTGCGATTGCGATAATAGGCGTTGGCGTCTCGGCATACAGTTCTTACGCGGCTGGTGAGAATGCGGAAGAGGCGGCGGATTACAACGCAAAGATGCAGGAACGAGCTGCGGCTGATGCTTTGCAGCGTGGTTCTGTTGACGCCGCTCAGATCAAGGAGCGTACCAGAAAGCTGATCGCCACACAGATTGCCAACAGCGGGGCGTCCGGATTCGATTCGTCAACCGGGACTCCTTTGGATCTCTCCGTTGAGGCAAAAGGATATGGGGAGCTTGACGCCTTGATGACAATCAATAATGCGCAACGGGTGGGTGCTGGTGGCAAGGCTCAGGCGGAACTTGACCGCTTCCAGGGTCGGGCGGCTTCCAGTGCCGGCACAATCGGCGCGGCTGGTACGCTGATTTCCGGTGCCTCAAATGCGTACTACGGTTAAAAAAAAGGAATGCTTGCCAACAATTCGGTAGGATAACTGGAGGTTCACGATGGCAGGTATCACGATCCCACGGTATGACGAGCAACAAGTAAAGTCGGTCGCTATCTCAACTCCTCGCGCTCAGGGTGCGTCTGCTGCTTCATTCGGTGCTGGCCTGGGTGCCGGTCTCGAAAGAGCGGCACAGGTGGGCGCTGTTATCGCTGGCGATATGCAAAAGCAGGAATTGCAGACCAAGGCGTATGAATATCGGATAACTCTTGATGACCATGAAAATGCTATCAAGTTCGGAGATCCTGGTGAAGATGGTTCCGAGGGATTTCTCAATATCCAGGGTGCTGAGTCAATGCAGTTCAAAGAGGCGTACCTTGAGGACTACAAGACAAAGGCCATGGAGGGCATACCGAAAGATATTCCTGATAACATGCGGGTGCAGTTCGAAAAGATGGCGATGGAGCGTTACAACTCGCTCTCCAATGAATTTAACCGCCATGCTATTGCACAGGAGTCAAAGGCCAACGACGCGGCAACCGGGGCAATGCAGGCGTCTATCCTGCGGAATATCGGCAGCAACGCATATGACGACAACCGTTTTCAGCTTGAACTTGGCACACTCAAGCACGTTGTCTCTGAAGGCATAACAAAGAAATATGGTGAGAGTGAGGAAGCGAATCAGATCCGCAAGTCTGCTTTGGAACTGGCCGTCAACGATGCTTATTCCAAACGGCTCAATCAGATCCTTCTGGATGATCCGGCCAAAGGCAAGCAGTTTCTTGACGACAATACCGGCAACAATACCCTGACACCTGAGACCGTGGCACACTACCAGGGAATCATCAAGCCGCTTGTTGCCAATCAGGATGGTATCAATAAGGCTTTCGAGTTCATCCCGAGACTCAAGGCCGGGGAGCCTGTCGATAAGCTGATATCCGAGATGCAAAAGGGGCTCTCTTCACGACCTGAAGTGTTCAAGGTGGCCGAGGCTCAACTCAGGGCGGCTCAGACCGATATCAAAAACGCTGAAGTCCAGGGCGCACAGACGGTGGCAATGGAGGTGCAAAAGCTGATTATCGAGGCAGAAAAGGGTGGCCGGAAGATGAGCCCGGTCGAACTGCTGGCGAGTCCTGCTTACAAGAAGCTTGTTGCTCTCGGGACTCCTTCGGCTCTTACTCTGGCCGCTGGCTATTCAGATAAGACCTTTTCGGAAAACAGGATGGTTGAACAGCAGGGTGCACAGCGCCGCCGTGAAGATAGGATGGAACGTAAGTATGATGCTGCAGCTGCAAAACAGGAATCTCAGCAGGCGGCACAACTGGAATTCACGCGGCTTTCTTTGGATCCTGACGAAGTGGCGAACATGACACCGTTCGAGATTGGTCAGAAGGTTATCGAACTCGGCCCGTCTCTCGGCGGTCAGTTCAGAAAACTGCACGCGTCTCTTGCAAGTCCTGAGCGGCTGGCTACTGTAAAGCTGGAGAACAAGTCTTTTAACTCTCTCATGTCGTCAATGGGTATCACTGACAAGAGCAAGCAGTCACAGTATTACACGGCGGTTCAGGACTATCTTGTTGCTCAACAGCAGGAAGGTAAGAGGGTATTCAACCCGGAACAGATAAGGAAGGCCATTGTCGGGGCGTTTCAGGATGTGGAAGTCGCAACCAGGACGAAAGACTTTTTCGGAGATGGATATTCGGACAGTGGGACGGTGAAGAAAAAGCGGATTGACGTGCAGAATCCGGCGGCGATTGTGATTCCGAAAGACGATCTGGTGATTGTGCGCGATTTTCTCAAGTCAAATGGCTTTGATGATACGCCAAAAAACCGGCTGCGAGTTTATGACAAGATGCTTGTTGAGCGTGGCGTGAAGAATATCAAATCAAAGCGGTAAAGGGGCAATCATGCTTGAAGATCTCGCGGAAGAAATGAAGCAAGAGCAAGATCGAACAGAAAAACTCTCCTCCTCTGCCGTACAGTCCTACGGCGTCAATCCTGATCAACATGCAGAGAATGTCAAACTTGCTCGACGTGCTGGCGTCCCTCCGGCCCTCATGCCTGAAATCAACGATGATGCCCGTCTCAGGGTGCTGCTCGATCAAATAGAGGTTGCTCCTCCGGCTGTTACTCGCTTCGTGGCAGATCCTGAAAACCTCAAGCTGGTTCATGACGATATCGAAAGCATGTCGGCTCTGGAGAGATCGTTTGACGTGCTGAAGAAATCGGCTCGGGCTCTGGCGTCCTCTCCCTGGTCAACGTCTCAAGGGCTTTGGAGCGTCCCGAGGGTGGCCGGTGACTTGTTGCAGAAGGTGACGAAACCACTTTCCGAGGCAACCGGTATCCCTGACTTTGGCGGCAACATAGCAGAGTGGTCAAAGTATTTCCAGGCAGGATCCAAAGCGACGGCCAGCAGGGTCAAGGGTGACGTTTCCGGCGCCGGCCTGATGGAGCGGGGCTTGTATTCCGGCATGGAATCACTCGGGCAAAATCTGCTCAATCTGCCAATAACGATCATGTCCGGTGGCTCCACTATACCGATGCTTACCAGCATGTCTCTGACAAGCGGGGGGCAGGCATACGGAGAGGCGCGTGATGCTGATCTTGGTGTCGGTCAATCTCTCCTCTATGGTGGCTCTCAGGGTGCAATCGAGTATGCAACGGAGATGATCCCGGCGCTGGCCTTTGTCAATAACCTCAAGGCGAAAAGCAGCTTCATGAAGTTTGCCAAGGATTTTGTCGGCAAGGAGGTTGTCGGGGAAGAGGCGGCAACGCTGATGCAGGATCTTAACGATTGGGCGATTCTCAACCCTGACAAACCGTTTTCGTCCTATCTTGCTGAAAGACCTACTGCGTTTGCTGAAACCTTGATTGCTACGCTGGTCGGTTCCGGCGGCATGGTGGTCACCGCCAAGGGTCTAGAGCGGCTGGGCGCGTCTGTCGATAAGTTCAACCAGGCAGGCAACAACAGGGATTTCCTCCTTGCTCTCGGGGATGGCGTCCAGGCGGCAAAACTGCGTGAACGGATGCCGGAAAAGATGCAGGAACTTATCAAGACCATGAAGGAAGAACACGGCACTCCTGAACATGCCTATGTAGACGCCAATAAATTGACGGAATTGTGGCAATCTGCCGGATTCGATCCTCAGAAGAAAGCGGCTGAGATGTTCGGTGACGCCTCTCAATATCTTGAGGCCCTGGCTACTGGCTCTGAGATTGCTATCCCTCTGGAGGAGTTCGCGCAGAAGTTCACCGGGGAAGAATATTACAAGACGCTGATCGAGGATGTACGGCTCGGGCTTGGCTCGTCAACCATGAGGGAGGCTCAGGAATTCGACAAGACAGGTCGGGACCAGGCGCTTCAGGATCTCATTACCGAGGCTGAAGGTATCGCTCCGACGCAATCAGATATCAAGGTCTATGATGATGTTGTCGGTCAACTGCTCGGCACTGGCATGGAGCGGGGAACTGCTGAACGGAATGCTCAGGTCATGCGGTCGGTATTCAGGACGCTGGCGGCAAGGACCGGGCAGGATGCTCACGAGCTCTATAAACAATATGGCCTTACCATCACCAGGCCGCTGCCTGATATCCTCTCAAAACGTCTCTCAGTGGATTTGTCGCTCGATCCTCTGCTTGATCGACTTCGGGCAAACGATATCCCGAAAGATTCAGCGGTTCGGGGCAAGTCTCTGGTGGAGATGCTGAGTGAAAAGGGCGTGCAGGACGCTGGCGGCAAACTGAAGAATCTGGATCTTGGCAAGCGGCAGAGTAAGAAGCTGATTCGTAAAGATGGCTTTGATATGGGTCAAGCACTTCTGGCGGCAAAGGAGCAAGGCTATCTTCCCGAGGGGGCAGCAATCAGGGACATGTTGGATGCGATTGCAAACGATGTGGCCGGCCGTGGCGTCTATTCTCCGAATGGTCTTGACGAGCGGCTGCTCAACGATCAACTGTCTCTCAAGCAGATGAAAGAGTATCTTGATTCGCAGGACATTGACATTCAGGGCATGACGAATGAGGAGATACGGGCGGCGCTACAGGGGGCTGCTGCTGATCAATTTGCCGACGGTGGCAATATGATGAACCAGCTTGACAAAGGTGGCATTGCTGATAGAATTATCTCAGCAGAAGGAGGTGTTGTTTATGTCAGTCCAGTATCCGACAACCAGGGAACAGATAATAATTCCGTCGCTCGATTCTCCGGTGGGGTGGCTGGGGACATGGACGGATCAGGAGTACAAGAACAATTCTCGCTGTTCCTGCCCGAAGGTTCCCCAGAAGCAACAAAGCCGGAAATAATCACTCCCAAAAAAGAGAGCGGGGTCCGCAAGGTCCAGGTCGGGACCATGTACTCCGCAATCAAGAAAGTCAGAACTCCCTCCGAAGCGGCCCATGTCGCCTTTCCTCTTGCCTCTCGTGCTCAAGAGGCACTAATTGCCATTGTAACCAATAAAAAAGGTGACATTCTCGGCGTTATTCAACATACAACCGGGTCCCTCAATCAATCCATTGTCCACCCCAGAGATCTTCTCGGCGTAGTCCATGACTTCGAGGGGGCGGCTGAGGTATGGCTTGCACACAATCACCCTTCCGGTGATCCGACTTTTTCAAATGAGGATAGAAAAATCACTGACCGGATCGCTGAAGTCCTCGACGGTTCCGCTATCAAGTTGCGCGGTATGCTCGCGGTCGGGCTTGAGGGTGGGGGCATGTATTACGAGAGGCCGGGCGCGGGGTCAACTGCGATACCCCTCGAAGATATAACCTCAAAAGGGGAGCGCAAAAAGAAGCTGGAAACATACGACCGAGAGATCATTGGCCTGCCGGACGGTCCCCGAATAACGTCCTCAATCGGGTTGAGTGATTACGTTAAAACTCTCGAGCCGGGGGCTTCTGGAATTATTGTAGTGAATGGGAAAAATGTTCCTTCTCAGTTTGTGCCAATGACCTTATCTGAAATGAAAAAACTCAGGACCGGAAAAGCAGATAGCGGGTCAAGCGCAATTATGCAAGCGTTTCATAAAGGGAATGGGGCGGCAATGTTCATGGTTGCTCCAGGGCTTCAAAATGATTATGCGGCTATTAAAAATATTGCTTCATTTGGGGAAGTGCTGGGCGGAAAACTATTAGACGGCATTGATACAGATAACGGATTCAGCATAACTACAGCAGGAATGATGCCAACTGGTGGGTCAACTTTCTTTCAATCCGCAGATACAAAACGCGGCTTTATCAAGTTCGGTGTTGATCGAAAATTCAATATCGGTTTCCTTGAGAATGCTGATCTGAGTACCTTTCAACATGAATTAGGTCATTTCTATTTCGAGATACTTGGTGATTTGGCCGCGAAAGATGACGCTCCTCAACAGATCAAGGATGATTTCGAGACGCTGCTCAATCATGTCGGGGCAACTGACAAGGATTCAGTGACGGTTGAACAGCATGAAATTTTGGCGCGTTCGTTTGAGGCGTATTTGATGGAGGGTAAGGCACCATCAGTGGAGCTACAAAGTACCTTCCAGAGAATGAAAGCGTGGTTCGTCCAGGTCTACAAGGAACTGAAGGCGCTCAACGTCAAACTCAATGATGATGTGCGCGGCGTGTTTGACAGGCTGGTTGCCTCTGATGAAGAAATCGAAGCGGCACGTAAGCGGCAAAACATGAAGGAGGTCTTTACTACTGCCGCTGATATGGGGGTCACTGAGGCAGAGTTTCAAATCTACCGCAAGCAGGGTGAAAAGGCTTACGCGGTACAGATCGAAAAGCTGGAACGTGAATATCTGGCTGAACTCTCCCGGCAGAATAAAATCTGGTGGGCTGAAGGCCTGAAGAAGATGGCCGATGAGGTTGACGCTGAGACTCAGGAGGATGAAGCCTATCAGGCAATCCAGGTACTCACAAAGGGCGTCACGTTTGCCGGGGCCGAGACGCCTATCAAACTGGACCGGAAGTCACTGGAAAAGCAATATGGGAAATCTATCGTCAAGCGTCTACCGCGCGGGATATTCATCAAGGAGGGTGGCGCCACGGCTGATCAGGTCGCAGAGATGATGGGCTTTGAGTCCGGCTCTGATTTGATCGAGGCCATGATTACCGCTCCGAATCGCAAGGAGTTCATCCAGGCCGAGGCAGATAGGCGGATGAGGAAAGAGCATGGAGACATGCTGACGGACGGCACAGGGGCCGAGGAGGCGGTGCTCACGGTGCATTCTGATGAACAGGGCAAGGTATTTGGTGAAGAACTCCGGGCCATGCGTCGGCTTCAGGCAACGGCGGAGAAAGTCAGCCGGGCAAAAGAGGGAGAGAACAAGGCGGCAAGATCGGTGGCCATGGGATCGATTCCTTCATCTGAGTTCTTTAAGGACCTGGCGCGTGAGATGATCAGCAAAAAGACCATTGAAGAACTGATGCCGTACCGCTTTGAACAGGCTGCGGCCAAGGCTGGCCGGGAAGCGTTCGAGGCGGCAGCAAAGAAAGATTGGGCGAAAGCGGCTGAAGCAAAACAGCGGCAGATTCTTAATCATTACCTGTACCGGGAAGCGGCCAACGTTAAAAAGATGGTTGATAAGCAGGTCGGCAAGTGGCTGGACCTTGTAAAGAAATCTGACAAGCGGCTGGCGGCAACTCGGGATATGAACATCGTGACGGCTGCTCGGGCAATACTCGCTCAATACCAGATCGGGGCCGCGCCTATCGAGGCAATGGCCGCTCTCCGGCTGGTGGAACAGTATGACCCGAATCTGTACGAGTCCTTGCAGATGGCGGTGGACGTGGCAACCAGGATGCCGAAACCGTACAAGCAGCTCAATATTGAGGAGTTCGTCGGGCTGATGGATGCGGTCAATAACCTCTGGCACTTATCCAGACGGAGCAAGATTGCCATGATTGATGGCCGGGAGGTCACTCTTGAAGATATCAATGACGACCTGATTCTTCAGATTGGTAGCCGGGCGCGGTCCCTGGCCGGTATCGGCAAAACTTCTGCTGTCTCGAATCTCCAGAAAATCAAGATCGGTTTCCTGGGGATGGGGGCGGCGCTCAAGCGGGTTGAGCACTGGTCGGTTGAGATGGATCGGGGCGATGCGGGACCGTTTAGAAAGTACATTGTGCAACCGATTTATCAGGCGGTAACTCAGTATAAAACAGAGAAAAAGCCAGTTATTGAAAAGCTCCGGGAGGTATTTGCAAGGCTGGACAAAGAGACCTTTCAGGATAAGAAGATTGCGGCTCCTGAAATCGGTTACACCTTCAAGAACAAGGGCGAATTGCTCCACGCAATCTTGCACACTGGTAACGAGTCGAACTTTAAAAAACTGCTTGTTGGACGGGGGTGGGCAACTCAGGACGAAAACGGACTTGATAAAACAGAGTGGGATAATTTCCTGAGGCGTATGTATTCAGAGAGCGTGCTTGTCGCTGATGATTACGCTTTCGCTCAAGAGGTATGGGACTTGCTGGAAAGCACGAAACCGGCAGCACAGAAAGCGCACCATGATATGTATGGTTACCACTTTTCCGAGATAACAGCCTGGCCGGTGGAGACACCATTCGGCATCTTCCGTGGTGGCTACGTCCCTGCAATCACCGATCCTTATATTGTCGAGTCTGCTGCTGAACGTGCCGATCAGGAAAATCTATTACAGGAAAACGCGTCAAGCATGTTCCCTGCTACAACCGGCAAGGGCTTCACCATGTCGAGGGTGGCCGGATATAACAAGCCTCTTCTATTGGATCTGGGCCTGCTTGCTGTGCATGTTGACAAGGTTCTCCGGTTCTCTTACATGGGACCTGCAATTCAGGATGTGGGCCGGATTTTGAATAACTCTGAACTGAAAGAGGTTTTCAAAGAGATCAATCCGGCGTGGTCAAGCGAGATGCTGATTCCTTGGCTGAAGCGTACTGCGCGGCAGGCTGTCGAAACCAAGGTGGCAGGCTGGGGCGGCAAGGCGGCTGATGCAATATTCAGGGGGCTCAGGCGGCGGACCGGTCTGCAGCTGATGGCCGCGAATCTTGGAAATGCCACTCAACAGCTTACCGGGTTATTGCCGGCCATGGTCAAAGTGAGCCCTGCTCGGATAGGCTCGGCACTTTTCCAGTTAAGCAAACAACCGATGGAGTTGACCAGGGCAATCACGGACAAATCCCCATGGATGCGTGACCGGCTGGACAATGAGATCAGTCAGATATCCGGTGAACTGCGGGATATCCTGATTCAAAGTAAGTACGATAAGGCGCAAGATTTCGGCATGAGAGCTGGGTATTGGCTGTCTGGTACTGCTCAACATATCGTTGATGTGATTACCTGGCAGGGTGCTTATGACCAGGCTATTAAGGCCGGGGAGATGGAAAAGAAAGCTGTCGAGCTGGCCGATTCGATTGTCCGTCAAACACAGGGCTCGTTTGCTCCCGAGGATGCCAGTTCGTTTGAGGCGAAATCACCATTCGTGCGGCTGTTCACTCAGTTCTATTCCTATTTCAACATGATATCGAATCTCTCTGTAACCGAGGGCAAGAATGCAGTAGCAGAAATGGGCTGGAAAGACGGCTCTCCTCGTCTGTTCTATATCTATTTGATGGCCTTTGCCTTGCCTTCATGGATCGCGGATTCTATTATGATGGCGATGAGAGGCAAGATCGATGAGGACGATGACGGTGAGTACATGGATGATATCCTCATGTCATTTTTCCGTGGTCAGGGTAAGGCGGCAACGGCGCTGATTCCTGGTGTCGGGATGCTGATAAATACAGGAATAAACCGATTCAACAAAAATCCGATAGATGACAGGATGAGCATGTCTCCTTCTGTCGGCAGTCTGGAACAAATGGGGTCGGTTCCAAAGGATCTTTACGATGTGCTGCTTGACGGCAAGGAGCTGAAACGGGCTCATGTCCGTGACGTGTTTACCCTGCTCGGCATGGCTACCGGATTGCCTTTTGCGGCGGCGGCTCGTCCTCTCGGGTACATGGTGGCGGCGGAAAGCGGCAAAACTGAACCGGCAAACAGTATTGATTACATCCGGGGCCTGATGACCGGTTACGCTCCACGTCCTGGCGCGAACTAAAGGAGGGGTGATGTCAGAATTTGGACCAGCATTTAAGAAGACAGGACAGAACGAGGGGGGCTT
>Ga0209318_1001162_pt1 | contig 18249 bp, 20 predicted proteins | sample RifGroE1_FD_183999 | JGI IMG/M metagenome (GOLD analysis project Ga0209318, IMG submission 183999) | Groundwater microbial communities from Rifle, Colorado, USA - Groundwater E1 (SPAdes) (version 2) | ecosystem: Environmental > Aquatic > Deep subsurface > Groundwater | place: Rifle, Colorado...
GTTACCGCCACCCTCGAGCGCACCGCAAAGCTCTGGCCCGTGCCCAGGGTCGTGTAGTACCCATCGGCCAGCCGCACCCGGAAGCTTCCCGTCGCCCCGCTGGCCAGCTTCGCCCGCATCAGCGCCGTGTATCGGCCCCGCTGCTCGTTTGGGCTTGCCGTCACGTCCGTGACTCGGATCGTCGCCCGCCGTTCCATAGGTGTGTCTGCCCCCGAAGGGTTGAAGGTACACACCACCTTGTACCCATCGTGGGCCATCGCATCTGGGTTCGTCGTTCCCCCGGTCGTGTACGTCCCGAAGGTGACCGCCTTCCGCAGGTTCCACACGCTTTGGAAACTTGCCCGCGCCCCAAAACGGTCCGTTCGGAAGCCCAACCAGAACTTCCACAGCGCTCCCGCTCCCGGCACTCCAGCAAACTGCACCTGCGCCAGGCGTGCCGGCACATCCCCTGGCACTGTCCCGGTCAGGTTCGCCTGCCCGCCGATGCAGTTCAGGGCAGTCCCCGTGTACGTGCTTGCAGAAGTTGCTTCCCAGTACGGTATGCGCTTGATCGCCGCGATATATTCCGGCAGCGTTGCAGACACATTCGCTCCCCGGTTGTAAAAGGATCCCTTTGGCCGGTGCTGCAGCTCTTCGATGAATGCCTGCCGCGCCCCCGTCTCTGTGCTGAGTTGCGATCGCAGCCATACACCATACCGCTCGGAGCCATCCTTGTACCACCGGGCCTGCTCTCTCTTCGCCTCCAGCGCCTGCAAAACCGCCGCCAGCGCATCCGGGGTCGCCGCCCTCGCCATCAGCGAGATCGTCTCCCACACCGGACCATTCACCTCGCCCGCGTCCTGGGACTTATACCCATCCTCCGCTGTTTCGAACCCGTCGGCAAAATTCAGCAGGTTCAGAGTGCTGATATCTGCCGTAAAATCATTCCGCTGCACCAGTTTAAGTTGCTCTGCCATCTCACATTAGCGCCTCCACCGCTTTTTTCTTCTGCTGGCGTTTCTCTTCAAGGAACATCGCCATCGCCGCCTCATTGTTGATCGTTACCTGGCTCTGGTCGACATATCCGCCTTCACCCGCCTGGTTTTCATGCCGGTTCCAGGCCCCGCTGCCCATCGGCGCAAAGCTCGCATATTCAGGCCCCGCCTCCCCTGCCAGAAACCAGGTCGGTTTGCTCACCAGGTACTCCCCACCCCAGGCCTGCGCCCCCCCGTTTCCGCTTCCATCTCCCCAGCCATCTTCGCCCGGGATAGTGCCGTCCGGGTCGTTCACCCCAAAATCGGGGATGGTTCCTTTGACGATCAGGTTCACCGTTGCCGTAATTTCCTTGCCGTCCAGCAGCAGCATGGCGTTGTACATCTCCGTGAGCGACACGTACCCGTCCGCCGCCGCCCCCTTGATATACTCCACCGCCTCCCGGTAATTGTCCACATTCTCCGGATCCCACGGGAGCTGTGCGATTGCCCCCGCCGCCTCCGTGTAGCCCCTGGCAGCCTCGTCGGCGCTCAATATCCCGTCTGCGTTCAGGTCGTACTCCGCCTTCAGGTTTTGCAGCGTCGTCGCCAGGATGTACTCCTGCTCGGAAATCTGCCCCATCGAGCGGGCCAGCTCCAGGGTTGCGGCCGCATCCAGTCCCGCCGCCGCCTGTTGGAAGATCATCTCCCGCGTCGCCGCCTGCATAGCATAGTAGGATGCACGCTGTGCCTGTTCATTCTCCAAGAGAGCGGCTTTTAACTCCATCACTTTCTTCGATGTTGGACTCCAGCCATACGCAAGCGCATATTCGAGTTGAGATGTTAGATCCTGGTGTGTCTTCCATAACTCGGCCGATGTATCCAGGTGCTCATTCACTGCCGCCGTCAACGGCCCCTGGATGGCAAACTGCACCGCATCCATCGCCGCCTTCTCATTCAGGAATGCCGAAGTTACATCTTCGATCACCGGCGGCAATCCTGCCTGCACATCCGTCTGGTCGATGACGCCCTTGGTCAGCAGCGCCAGCTCCTCGTTCGAAGCCTGCCAGGCATCGTTCAGCTCCACGGTTGCCTTATTAGACGTATACGCCTCGCGGGTATAAACCCCCAGGTTTCGATACGTGAACTCCGTCGCCTCCCCGTTTCGGATCATATCCCGGTACAGGTTCGCCGACGCCGCATCCAATTGCCCGCTCGCCACCGCCCCGCGCATCATCGCATCGATGTACTGCTCGTAGCTCTGCGTGGTCCGCAGCAGCGCCTGCGACAGAGCTTCTTGCCCGCCCTCGATAATGTCGGAGCCAACGAACAGCTTTACCAGGCCTTCGAACCCGGCGCCCAGGGCTACTCGCTCCATCGTCGACAAAGACTCGTTGACGTTGTCCAGGGCATGCTGGATCTCACCCGCGTTGGCAATGTAATCGCTCATCACCTGGTTGGTATCTGCCCCGGCCTGGGCCTGGCTCACCAGGCTCTCGGTCCAGGCTTCAGAAACGTCCCTCACCCCTTGCTCAACCTGCTGGTTTAGTTCATAAGCCTTGTACGCTGCCACCGCCACCAGGGCCAGCGCGGCAGTGTAGCTCATGGCTGCCATTTGCGCGGCCGTAAAGCCGGTTGCAGCGAGATTGATCGCCGAAGTCATCCCCCTCACGCCTTGAGCCGCAGGTCCAAGAGCCAGGACCAGCATACCGGTGGTCTTGATCATGTCTTTCTCGAACGGGCTCAAATTCGCCAGCCATTCGGTGGCCTCCGCTACTGCTTCAGCCAGGCCGGCAAACCCGTCTCCCAGGCCAACGATCATCCCGGAGATATCGCCCCCAGAAAGATCGATCAACCCATCCAGGATGCGCTCGGTCGCCTCGCCAATCTCTTCACCCAGCTTCAGGAAATAACCCGAATCGGCCAGCGCCCGCCCTTCTGTGTACAGGTCATTCAGGAAACCTGTGACTGCCACCAGGGGCGCCCCCATCGCGTCACTGCCGGCAAACAGCGCCAGGTCCGCCAGGCTGCTCTGGATACCCGAAAAGGTCTTGGACATTCGCTCAGCCGCGCCCCCGAAGTTTTTGTCCGCATAGGTGACAAAAGCCCCTGACACATCTTCCATGGTCAGCTTGCCGGTCTCCAAGGCTGCATTGACCTGATCAACACTCATAGCCAGCTCAGATTCGAACACGTCAGCCAGGTCGAGCCCAACCATGCGCAGCTGGCGCAAGTCGGTGCCCATGATCTTCCCCACGCTGTTTATCTGGCCAAAGTTGTATGCCAGCCGGCCGGTTGCGTCTTCGGTCAAGCCCAGCCCCGCGGCTGTATCCAGGATCGCCCCGGTGAGCTCCATTGCCGTTTTGGACGTCGCCCCAAAGGCCATCTGCAGGCGGAACGTATCTGAAACCGTTTGGAACTGGAACGGTGAGATCAGGGAGAGATCCCGCAGCTGGCCTTCGAGCTCACCGGCCCTGTTTCCGACCATTCCCAGGGCTTGCTCAACCGTTTCCGCTTCGCCGGCCATGACCATCTCACGAGCTGCCAGGGTGTTGAGCGAAAGCCCCAGGTTCTGCATCTGGCTGGCAGAATTGATTGCGCTCGCCCCCATGTTCATAATGCCCGAAACGGCCGCCTCAACGCCCCTGGCCAAGAGCATCCCGCCGGCGATGTTGGTAATCTGGTCGAGCGACTTGCCTACCTTGCCCAGGGCGCTCGAAGCGCCGGCATCTTCGCCGGTGATGATCAGCGAAATCTTATATTTGCGTTCAGCCATTCATTCCTCACTTCCTCTGCAGCCCGAAGCGCTTTTCCAGGTCTGCCCGATCTGCCGGCGTCACGTTTGATTGCAAGCGCGCCCGCAATTCGGCCAGCTGGCCGCGCCGCCCGTTGACCCGGGCCAGCTCTTTCGGCATGCGGGCTTCCTCGGCCGCCGCGTAAGCAGCCCGTAAGGTCCGGTAGGGGGCAATCTCGCCGCCCGGGCGCTTATCCAAAAACTGCTCCCCGTAGCGGTTGATCAGCCAGGCGGCGACCAGGTCACCATCGGCCATGGCGTCTTCGAAGGCCTTGACCACGTCGAACGGCGCATTTTGCGCCAGGGCTTCAACGTCCTCGGCCACGAACTGCGCCCGTGCGGCTGCCAGCTGCCAGCCTTCCAGATCACGAGGTTCCAGACTGGCCTGTCGGCGCAGGGCCTGCTCTTCCTGGTCAAGGCTGGACAGCTCCGCTTCGAGGTCGGGCGATAGCTCTTCCCTCAGCGCATCAACGAAGCCGTTGAAGTCCGTGTCGAGCTTGGCCTTTTTGACCAGCTTCCCCTCGGGATTCAGGTATTTATCCCCTTCGACCTTGGCCAGGTCGGCGGTGTACCGGGCGGCCGCTTTTTCGATATCGGCGGCCGCTGTTTCTGCAATTACGACTAGATCAGTAGGCATTTCTCACCTCCAGAAAACATAGTTTGGTTTTAGCCGGCTCTTTGGCCGGAAATCGCTTATACAATTGACCATTCGGGATATCCACCATCAATTTAGCCTGCCCCTCTTTCCAGCCGGCCTGGCGTGCTGGGCAAGCATCTCAATCGTGCGGTGCATTGCAAACCGCCACACGGCCGGCTCCTCGCGGACCATCGCCGCAATGTCTTCCATGGCGAGATGTGTTGACCAATCGGCGCCCTGAGACCAGAGCCGGGCCATGAGCGCGATCAACTTGGTCATGTTCACGGTGAGCTCAATCCGGGCCGATTCCACATCGGCGGCGTCCCTGCCGGCTATCCGTTTGGCTAGTTGCGGAGTGACTTCGAAGACCTGAATCACGTCTCGCACCAGCTCAGCCGGCGGGTTGACCCAGACCAGGATTTGCACGCCGGCATGATCGGGGCTGTGCTCCCCAAGGTCGATCGGCCGGATCTTTTTCGGATCAGGCTTCCGGTTCACCATCGAAGATCTCCATAATCTCAAGCACCTTTTCCCAAAGATAGGCCTTCGCCGGCCAGCGCCGCTGGTACTCTTCGAAGCTCAGCAGCTCACCGGTAGCGGGATCCACATGCAAGCCATCGGCCTGGGCCTTCGGGAAGAGCTCCCGCCACATGGCCAGAGAGATCCACAAGCTTTTCAGCGGCTCGAGCCGCTCTTCAAGCATCTTTACCCGCTTCTTGATCGCCGCACTAATGAACCTGCGCATTGATTTTCTCCTCCAACTCTGCCAGGCGGCCCAGCAGCTGCTCGACATCATAGGCCGCAATAAACATGCTCAGCAGCTCTTTTTGGCCGGCGATCGCCCGCAATAGCAGCTCTCGGGGGTCGGCGTGCTTGGTTTTCAGCAAGACAATTTCCCGATCGCCGGCGCCCTCCGCCAGCTCAACCAGGCGGGCCAGGCTGGCCTTCCTCCGGATCCGCTTCCCCATCGGCCCGGGCTCGGTGTAGATTACGCTCACGTCGCCGGCTCTGGGACCGATATCATATTGCCCGGGCACGTCCGGATCGTCGAGCCAGCGATCGCAGGCGTCCGCCAGGCGCCGGGCGCGCTCGAGGCAGGCCTGCAGCTCAGCCAACACGTTCACGGCCTGGCGCTCCCCTTCGGCCTGGTTGGCCAGTTGAAGCCGCTCGGGGAGGTGGCTTTTCTTGTGCCGATCCAGGGCCGCGCGAGAAATTTCAAAACGTCCCGATATGTCTCGAATTGACTCGCACGAAACAAGCGCCTTATCGATATCTTCCCTTTGGGGGTTCTGGCAGACCGTGCATTTTCTAGGCATGGTTCATTTCCCCTGCAGGGCGCCGGCATTCGCCGGACGGTTCGGATAGCACGCCCCGCTAAAAGGCTGGCCTTCCCAGGTTGAAACCTTCTTCACGACGGCCTGGTGGTCGAAACCCAGGACCTCGCAGAACAACGCGGCCGGCTGGCTGCCCAACCAGGCCTGGGCCTCGGGATTGCCGGCGCCGGCGTCCTTGGCGGCCTGGGCCAGAACAGCGGCAGCCAGTCTCACGAGTGGATCCACTTTTGCCAGGCTTGGCCAGCCTGGCACTTCCCAAAAGCGACTATCGCCTATCCCATGTGTCGACATCGGATCACCTCAATAGCCAGGCTTGTGGCTGGTGGTCAGCTCAATCGCGTGCATATGCCCATTTCTGACCACCAAGGCGACTTTCCCATAACCAGGCCCGCACACCAGGTAGCGGAGCATCGTCACCAGCTCCACGGTTTGGGCCGGCGAAAGCAGCTTTTCCTTCAGCTCCTGCAGGGCCTTCTCCTGGTCCGCCTGGGTAGCAACGGCAGAATTCGCATCGAAGGAGGTTGGGTAAACATCGGCCATTATCGGATCGCTCCCAAGTTAAGCATGGATTGATATGATTTTTGTTCCAAGATCTCCCTTTCCCGGTCGACCGCCTCTCGAGCCTCCCGGATGGTCTTTTCATCCGGCTGCCGGCCGGCTTCCAGTTCTTTCAACAGTTTTTCGATCGGTCGCAAGTCGTAAAATCGCATGTTGGGCACTCCAATCTATTATGCAAATGCCAGTTTATAAACGCAATCTTGCAATTGCAAGCAGACAAGTAAAAAAAGTAAAAAACGCTATTTCCGGATTCATTTCGCGGAGGTCGCGGAGGTCGCGGAGGTTACTTCCGGTCGACCGCTCATGAAAACGTTAATTAAACATCACCCCAGAAAAATGATTCATCCTCGCTTGGGCTTGAAACAACCTCCGCGACCTCCGCGACCTCCGCGTTTCCAGAAGCATTTTCGGGCCTTTCAACGACAAATTTCCAGGTAACAGCCTTGGTTCGATCTGCCCCTGCTCGCTCCACTCTCACTTGGGAGTCGCCGTAGCGAGTCCCGTTGCGGAGCGAGAAGGCGTGTCCGAGTTTGCGCTTGAATGTTTTGCGAGCCTGGTCTTTATCGTCAAGAATGGCATCCAGCATATCAGGAAGAGAATCCATTAGGCTCAAGTCCCCGTCCATGGCTTCACAGATGGCTGCTACTGTCACGGGCTCTGTAAAGCGCTTGGCCATGGCCAGTAGGAAGGCTTCCCACTGGGGAGTCTCATCATCGGCGCTTTCGTACAGGGTGTTCAGGTTGCCCAGGAAGCCAGAGACGCCGGCGTGCTCGAGTATTCCCCCGATGATCCTGGTCCATTCCGAAAACCCTCCAAGCAGCTTAACTTGCGGTGCTGGGCATCCGGAGGCGTACCAGGCCCGGGCCAGGGTTAGAGCTGCTACCAGCAAGGCTCCTCGGTTATCCAGGACCCAAGCGATCAGGTCCGGATGCTTGAAGCCTTCCCGCTGCCAGGGTCTGGACATTTGAGCATCCAAGCGAATCCAGTAGCATCGGCGAGGTAGATCTCCTCCAAGCCGGATATTATTTCCAGTGGCCAACCAGGTGGCGTGGTGAGGAAGCTTGATAATCTCGTTTGATCCAAGCAGACGATCGGCCCAAACCGAGGTAGTGATCACGGCCGCCAGCTCACCGGAGTACAAAAGGCCGGTCAAGTTGTCGATCGTCACCACGGTGGCGCCGGTCATCAAGGCTGATGTGATCTTCTTGCGCCATTCGTCCCGGTCCTTTGGAGCTGTGATAATTGCCGGCGCCTCGCCTGAAACGATCGCTCCGATCACCGACGCATAAAGACTCTTGCCGGTCCCGGCCTGGGGTGCATCGATCAGGCCCAGGGGAACATGTCCCCTGATCGCTGGCCTCACAATTGGCGTCAAGAGCAATCCAAGGGCGTTTGCTTTGCTTTCTGGTCCATCGTAGGGAAAATCACCGACCGCTTCTTCGAGAAGAGCCAGAGCTGCGCTCACATCGGCCTCTGTAGGGCTCTCAGGTATATTTTCCATGTGCAGCCCGGGCTCCGGCTGGTAGTAAAGCCGTGTAGATGGGTCGTAACCAGGTGTACAAATAACCGTGCCGTTTGGCCGGATTGTAGGACATTCGGTTATCCCCTCCAGGGCTGGAAATTCCCAGCTGCCCAGGGCAAGCATATCTCTCACAATGTCCAGCGGTGGCTTATCCGGTTTGGTGAAAAACGAGCCGTTCAGCTCGTGCTCCGAAAAAAAGTTTGCGACTCTATCTAGTCGCCCGCGCAAGGCTGCCTCTTCGACCTTGCCGATCGACGGCCGCCGGCGCTCATCCTGCCTGACTCGTACAATGTCACCAGAACGGACAAAAAACACAGGGGGTTTGTTAGCCTGGCTCAAGGCGCTCAGAGCATCCCTCGTAACATCTCGCATTTGTCGATTGTTTGTCTTGATAGTCGGTAGGCGGGTATCAAATTGATAGGTGGGCCTGACCTTCCCTTTGCTCTTTTCGCTCTCCGCCTGCTTTACGCTTTCGGTAAAAACCTTCTTAAGACAAAGACCTGCAGCCTTCAGCTGATCCGCCACATCGGCCACGGCAAGAGGTGTGGCGCCGATCATGGCGTTGGCTAAGGCTTCCAGGGCTGCAGTTCGCTCAGTAGCCGATACGTTTTTGGCAATCTCGATGAGCTCATCAATGCTTGGATGTATCTCATCCGGATGCAGATCTTCACCCCAGCTATCGGGGGCTTCCGGTTGGTATCCTGAATCGATATTTGCATAAGAGATTGCCCCTCCCCCACCAGCCCTTGCTGGTTCCCTTGCCGGCGTTTTATATGCTTGTCGCAGGCTGGCCAAGGCTTCGGCTTCGGTGTAGGAACGATCGCCCCCGGGCGACTGGATGGCATAGGCTTGCATAATCCCTTCGGCCTCCCCTTCTCGCATGCCGGCGTCTCGCAGCTGGCATGCCAGCCACAACCCGGTATCGTTGCGGCTGCCCACGTGGGCCCGCTCTAAGGCCTTCTGTAGCCAATGATCGCCGGCGTCTTCGGAAAAATGCCCGTTTCCGTTGCTACGGGGCTGTACAGCCAGGCTGGGTGTTCGCTCGGGCCTGGTCAACAGCAAGACCAGGGCCTGGGGGAGCTCGCCAGGATCCACGGCCCAATCGCCGACCGCTTCATACCGGCCGCTTTCAACCTGGCTGCCAGGCAGGATGATATACCCGCCGTTGGCTCGAATGTCGATACCAGGGCCCAGCTTTCCAGCAGAGTTGCGGATCACTCCGCCGGTGGTGTCCTTGAAAATAAAATGCCATCCTCCGGAGGGCGTCATTGAAGTCAGGGCCAGATCTTCGGAAATGCCCAGCTTACGCCATTCGCCTGGTCCATCGGCGCCGCCCTTTACGTCCAGGTCGACCACAACCAGGCCAGAGCGCCCGCAATCCAGGCCGATCGCAGCGCCTGGCCAGCGATCCCACCAGGCCTGCAGCTGGGCAGGATCCTGGGAGGCGTCTTTGAATCCATGGGCCGTAAGGGGCTTTTTGTCAGAACCACAGGGGAACACAAACCAGCCACGAGCGGCGTAGGCGAGGGCTGCTTCCAAGCTCATTCTGCCCCCTCTCTGCCGGCAAAAAAACCGTCATGATGGCATCGGCGTACAAGGACCGTTTTCCCCTGTACCACAGCCTGCAGGGCCTGCTCAACGGCGTCATCGAGTCCAATCCTGTCCACGTCGATCAGCAGACAGTTGGCAGGATCAGCCTCGAGCAGCGCAATAGCATCCGCAACCTCGATGAGTTCAGCGGATGGCCTTGGCCAGTACCTGCCTTGATTACGATGGTGCGATGTGCTAAAATAAGTGTGTGACACCGATTGATCACTCCTTTCGGTTGTCGCTTGCCCTGGCCGCCCGCTCTCGTCAAGCGGGCGCCCGCTTTTTAGGCAGGCGAAGGGGGGTAGAAGGTTGTAAAAAGGTCATAAAACGCAAAAACGAGCGCGCAACAGGAAAAAACCGCCAAAAAATGGCTAAGAAGGCTTTTCCTATTGTGGCGCTCGTTCATCTCGAACCGCTGGGACATCTCGTCCGAGCACACCGGTGCCGGGCTGCTTACGTAGGCATCTCGCCCAGGGCAGTTGTCGGCACCCGTTGTCAGGCTGCCTGTATTGTACGCCGCTTTTCTTTTTCCATCAAGATATCGAAACATAAGTTCTATCCCAAAACACTTAAACAAACAGGCGCTCGAAGAGAAAGGATGACAGGTACAGCACCTGTGCGGAGGTTTCCTTTCTCTTCGAACGCCGGTGGATTAGTTTCGTGACCAGCCTTGCGCCGCTTGTTGTTGGGAACACAAGCCACAGATGCAAACAAAGAGAAAAGAGCCTCCCCGCTGTACCTGAGATCGGTCCGCTTGAATTATACATGGTTTTTCACCTGCCAGATCATGAAATAGATCGTCCGTTCTTTTACTGTCTTTTATTGGCAGGCCTGGTGGGGGGAAAGTTGCACCTAGCACTTGACAGGCGCGCGGCCTACAAGTAAACTAGGAAACGCAAACAGCAATACGCAAACATGCAAACCCCGGATGGCCTGCCAGAGCTGCGCCGGGGTTTTGCGTTCCTGGGTTATTGTACAATGACTCCCTGAATACATCAACGAATAATTGTTCCGATTACCAGGGCAGGCCAGGCGAAGGCATAGCCGGCCTGCCCTGGTGCAATCCTATCTGAGACTCCAGCGATCGACCGGACTGGCGCCCTTGTGGGCTTTGCCGGCGTCATCGTCGGCCAGGGCCAGGTAGTGCTTGACAATGGCCAGGCTCGAATGGCCAAGCAGGCGCTGCAGCGAGAATACGTCGCCGCCGTTCCGCAGGAACTGGATCGCAAACGTATGCCTGAACTTGTGTGGATGCGCATTCTTGACGCCGGCGCGCCGGGCCAGACGCACGATCAGCTGGCGCAGGCCGGAGCGGTCCAGGGAGCTCTCGGTTTTCGAGCTCAGGAACAGCGGTTCGTCAGGCTCCGGATTGCCCCGCTCGGTCAAATATTTCCAGAGGGCGCTTCGAGCGCCCCGGCCTATGTAGACCGTGCGCGGCCGGCTCTTCTTCCCGGACAGGTAAGGCTTGATGCTTACCTCACCCTTCTGCAGATCCACGTCGCCGATCGTGAGCCTGGCCAACTCGCTGGCCCTCACGCCGGTATCCAGCAGGAACAGGAGCAGGGCTCGATCTCGCTTTGCAGTTGGCCTGGCCATGTCGAAAGGATTTCGCCGGCCCTCTGTTTTGCGGGTCCGGTTGCACGTGCCCAGCAGAGCCCGGATATCATCATCGGTGAAGGGGACAACCTCCTTCGGCAACCATTTGGGCATGGTGAGCTGCAGGTCAGGCCGGGGCACGCCCAGGTCAACCTGCGCCCAACCAAAAAAAGAGCGGATCGCGCACCAGATTTTGCCAATGGACCCAGGGGCCAGGGGAGTTTTATCACCGTCTGGCCGGCTGGGAACATATTCGGCCCGCATGTAGAGCAGGTACGCGCGCAGGTCTGCCAGATGGATGCTGGCTATCTCCGGATCGCCGAGGTGGGCACACATACGCTCGAGATCTCGCTGGTAGGCGTCCAGCGTGCGCGGGGAATACCCTTCGGACTGCCGGACCATGGTAAATCCCTTGATCGCCTGGCTGAATTTCATAATTTCACCCCTTGAGAATATCCCAATCCACATCGATGATCGCCTGGCTCAGCTTGCCAAGAATGTCGGCAATTTCAACATCGTATTGCCCGGGCCGGCCAAACCCCGCAGGGCCAAAAGTTTCGACCTGGGTCAGGTAGAGCAGCTGGTCGACCAGGTCGTGCACTTCCTGGGGGGCGTTCTGTTTTTCCAGCCAGCGCTCGAGCGTGGCCTTAGCCGTGTTTTGCAGCTCATCGACCAACGCATCAGAGAACAAAACCGGTCGGTTTTTGGCCGTATTCGGGGCCGATTCGGGCGCGCTTTCGATGGTATCCATGCCGGCCTGGATGAGCCCGTCTTTCACGTTGGCTAAGCTGGCGCCAATCTCCCCCAGGACGCCGGCCAACTCGCGGTTATATCCAGGCAAGCCGCCGACAGGCCAGGTTTCGGCATGGTGATAAAACCCCAGGAGGTGAAGGCCGTACTCCAGGACTTCGACGGCTTTTTGCACACCCACCGGCTGCCCAGAAGCGCTCAGCAGCGCCTGGAGCTGGGCCTTGAGTTTCTGGAGAAGATCATCGACGATTTCAAAGGGGATTTCCGGCGCGGGGCCGTCTTCCAGGACTTCAGGACCGTAGCACTTGTCACACAGCCGTTCGGCCTGGTGCCGGCGAATTTCTTCGGCGGGAACAACAGTCCCGCAGTTTGAACAGGTTGCTCGGTTGCCTGATTTGTTTGTATCCATCATTACTTCCTTTTCGTTTGTAAAACTATCGGTCAACATGTTCGCTTCCTCCTGAAAGAGTTTGAGAAGGTGCATTTGTATAAGCGATTTTGGCGTTACCCCTCGGTGTTACTTTCGCCATTGGCAATCGTTACAAGCTGATCTTTCCGCTTGCGCCAGGCTGCCTGCTTACAGGCGTTATTGCAGTAGTCGCGCTTGCCGTTTCGTCCTGGGGACATCATGCGCCCGCAATTCTTGCAGGGGACATCCGGACGGTTTTTTTTCGCCTTTGGGGGCCTGGTCATTCTTCCTCCGCTTCTGCTAAAAAACCGGGCGTTTCCACTTCCGCCCCAAAGGTCCGCGCCGCTTTGTGATTGCCATTGCGCCGCATGTTGAAGGCGTATAGCGGTCGCCGCCTGGGAGTTGTCTCAGCCGGGCGGCTTGTGCCCGGGATAATCACGGCCTCCGCCCGTTCGGCCTCCAGATCGTCGGCGCGCCTCAGGTGCGGAAGAGCTGCTGCGCTCAACTGGGCCTTGGCCTCGTAAACCACGGACCGGGCCAGCTCCGCGCCCATTGCTTCAGCCTGCCGATCGATTTCCGCCCGGCCGGTGTGGTAGGCCGCGTCAATTGCCTTCGAGATGTGTTGTGCGTTTTCTATGCGGTTCAGGGTGTGGGGGTCCGCAAGGTGGAAAAAGTAGGTTAGCGAACAGTGGGCAAGGGCGGCAATGATCACGGTTGCAACCAGGATCCACCCGATTTGAGTTGTATCTTCAAGGACAACCAGGCTTTGGCCTAAGACCAGCTCGCCCGCGGCCATGATCACCGCGCCCAGCAGGCCAACCGCAAAGCCAATCCCCGAGATGGCCCACTGCAGCGTACCCTTCGCCTGGGTCAGGAATAGGGTAAACCAAACGAGGGCCCCGCCATCGAACAACGCTACAGTCATCACCTGCAGGGCGGGGTTTCCCGGAATGATTCGCTGAGCCAACAGCCAGGTTAGCCAGGCTGTAAACCCGATCACTACGGCGCCAAACACAAGCCCGGCGATTTTACCGATCGTCGAAAAAATATCTTTCATTGTGTCACCTCGCATGTTAGGTATTTTGAATATGCCCAGCCCTGCAGAGCGCCGGCCGAGATCTCCGACCAGGCGCCCGACTGGATGATTTTTACCCTTTCTCCTTCACCAATCACCCCGACCACCTGGCAAGCCAGGCCAGCGCAGGCCCGCACATTCAGCCAGCCGCCGGCAGTGCCCGTGGCTACACGACAAACTTGCGGGCTGGGCGTTGCCGTTTCCGGTTCGTTTGGGAGGGGAGGAAGCGGGGAAGGGGAGAGTATTGCAGGCCGAGTAGGGGCAACCAGTGAGCGCCGCCCGTTCTGCGGTGCATCGACCTGGTTGGCTGCAGCCTGGGTACTGCAAGTCAGACTGCCCAGGATCAAAAAGAAAAGCACAAACGATATCGGTTTCAAGCTCACTCCAATCTCGGGACAACAAAAAACCCCGACTTGTAAGCCGGGGTAAGGGTATGCTAAAATACGATAAGCCCGCAGACCGCTATCCCGGTTTGTTGGTAGAGCTGCTCGAAGTTACCGCTTTGGGCAGCTCTTTGTTAAGTTGATCAATCGTAACAGGGTGTTACGGGATTGTCAAGCAATTGCTAATTGCAATTGCAAACCTGCAAATATGGATTATCTAAATGTGCGTTTGCGACACTAACCGTTCCTGCGGAAACGCTAGTCTTCATCCCCCGGATAACGCAGGGTTTTTTTAGGAGGCGGAGGTTCCTCAATCCAGACTTTCAGGTCGATTGCGCCGCGCCGGAATTCGGTTATAAAATGCCTGACTGCCCAGCGAATCAAAGCATTGCGGGCAATTGGCTCATCTCCTCCCAGCTGCTCAGCGATCGCCTTCAAGGCCGCCAGCTCTCCTTCTCGAAGACCCACGCCGGTGGCCTTGATAACTCCCTTGTTCAGGTCGGATAGGTCGACCTTCACATCTCCGGTTCTCTGTTCGGTTGCTTTGAACATGCCGCTTAGGTCTGGTTTTTTAGCCATGCTGTCACCTCGCCGGCGAACTGCCGGTAGTTTTCTGATTGGGGGTTCCTGGGCTGGTAGGTTACAACGGCCTGGCCAACGCCTGGCGCCTCTGCCACGGCGATCGAATTGCCTATTATGGTCTCGAAGGTTGGCAACGCTTCACGGATCACTTGCACCGCGTCTTTGTGTAGCCTGGTTCGGCCGTCATACTGGCAGATCAAAACGCCTGCCAGCTGCAGCCCAGGGTTTAGCGCCCCCCTCAGCTGGTCAATGATTTCAAGAAAAGATTTTAGGCCGTGTAAATCGCTTGGCTGGGGTTGGGTTGGCGCGATCACGCCGCTGGCCATGGCCAGGCCGTTGATGGTGAGCTGTCCTAGCGAGGGCGGGCAGTCAATCAAACACACGTCGAAGCGCTCAGCGATCGGCGCCAGTGCTGCCCGCAAGATCATCTCTCTGGCATAGCGCGTTCCCAGGCCTAGCTCGGTGACTGCCAGGTCAAGGCTGCTGGGCAGTATAGCCAGGTTCGGCGTCAGCTCGACCAGGGCAGCAGCTGCTGCCACTTTGCCCGGCTGGGTGGATCCCAACACATCGGCTAAGGTATATTGCGGATCAATCACGCCGGCAGACTTGCTCAGGGTCGCCTGTGGATCCAGGTCCACTAGCAGTACTCGAGTAGTCTCTGCGAGGATCACCCCCAGGTTGTGAGCAGTGGTTGTCTTGCCGGCGCCGCCTTTGTGGTTTGCAATTGCAAGGGTTATCATTGCAGTTAGTATATGCATTGCAAGCCTCGCGAGTCAAGAAAAAAATCTAGGGCGTTTCCATGGCCCATTCCCCGTATAGCATGAGCTGGTTTAACACAGACAAAACTAAACCGTGTTAGCAGGGGTATTTTTAGGGCAAAAACAGCGTTTTCTTAAATCTCTCGGAAAACTTGAAGTTCTTTCTAATAGCGGGCTTTGTAGGCGTTTCTGATCTGTTTGCGCGCAAACACCTTACCAAGTAGGGGGGAGTAAGGTTTTTTCGGGCCTGCCGGAAACAGGACAAGCAGCATCATTCAACCAGGTAGGCAGCGCAAACCATCGGCTAGGGCTATAAAACGATTGCCTAGTTGCGGATCCCTGGTGCGCCGTTCCAATGCGCCACTGTAAGGCGCCACCTGTGCGCCGCGACAATGCGCCATCTGCGCGCCAGGGGAAAAATGGGACAGGTTCAATAAGTTGGATCAACCATACTAGCAGACACCTTAGGTTGGTCCAACTTTTCCGGTTGATCCCATTTTTCCGGGCGGTTGGTCCAGTTTTTTCGATGACTAGGCGCATAAAAGCGGGCGCTTTTTGGGACAGATCAGGCCCAAAAATGGGACGGGTTGCGGTTGGTCCAGTTTTTTCCAGGGTCGCACTTAGGTTGATCCAATTTTCTAGGGCCTGTCTAAAAAAGATAAATGGACCAGGTTGCCCCGGTCCATTTCGAGAAGCATCATTTGAATAATGGATTTCAGCCTGTCTTTTGCAAAATACGCCGATAATCGGATACGGGAAACTTGACACCTATAAAATCGCCGTAGTCAATCCATGACCAGCCCTCGCCGGCGAGCTGTAAAAAACTATTTGCATTCTCGCTATCCGGAAAGCTGATCCACATAAGACCCGGTTCGGTTTCTTCGCAAGAGTCATCGGTTTCTATGCCCCGTTTCCAAAGAGCATAAATCAGAGCTGATATACCCCGGTCAATCGGTAAAGGCTCGCTGTCCCATGGGGGGGTAAGCAAAACGGTTTCGTGTTTCATCGGGTCCGCTCGCTTTCAAGCAACCTGGCCAGGGCTTCAACATCCCGCGCAATGTCAATCAATCCTTGCTGGGTGTCACGTTCGCCGGCCTTGATCGCCTTCAGGGCGTGCCTGACCTGGTTGATTGCAATGCCCCACTTTACCCAATCGGGACCAGGCCGGGCCTTGGAGAAGAACAGACCGCAGTTGAAACAGTGGAAGGGCTGCCCCGCGTGAAAGTCGTCCAGATTCGCCTTCAGGCTGCCCAGATCGCTCGAGCTGCCAGGCTGAAAAAGTTTAGTCCCGCAATTGGGGCAATGGGCAGGGATAAAATCAAAGGTTGCTTTCATGGCTACACCATCCGCCCACGATAGGGCACATGCAGCAGGCCTGCTGCTTTTCGCTTGGCTTCTTCCGGTCGCCGATCGTAGCGGGCCGTAGTCTGGACATTCGCATGACCGGCCATCTTCGCCACAGTGGCAATGTCGGCGCCGGCGTCCAGAAGATCACTTACAAAGGTTCGGCGCATGTCGTGCGGGCTGAAGTCCTTTACGCCGGCTTCGATGGCTCGCTTGGCCAACATGTTGTAAATCGCCTGGGTGGTGAGCTGGGCAGGCTCGAGCTCATCACTCTTGCGGATCCGCTGAGTGCAAATCAACCGGCCGCCTTTGTTGATGGGCAGAAACAAAGCGCCTGGCAGCTCGCCCCGGATGGCCAGCCAGTCACCCATGGCCCGGGCCGCGCCGTTGACCAGGTAGGCGGTTCGCTCTTTGTTGCGTTTGCCCAGGATCTTCAGCTTGCCGGTTTCCTGATCGTAGCTGCTCAACTCGAGCCTTACAACTTCTTCCCGGCGGAGACCGCAAGTGTACATCAGGGCAATGATCGCCGCATCCCGGGCGCCTGCAGGGCCGGTGTCATTCTCGCAGGCCTGCATGAGCCCGGCAATCTCGCCGGCGGATAATTCCCGGCCGGCTGGGATCGTCGAGCCGGTTACAGACTTCACCATGATGGCCCGTTGATACTCTTCGGCGCCCATCAGGCCCAACAGGAAGGCTGCTTTCAAAACGCCGCGCAGAGCTGAAATCATACGGTTGGCTGTGGCTGCCGCGTAGGAAGCTGCCAGCTTCGCCCGAATGGCCTGGGTGTGCTGGAAGCGCAGGTCCGACCAGCTGCAGGTCAGGCAGTCAGAGTTTCCGGTCAGCAAGCCGGCGATCACATCCAGGCTTTGGCGCTGGGTGGCCCGGCTGCGCTCGCTGCCCAGGCCAGCCAGATACACGGCTGCCGGGTTGCGGTCCAAGGTCTGCTCTTCGAAGACCTGTACTTCAGTTGTCGGGTTCGTGGGGATAAGTGCATCCATCGTGTCACCTCCGGAGGACTAGGGTAAAATCGGATTGTAACCGGACGAGGTCACCCGCCCGGTAGGCCTGCCGGTGTTCACAGCACTGGCGGGCCGTTTTTGTATCTCAAATTGTTATTTGTATAAGCTATTATAGCCCAAACGCTACGCTTGTCAATATGCAATTGCAAGGATGCAATTAAAAACGATTTAATTACAATAGCTTATACAAATAGTCGTGACCACAGTCACGTTACGGTAAATCAAAAGCCCCGCCAGGCTAGCCAGCGGGGCACTTGCAGGGAAGCATGAGCGGGGAGCGAGATGCAAGAACCAGCTCAGAGGCCGCCCTGGTCCAGTGGGCAATATTTACGGTATTCTATTGGCTCACTCTGCCCCTCGCAGGCTGTTCCACCGGTGATAGACGTACGCGATCACCGTGTTCGTGTCTCCCTTGACGCTGCCATCGTAACGCTCAGCAGCCAGCACCGCTCGTACGTCCCCCACCGGCAAACCATCATTCACTTTCGCCTGCCCAACTGCTACCGGCATGCTCCCTGCCATCCACACAGAATCGACCTTCCCGGTGGGCCGCACGTGCACGCACAGTGGCCGGGTATCGCCCGCCGAGTACTCCACCCCTACGTTAGCCCCCGTAGACGCGTACACAAACCCCTCTCCCACTGGGATCAAAATCAGGCAGTCCATCTCCAGGCTGCCCGCCCCGCCGATTCGCTCTGCATCGATCCCCAGCGCGTAATTCGAGAGAAAGTCAGTTCCCCCCACCAGCTCATTTGGGCTGGGTATCCGCACCTCTCCTAGCTCATAATAATGCCAGGCCGTCGACGTGACCGCCACCCGGCCGCGCACCGCAAAGCTCTGGCCCGTGCCCAGGGTCGTGTAGTACCCATCGGCCAGCCGCACCCGGAAGCTTCCCGTCGCCCCGCTGGCCAGCTTCGCCCGCATCAGCGCCGTGTATCGGCCCCGCTG
>Ga0209318_1001163_pt1 | contig 18238 bp, 13 predicted proteins | sample RifGroE1_FD_183999 | JGI IMG/M metagenome (GOLD analysis project Ga0209318, IMG submission 183999) | Groundwater microbial communities from Rifle, Colorado, USA - Groundwater E1 (SPAdes) (version 2) | ecosystem: Environmental > Aquatic > Deep subsurface > Groundwater | place: Rifle, Colorado...
AAGCACGATTCGCTTAATACCGAACCGGACAAGCCTCTCGGAAAGAAGTCCTCCGTCACCACCGGCTCCCGCAATCCCGATCGAAAGCGTGGAAATCTTTTCCTGCTCATTCTGGGTAAGAAAGCCGATATTCCTGTGGAACATTTTCCCGTAAACCATCTCGCTCATCGTTTCTCTCCTTTTCGGTTAGTGAAATTTTAATTCCAATTCCTATGACTATAAAACGAATCTGTTTGTATGAATTTGTTAAAAAACTTCTCTTTCTAATTTATCATGTATTGCCATCGAGAAGAAGCTTGCTCTTTCTTCCAGATCTCAATGCCAATATTTGATAATCCAAATTTCAACTTGCAAACGTTAAATTCTAGCACAATTAAAACAAAAAGTCAAGGCCCCGGTGTGAATTTCTCACCGGGGCCCATTGAGTCGAAGTGACTCTTTTCAGAAGTTCCAGAAGGCGGTTGCCATCAGGACTTCAGATTTGCCTAAAAACGGTTCCAGGTCTCGGAAGGGTCTGTGCATATAGCCCAAATTCAGCCCTCCGTTCTCCAAGTAAAATCCCAGACCACCGGTCAGGCCTTGATCAGCCCAGCCAACATACAAGAAAAGCGGGAAATTCTCCCGAAATCCCTGCTCGATTCCGGCGAACACCTGGTCCAATTTCTCTCCCTCCATGTCCAGATGGCGGTAATCGACCGTGACATATGTGAGCGGAACGATTCTCCATCCCGCCCCGATCCTGAATTGGTCGGATTGGATTTTGGAATCAACCTCTTCTACAAAGAGTCCGCCGGCCACATCGGTCGTGTCTTTGGAAGAACTCCAAATGTGGCTATAGTACGCTCCCACGGAAACGTTTTTGCGGGGTTTATAGAAAACCCCGACCGTTCCCGCATGGCTTCTGGATTCCGATTTGATCGCCACCGGAACGTCAACGCCGAAATCCTCAATGAACTGCGAGAAGCGGAATTTCAACCGCGACTCGCCGAAAACGTAGCCGATTCCAGCATTCAACTGGTCGCCCTGGAAAAATAATCCGTCCCTGACTTTCAATCCATACTTCAGGTCGATGGTGGGGTTTTCCACGAACTTCATCTCCGGTCCGAAGAACGGATCCGTCGCGGACCAGCCGGAATTGGCATCCGCATAGGTAAGCGCAAACACTCCCAGCGGAAGCCTGACGGCGGCGGAAGCGAGATAAAGGTCCACGTCGGGACCCCTGCCGAACCTCACGCTGCCATAGGTGCCACTCAATCCCACCTTATGCTCGTCCTTCAAAAGAGTCGGCACGATGGCCGGATTATTCGAACTGAACACCTCATTGGCCGCGTCGGTATTACCGATCGAAGCCGCGTCAGCCCCCGCCGGAATACTCGAAAAAGCTTCCGAAAGCGCTTCGCCAAATTCCTTGGCATCCGCAATGCCCGCCGGAAAAACCACTCCCAGCCAAAAAACCGCCACCAGAATCTTCCTCATCTTCTTTTTCCTCCCTTGGATGGTTTTGCGCCCGTTATGGGCAAAATTTTAAGCTACAAATTAGTTGCCACACTGACAACGTTCCATTATAGCACATTTTAGAGAATAAATCAAGCCTCGATGCCACCCGGGGCTTGAATAAGGGTATTTTTTATAAAAATCGATTTTTTGCAGAGAAAAAGGAATGCCCATGGCAGGCCGATGGTAATATCTTTCGAAAAACAGTCATGGAAAAATTATGTTTGCCGAACTCCTCTATCACGCCGTGCGCCCAACGGTGATGCCTGTCCTCAAGGCCTTTTTCGCCTTTTCCTTTTTCAACAACGTACTAGTCGGCATGCGCGGGGTTTTCTTGGTCGCGACCATCCTTTTGATTTACCATTTCTGCGTCGCCATCCAAAAGGCCCTATTGAGGATTTGAAATATTTTTAGAAATTAAAAAAGCCCGTGACAATCCGATTACTGTCAGGGCCAAAAAACTTCTGGGGAAGTTCCCCATAAGCTTTTTTGTTCCAACATGAATCAAGTCTTTTTCTTCTTGGCCTGTACTCCGGCCAGTTTGCGCTGGAGATCCTTACAATTGCGGGTCGGTCCCCACAGCTTGGAATCGCTCATCGATTGGCTGATGCGTTTTTTCAGTTCGTTCTCCTTGCGCTTGAGCTTTTTCTTCTGCTGCTGCCTGCGACTCGGACGATGTCTCGCCATCTTCAATTCCTCCCCTTACCGGAAAAATCACCTGCTCAGCATGACACCGATAGAAACGATGCCGATGATTACAGCGACTATCCATCCCCAAGGGGTCTGAGATGAGGGATATTGATTATTGGGCCCTGGGCTTGGGTTTCCGGGACGAATAATCCTGATCGATTTGGTATGATACCGGTAGCAACCGCCGTCCATCGGCCTATTGTTCCAGTAATGGACCTTGCCCCAAATCTTTCTCCCGCAGGATGAACATTTCGGTTTAGGATTCCTTGATCGCCCGCGTCCTTTATTGTACCATCTTTTTCCCATCGCCTCTCTCCTTCCAGCTTAGGTATCCGGTTATCGATATTTTCGATGCCTATGGCCGACTTCTCCGATTCACCTCCTTCCTTACCCAAATACGTACCTTTCTATAAAATTTCTCAAAAAGCAACGACGCCACATTATGGTAATAACATAAGTGATGAAACGACCACTTGTTGCGACGGCAAACTAATCCACGGATTTCCCTAAGACATAAGAAGCATCGTGGATTCAACTTTGACCTAGGAGAAATTGGATAACCTGGATCACGATAAACCAACTCTCGCCAACATTTACTGCAATAAATTTTACCACCCCAATAATGTACTTTTCTGCCTAGTGAAATAAGTCTATGACAATAAGAACATCTTTTTCGCTTTGCCACTCTTTCAACCTTAATGGTTTTCTTGCTTTCAATAGCGTCATCGCACATGCCACATCCTCCTTCTCCAGTTTCTGACATGTTGAAATTATAAAAGAACCTTCCTTTTTGATATTACAATATATCCCACAAATCTCTTAACGTCAAACCCTGGGATTTTCGGGACAAATTAAAAAAGCCAGGTACATATCAAATTATATGATACACTGGCATTTCATTTGTTCAGAGCTTGCGGCCGGCGATCAGTTCTTGCCGATGAAGTAGGCCTTGGAAAATTCGGCGTTCTCGCCGTGACGGAGGACATTGCGCTCGAGTTGGCTCAACGCGAAACCGAGTTTCGCACTGAGACGCTCGTGCACTTCTTCCCTGGGACCGAAGCTCAAGTCGAAAATCTCCATCCTTGGAGGACGATGGATAGAAGTGACCCTCCACTCCGTCCGATAATGCTTGTTACCGCCGTTTCTTCGTGGCATACCTTTCACCTCCTTCCGGTAAAAGTCTTCGGTTTTCCCGGATGACCGCCATCCGGCTTGCTGATTCCAAGGCCCCTTGGCCCCGAAAACTGTACAGAAAGAACCTGGCACTTCGATCGAAATTACCATACATAACTTTATTTGTCAACGGCAAAACGATAATAAACTACCACCAGCTAACGCTGGTGGTTTTTATCATGCCGACTAACGTCGGCTAAAACAATTTGAGGTTTTCGATGTCCACTTTCCGGTGTTCTTGGTTTTTGATGTAGTTTATCAATGCGTGCTTGTTTATTCCTACCGTAGAAACGAAGTAACCTCGTGCCCAGGGATTTCCTTTTGGGAATTTCTTTGTTTTTTCTTGAGCCAACTTGCCGATTTGGATTTCAGAACTTGGATTGCATATGATACGGAATATTTGGGAGGTATGACCAGATACAAGTGGATGTGTTCGTCTCCGATGTGCCATTGGACAAGAGTAAAGCCCTTCCATTTCGCAATGAACTTGAATATTCTCTTGAGCTCTTGTTTAATATAGTTATCAGCTAGGACTTTTCCGCGGTAGCGCGGAGTCCATACGATATGGTACTGGCATACGTATGTGGAATGCTCCAGCTGATAGAGTTTGGTCAACATAAAATCACCTCCCTTCCAGAGGTGATTTTATCATTATTCAAGAGCTAACGCTTTAAACGCACACACCCGCTAACGCGGGTGGTTTACCGGGTTAATTAAAAACCGCATATTGCAAAAGCAATATGCGGATATCGACCATCGTCATGGCCTTAAAGCAATTGGATGGTAAACCGCGTTCCCGGCGGATATGAATGCAGCATTTCGATTACTAAAACAGATCCGGAAAAACTGGCTTCCTTGAATGGAATCGAGACCTTTTGTCCGCTTCCCGGAAAAACGGCATACGCCCTTACAGGCGGCGTTCTGCTGAGATTCCTTGTAAGTTCGGCATAGATATACTTGCCGTTGACCCTGGCACGGACTATCTGCAAATCCGGGACATATTTTTCCCGATTTTGCCTGGGAGGAGGTTGGTATTGATAAGCTTCTTTTTTGCCGGCCCCATAACCGGAAGGTTTCTCTTCGGATTTTTTGGTTATGGTGCCGGGATCCTTTTTCCGCTCTTGCGGAACTCGGACAGCATTTCCATCCTCAACTTTTTTCGAAGCATCTCCGACAAGAGGTGCCGAGAAAGGGGCGGGTTTATTTTTTTTTCCGACCCAATAGTAGTAGGCGCCAAAGATCACTACGGCCAAGGCCGCTAGCGCGATCAGGAAAGCCACGATTCGTTCTGACAAATCGGAGCGGTCCTCGATTTTTCTCGGTGGAGGAAAATTCCTGATATCCGGATGCACTTCGTAATCAAGCGGATTTCTAACCTGCACCGCCGGCTTATTCGGTTCTGCCGGCTTAGGCGACTGTGGCTCTGATTGAACGGAGCAGCTTTTGGTTTTATCCGCTTGCGCAGAAATCCCCTGTTTCCGCTTTGCCACGGAAGATGTTTTTTTCAAGGTTCTGTTCCTATCGATAGTGATAAAAATGCTGTCCCTTTGATCTCCTTCGGGATTTTCTTCCAAATATCCCTCCAGTTCGTTTTCGGTAAGTTTTCTCCTTTTGTTTCCGTTTACCCCTTGATTTTCATTGCCCATAATCCACCTCCTTCTCAGCTGGATTTTCCATTTATTGTCAAAAAACCGGTCATCATCGTATGACGATGGATATTACGATACTTTATTCGAAAAGTCAATAGGGAAATTGATTGCCCTCGACCTCTTGACAGAAAACAAATAATCCAATACAATATGGTATCGAAGCGAAATTGCCTGTTTTCAAATAGTAGCGCTGTTTTCTGGCAAATTTTTCCCGAAGCTTCCGATAATAGAAGTTTCGGGAAAGCTTTGCTCAAAACGAGCCAAGGCCAGGACGGGAATGGTCCCGCCCGAAAAGTACTTTTACACTTTGAAGAAAAGAGGAGGTGATCATGAAAGAAAGATTTTTGACAAGGGAAGAATTGATGGTCGAGGGAGGAATTGATGCCGCTCAGACTCCCCCTATAAATCATAACGAGCGCCGCAAACAATTGATCATCATCGACCTGATTTTCGACATTTCTCTTTCCATGTCTCTCTTTTTCTCTGATCTGATCCATGGCTTCAATCAGCTCATCCTGCCCGGTCTCAAAAAGGTTCATGAGAAAGACGCGGCGGCAATCCGCCTCGGATGTATCCTTTTTTCCGACGAGGTCGTCAAGCCTTGGTACGGATTTTTGCCGTTGGACCAGATTGAAAAGCGTAGCCTTCGCATAACTGACTTCGAGGCTCCAGGATTGAAGGGTCAGACTGCCCTTTACCGTGCGATCATCGAAGCCCTGCGAGGAACATCGGCGGTATCCGACAAGCTCCGGAATAATAACTCTTTGCCCATCAGAAAACTCATGATCATCACTGACGGGGCTAATAACGAGGCTCCGTTTGATGTGTCAGAAGTTCGCAAAGCTGTCATTGACTTCAATCTCGGCGAAGAAGATACTCTCGCAATGGCTTATTTCGACACGAATCAAGGTCTTTCCTTGGATAAATTCAACGCCATGGCCAAGGCGATCGGTGTCACCCATAAAGGCTACTTTGACCTCACCAAGGACGGCAACAAACAGAACATTGAAGACCGCCGCAAAGCTTTCCGACGGGCACTGAATCTCTTTTCGAAAGAAAGCGTTCTCAAGTGATATCAGGAGGGTGGCGGAAGAAAGTATTCTTCCGCCACCCTCGTCCATTTTTGATATATTTTTCAAAAAATAAGAAAATCTCGTATTTTTTAAAAAATATACCATACGTATATATAAGAAGATCCTTACCAACAAAATATTCACCCCTGACGCGGAGGATGCTATGTATGTCGAATCCACGGATAAGAAACTCAGGCAATTAATCACTTTACGCGAACTTAAAGAATTTGATGGTGGAAATGAAGGAACGATCTATGCCTGGCCACTGAAAAAAAGAGCGGTCAAGATATTGGCGGATGATGAAAATTCACATATCAAAGCGTCCCGCCTCGTGAAATGCATGCACTTTTATGAGTTCGTATATCGGGGACTTGGCGGATTCGCCACTATTCCACAAAACCTAATTTTCGACGGTACTCCGACTTCTCCTAAGGTAGTCGGGTTCGTAATGGAAAACTGCCAAGGGTGGTGGGAGCTCAACAGACTTAAAAACCAGGATTTTTTGAAAAAATACGGACTGGGACTTCATGATATAGTCCTTATGCTCATAAAAATCTACCGAGCGGTAAGAGAGGCTCATAAAAGAGGAGCTCTTATCGGAGATTTGAATCTTCAAAACATCATCTTCAATTATGAAATCAGAAAGGAGGCTAGTGCTATAATCAAAGTATTTAACACAAGGCTGGTGGATGTTGACAGTTGGGGATTCAGACGGCCGGATTTGGATCTGGATTTCCCTCCATCAGCCCAAGATCCCACTGTATGTCACCCAAGGGTGCTAAGGGCTCTGTCTGAAGGCAAAAAACGACCACAGCCCATTCAAAACGACGATTGGTGGGCATTTGCGCTGCTGTTGTCAACATGCCTTCTGGGATTCGATCCATTTCACGTGGGAGCCTATCCGAGAAGCAAAAAAGTGATAGAAGGTATGACCGTTTGGAATTGCAATCTGGATATGGAAAGGGATGATGCGATCGCCTCCGTCCGAATCGGATCGAAGATGCGCAAACTGCTCAACGCGCACCTTACCTGCAAAAAAGAAGGGGAGTTCCCGTTTGAGTCCCTGGTGGAATTTTATCAAGGAATCATATCCTGCAAAAAATGCTCCTTGCAATTTCACAAGGACTCGGTCTATTGCTCGAACTGCAAGACGGCTCATCCGTAGCATGCCTGGGCGACCGCTTCACTTTCCGGAAAAAGGATAACAGCGGGCGCGGATAGCATCGCCATCCGCAGTCTCAAGTGAAGATAAGAGTATTTAGCTCACAAGCTAAATACTCTTTTTTATTACAAGTTCAAATTTTCCGTTATTATAGCTCACAACCCCCCCCTCTGGGTATTTCTCCAATTTCGCTAACCTGATTCAACCCCGGTGTGTTAATTTCAAATCTATCATTTTTATTATCCCCAATAAAAGCATCAACGTACTCAAATATATTACGACGAGATTGATTTGCAATTCCTATTATTCTTTTGACTATATCAAGCTTGGTCTGCGGATGAAAATCATACATCTTACCATTAGGATCTTTCATGACATATTCAAGATCTTTCGCAAATTTCCTAGAATTTGGAGGATTCAATTCCCTAAGCTTAGCAAACTCAACTTTAATTTCCCTTTCGATTTCCTCCCGTTCTCGTTCCTGAACAGAAGGCTGATTTGGTATCTGTGGGGATTTTTTAGCTTGAGCTGGAACTTTTTCCCTGAAATCCCGCCCTTCGAGTTCAATCTTTCCATTCCTTCTCACTATAGAAGTTCCGTGCTTACTATCAAAATGCGCATGCGGTGATACAATCACCAAGCCATTCTTATCGTAGAATCTCCTACCTCCTTCAACGGGAGAATGCCCATGCAATATAGTATTAATCCCTAGTTCCCTGACTTTTTCAACCATGCGTTCCTCGGAATTATATTTTTTTATTTTCTCAAATAACTCTTCTTGCGACTCATTTCTTTTAGCGAAATCCCTGTTCTTAAAAGCAGTGAAAATTCTTACCACTTCATCTGCATATTCTCCCGAAATAGGATAAATTGCCCTCCAATTTTCAATATTTTTTTGTATATATTTCTCGTCTATACTCATATCCACAAAAGAATCTTTGTTGTTCAAAATCATATCCCATGTTTTCCATGCCATTCCCAAATATCCATTCTTGTCCAATATTTTTCTTGCTTCCGAAGAAAAAACGATGTCCCCCTTCGCATACAAAGATTCCGCAATTTTAGACATTAAATCCCCCGCTATCATCATGAATGCTTTTTCTTTATCCACTCCCTTTTCCGTAAAATATCTCCTATTGTCGGCGTTCAGATATGTTTCCATGATGTCCCAGAAGCCGTCATCCGGTTTATCTCCGGCAAATAGCATGTTCCTGAGATTCGCTTGGAAGATTTTATTGATTTCATCCGCCTTTCTATCGACATCTCCTCCTTTCATCAAATCAAAAGCCATTCCAACCGTGGGGTCGGTATGGCAAAAAAGCGTATCGTCATGGACGACGGCCACCTTGAGCTTGCAGATGTCTTCCAAGATTTCCCTGCCCTCTTTGGTCGACCGCATGTTGGACAAAATTTCCGGGGTGCGGTCGTATAACTTGGGCCAAAGCTCTTTCTGTTTTGCTTTAAATTCCTCCTTAAGCCAACCTTTTTTCGGACCATGCTCCACGAAAGGATTCACTTTTTTCAATTCGGATTTCGGATCTGGATCGAATTTGGCAAGTTCCCAAAGTCCAATAGATTGATCGGTGAACAATTCAGCGTTATTTTCCGCATACTTATCCCCTCCTGTCCTAGAGAGAAACAAGATAAAATCCATATCATGGTTCCCGCAAAGGAAATCCACCTGCCCACCTTGTTTTTCCGCTTGTTCCCTAAGGTTTCCTATGATAGAAGTTATCTCCATTCCGTCCATACTCCTATCACCCAAGATATCTCCAAGAAAGACGAGCTTCTTATTTCCTCCGGTCCAATTCCACTTTCCACCGGAATCTTTTTCGGCGACTCCCAATTTTCGCACATGCCTTTCGAAATTCCGCATGTCACCATCGAGATCCTCGATGGCCATCACTTCCGTCTCCCTTTTCACTTCCCACCATTCCTTCTTTCCTGGTTCGGTTATTTGTTCGGGGGATTGGGTTGGGGATATTATTTTTGGGATTGGAATTTGTTGCGTCTCTTTTTCAGATGCCTGCTCTTCTTCAATTCCTGTTTTTAATGATTTAGATTTTTCCGCCTCCAGTACGGTTTGGCTGGTTTTAACCTCTGATCCTGTCACTGTCTCCGCTTCGACAACGTTAGGTTGTTGTTGGATTTTAAAAAACGAGATGAGCAAAATTTCATTATCCTCTATGGTTTTAACATTTCCATTTTGAGCCCTTAAAGCCATGAATTCTTCCAGGAGATTGCTTTTTTCCAATATTGTAAAACCAATTTTCAATAAGGAGATATTTTTCTTCTTAGCTTCTGTTGATAATAAATTATTTGTAATTTTTCCCTTTTTTATTAAATCAAGAAGTTGATCTCCGGAAAGATCAGATAGGGATTTATTCTCAGCACCATTCTCCTTTAAGTTTTCAGAAGGAAGATTGTAGGTGTTTTTTTCCATTTACTCTAAAAAATTACATTATTATATCCAAAATATGCAAATCAGCCACTATAAAAGCTCTTTTTGTATTGAGGTCTTCCTTTTCGCTTTTTAGAGTTTCCTTCTCCTTATCATTTTTGGCTTTCCCGATTTCCATATTCTTATCCTCCACCCTCTTCTCAATAATCTTCTTTTCATTTTCCAAAACCACCGTCAGCGCCAGCTTCTCAATCGCCTTATCCGTGCGCTCCGCGTCAGGAATAACCCGCAGTTTATCATCGAATTGCGACTTCAATTCAGGATTTTGTTGGATGAAGCCTAGCGCCAATTCCCTTGGACTTACTTGTATCTTCTGAGCCTCTTCTTTTATCGCATCGTAGGAAAGTTCGAAATCATTGAAAAGCCCGGATAGTTTTTTGGAAGATTCGATTATTTTTTCCTGTTTCGCATCAGACACCGGCGGCATCTGTGGCGGCATCTGCGGCATTACCGGTGCTTGAGCCGGAGGCGTGGCAGGCGCCGGAGGAGATTGCGCCGGAGCGGACGGAGGTTGGGCGGGAAAAGATTTTTGCTTAGGGGTTATTTCCCTGAATTTTTCATCAACAAGATCTATTTTTCCATCTTTTCTTATGATTCCGGTGCCATTTATTCCGTGTGGAGTAGCTACTATAAAGCCATTTTCATCGTATGTCCGTGCATTTGCAGTATGACCATGCATAACAGCGTTGACCCCGGATTTTCTCATCTTTGCAATTATGCTTTTATGGGTATTAAATTCATTCATTATTTCAGACAACCTGTTCTCCGATTCATACAAGGCATTTGAATCTTTTTTATTTATCGCATCAAATATTTTGATTATTTCCTCTGTATAATCACCTCCCAAATGATTATCATCTTTCCAAGAATCAATTGCTTCCTTTATAATTTTTTCATCCACATCCACATGGCTTTCTTTGTCATAAAGAATATCTTTCCAAATATCCCATTCGTGACCAGTATATCCATATTTTTCCAACATGTGATTTAATTTATGGGATACATATATATTCCCATTCTTAAATAAATATCCCGCTGTTTCCGCGCTAAGTTTATATGCCAATTTGTCAAATAGCTCGGGGGTTTCACGAGTGAACTTCTTCCTATTTCCCGTATTCAAATACACATCCCGTATCTCATAATATTCCCTGTCGAATCCATCTCCATCCAACAACGCGTCTCTGAGATTCTGTTGGAAGACTTCGTTGAGATGATCGACCTGTTCGGACGCGTTATTTCCTTTCATAAAGCCGACAGCCATACTCATAGTCGGATCGGTATGGCAAAAAAGAGTGTCGTCATGGATGACGGCCACCTTGAGCTTACAGATATTTTCCAGAATCCCCTTGCCTTTCTTGTCTGAACGCATATTTTCCAGGATCTGCGGTATGCGGTCATAGAGTTTTGGCCACAGTTCTTCCTGTCTTCTTTCGAAATCCGGTGACTTGGGACCGATCCTTTTCAATTCGGATTTAGGATCAGGATCAAATTGGGCGAGTTCCCAGATCCCCACCGACTGGTCAGTGAACAAAGCCGCATTGACCTTGGCATATTCTTTCGAAGCCGATTTGGTCAAAAAAGTGATAAATTCCATATCATGGTTCCCACACAAGAAATCCACCTGCCCTCCTTGTTTTTCCGCTTGTTCCCTAAGGTTTCCTATAATGGAAGTTATCTCCATTCCGTCCATGCTCCGATCGCCCAAAATATCTCCCAAAAAAACCAGTTTTTTATTTCCTCCGGTCCAATTCCAATTTCCACCGGAATCTTTTTCGGCGACTCCCAATTTTCGCACATGCCTTTCGAAATTCCGCATATCGCCATCAAGATCTTCGATGGCCATCACCTCCGTTTCCCTTTTCACTTCCCACCATTCCCTTTTTCCATGTATCCGGATGGCTTCAAGGGAGGATGGTTGTGTGACTTGCAAAGCAGAAGGGGTTGCTTCGACTACTTTCTCAGCCCGATCTTCAGATTTTTCGTGTTCAGGTGCTAATTCCTCCAAATCTTGCTCCACCTGTTGTCTTTTTTTAAGATAATTCCCCAAAATTCTTTCTTCCGCTATGGTCTCATTTTCTTCAATTTCAATTTTTCCATAATAATCAATAAAATCCTCCATCAAACCCGCTTCTAGCAAAACCTCATATCCCAATTTATATATCTCAACATTTAAACCCTCGACCTCCCGTTCCAATATATCTTCAGTTAACTTTCCATTCTTCAGCAATTCGGCTAATTTCTTAATTGATAAATCATATTTTATTTTTTTTCCATGGAACTCCTTATTCTCATTTACACTAAATGACTCTTTTTCCATTTCATTGAATATTTAATATTTTTATCAAACAAAACTCAGCTTCTTGCTATCTTAACATGAACAATATCAGCCTTTATGCCTCTAAGATTTATCCTTAAAATATCATCCTCCCCCGCTCTTTCCATTTTCTCCTCAATTAATCTCTTTTCGTCTTCCAAAATCACTGTCAACGCCAACTTCTCAATCACTTTATCAGTGCGCTCCGCGTCAGGAATGGCTTGTAATTTCGTTTCGTATTGCGACTTCAATTCCGGATTAGATTCGATAAATCCCAAAGCTAATTCCCTTGGACTTACTTGTATCTTCTGAGCCTCTTCTTTTATCACGTCATAGGAAAGTTCGAATTCGGAAAACAATCCGGCCATGTTTTTGGCGGATTCAGCTATTTTTTCCTGTTTGGCGTCAGACACCGGCGGCATCTGTGGCGGCATCTGCGGCATTACCGGTGCTTGAGCCGGAGGCGTTGCAGGCGCCGGAGGAGATTGCGGCGGAGCGGTAGGGGCTTGGGTTGGAGCCTGGGCAGGGGCGGAAGTCGGTCTGCTTTTCGCCTGTTCGTTTTTCTTCATGGCTTTTTCCATGGCGTTTTTAAAAACCGCATTGGAAGAGAAGCGCCTGCCGGAAAGCTTGGAAAAAATGTCTTCGATGGTCAGCGTCAAATCGCCGCCTTCGTCGGACTTTTTGAGCCACATGTGGCCTCTCACGTTGAATCCTTGTCCCAATCCTCCGGGAAGAGAATTCTCGTCCATTTTCTTGGACGTGTAGAGGATGAAGGTGTTCTCTTCTGGCGACCAGATGAGATATCCGTCGTATCCGGAATTTTTCACGACGAAAGATCCGCCGGCCTCTTTCGAAACCCTGGAAAATCTCCTGCCGTCTTTTTTGAGCATCTTCACGTCGACCAGTACTTTTCCGAAACGGCCCGCGCCGGTGTCCACCACGAATCCTTCCTTCGCCATGCTTTTGATTTCCTGCTTAGCTTTAAACACGGCGTCTTTGAGATAATTGCTGAATTGTTCCAGCGATTGTATGCCGCCGTTTCTCGGATCGGTGTGCAAGGTCGCTTTGAGATAATCTTCAGGCAAAGGATCGGCCGGATCCTGTCCCCCTTCGACCAATTCCATAATCTGCGCGACGGAAAGTTTCCTGTATAGTCCGTAGAGGTTGCGATGGTAATTCTCCGCGACCCTCTTGTCATCGAAACTGTTCGAATTGCCGTTATCTATGTTCGTGATGAATTCGACGTATTTATCGAATTGTGGAGTTTTTTTCAAAAGGCCCATTTCGACCAAGGTCTTATATAAAAACGCGGTAGCCGAAGTCCCGTTATGCGAACTTTCGGCGTGATGGTCGAAAATCAGACGCTTCCCGTTTTCCTGGGAAATGACTCCGTGATTATTGGACGTATCCATGATGACGCCGCTCTCGGAAGACTCGCCTTTATTCACGAAATTTATCTTGCTCCGGTCCACTTTTATCCCGGCCAATTCCAAAAGCATCAGACAACTTTCGCCGTCATGGTCGGATTCATTAAGCGCGATCTCATATTTCTTCGTGTCCGGATTGTAACCCATCATATTGTGCACCGTGAACTCATCCCAAAGCTTTTTGGTAAGTTCCAAAATTTTCTTGTCGCCCTCTTCTTTCGTCGGCGCGTTCAAAGCGTCATATTTCAAATCCGCGGAATTTTCCAACTTGAAGATCGTGTGCCAAGCGGCCGCTCTGGTCGCCTGAGTATCCCGCTCCTTGCCCACATCCAGGATTTTTTTCAAAAGTTTTTCCTTGCCGGTTTCTTCTTTTTTCTTTTCCGGCGCGGCTTTTTTCTTTTTCTTGGCGGCGGCCGGCGGGACTTCCACTGTTTCCTGCTTCTTCGGTTCTTCCGCTTTTTTCACCGGAACCATTCTGCGGATAACCGGTTTCTCAACCGGCATCTTCGGTCTCCTTGTTTCTTCCAATCTTTCAAGCGGAGTGCGCGCCAAAATCGGAACGGCGTATGGAAGTTCGACGTCATAATCCATCGGCACGTCCAAAACCAAAGTCCGGACATCTTCTCCTTGATATATTTCCCTGACCCCTTCTCCGATATGAGTCGCCAACACGCTGACTTTTTCCGCTCCCTCCACGCTTCCTTCAACGACGGCGACTTCGGCGAACTTGCCCAAAAATTCCGCCCTTCCGCCGGCGTCTCGGAAAGCCAATTTTCCGATCTCGCTTTCCATGTCGATGAGGGCGTTACCGTTCGCATCAATCGGGATTTCGACCACCTGGTTTTGCGTGTCGCTGGAGAGCGAAACTAAAAGCTTCATCTTGCCCTCGGACATCAGTTCCTGCGGATTCCAACTTTTGCCTTCATGGAAAGAGCCGCCTGGCGCCATATGCTTCACGTTGAAAACGAAATTTCCATCTCCGTCCATGCCGGTCCCGTCCTCTCCGCCCCATCTGAGCCTGAGCTCGTTTTTGTCGAACGCGGCCGTGTCGTTGTCAGCCCATCCCGCCCTTTTGATTTCCCGAAACATCTCTTCGTGTCTCCCGATATATTCCTTCGCCTCGAATTCCACTGGTTTCGGATCCACATGCTTCACGATTTCTTCCGGAAATATCCCGGCCTCCGTCATCGCCTGTTTGCTCTCAGCGGACAAGGATCCGTCCTGACCAAGTTCCATGCCCTCAAAAAGTTTCTCACCGGATCCACCGTTGATGATATTGAACGAACCGTCGTCACTTTGGGAAATTTCCAAACCTTTAGGAACTTTGACCGAAAAATTTTCCGCGACCGAGATTTCCTGCATTTTGGAAGGATCGAACTGCGGAAGATTTCCCGAAACATAACGCCGCATATATTCCAAAGCGGTGAAGCTCTTCGCTTGCCCGGCTCCGGAAATTTCCTGCGTATTGAAAAGCCCTTCCGATTTCCCTCCGACGGCCGCGCCGATTTCCTGCGCCGCGGTTCCGATCACGAGGCCCACTCCGACCCCTTTAGCCACCGCCCAAGCAACCTTTTTCCTTTTCATAGCGTCGAACGCCTTATCCTTGGAAGTTTTTTCCTTCAAGAACTCCTCCTGGATTTTGGAATTCTTGCTGTGTTCCAAATAATTTTTGAGTTGCTCTTCGTCGTTATAGAAAGTCGCCCAATCGGCGTGGACATTCTTTTTGAGATAAACTTTCGCCTCGGCGGAAGCGATGTACATTTTCGTCCTCTCCTGTTCGACTTTCTTGGCGTCGGAAAAACCGACCAGGTCGATCTTCTCCTGCTCCGAAAAACTTATCCTGGAATCTATCTCGACAATCCCCGAAAGCACCGCATGCAAAACCGCCTCATTCGGACCGCTTTTGAGATTCTCCAAAGATTCCCTGAGTTTTTCCGTGAGTTCCGTCGCCTGCCTGGTTTCATGGCGGAAATCTTCCATTTCTTCCCTTCTTTCCGAGCCAATTTCGATCCTCTTTCCTCCTTTAGCCATCTCGCGCGCATGCTGGGCGCGTTCCTCTTTGACCCTTTTGCTTTCTCGCAATCCCGCGACCGCTCCGCCGACTCCGGCACTGAGCCCCAATCCCAAAGGCCCGGCCAATTTCGTGGCCTTGTGCGCCGTTCCCACCGCCCCTTTGGTTATGAGGGAATGCGCGATCGCCACCGCCGAAGCCGCCGTGGTCTCATTGACGAATTTGCCCAAAAAAGATTTCTGGATCCTGTCGACGATCTTATCCACGGCGTTGAATTGCGGCTCCGTTTCCACGCCTACCCTGGCCTTGCCGATGACAAGCTCGAATTCCAAATCCAAGGCGTCCAATCCGGCTCCGTGGGAAACGCTATCTTTGACCTGTTTGGCTATCTCCAAAAGATTGTCGACATACAGGGAATTTCTTTTCTTTCCTTTTTTATCGCCGGCCTCGGAGAAATTCCTCTCCAAAAGTTTTTTCTTTTCCGATTCGAACTGGGCCTCGGTCAACGTTCCCGCGGCGAACCTTCCTATCAGGGCCGTGATGTCGCTTTTGATCAACGAGCTTTCGACATCGTCATCCTCCAAAATCTTTTTCTCCTCCCCTCTCCTCAGCATCCCTTCCGCCTCATATTCGCTGCAAAACCGTTCCACGATCGCTCCCATAGCGCTTTCATGATCCGCCTTCTCCCCTTTTTCACCGGCATAAATATTCCCGCTTTCCCGAATTTCCCTTTTGGCTTTCGCGATTTCCTTCTGGCGGTAATACTCGTGGGCCAGATTGTGTTTCCAGATTTTACGGAAAAAACCGCCGAAACCCTTGAGTTCCGCCTTTGAAGAGAGCAGTTTCTCCTCGGCCATGTCGCGGGCCTGTTCCTCGATATCCACGCTTGCGATCACCACCCTCCTTTTCCCTTCAAGCGTTTGCCCGTTCCGGCTTGCATTGTCCCTGCTTTTTCCGAAATCCATCGTTCAAATATTAGGAATTTAGATAGGTGCTCCGAAATGAAACCAACGCTTCGGCTATGACGGCGTCCAGATCCGGAATGTTTTTCTGGCAATATACCTGTATCATTTCGGCGTCCCCGGCTTCGATCAAGCGGCTGAATTCCTCCATCTTTTCAGCGGGAATGTTTTCCAAGATGGTGGCGTTTATCCTGTCCTCGATCCTTCCCAAAAGGTCCTCTTTGATCTGCCCCCTGGTTTCCGGCTCGATATCTCCGAAGTTTTTTTCCTCTATAAGGCGCTCGATGAACATATCTATCGATTGTGGCTGTTCCATTTTTGTTTTTCTTAAAAAATTTAGCGAAGCGACGCCGAAAAGCGCGCTTCCTCATGGACATTATAGCATGTCCGGGCGGCGATTAAAAAACCCTAGGAAACGGAAACCGGCAGTTCCAAAACGAATCTCGATCCTTTGCCGACGCCTTCCGATTCCGCCTCGATCCTTCCGCCGTGCATCTCGACGATCTGTCTGGCGACATAAAGTCCCAATCCTACCCCTTCGGTATGGATCCGGCTCACGCCCTCACCCCTACTGAACTTGGCAAAAAGCCTCGGAAGGTCCTCCTGCTTGATCCCAATCCCGGTGTCGGAAACTTCTATCTTGGCCGAACCGCCTTCGATCCCGAGCCTGACCGCGATGCTTCCTTCCTTGGTATAGCGGATGGCGTTGTCGACAAGTCCAGATATAGCCTCGCGCAATTTCATGCGGTCCATCCTTATTTGCGGCGTCTTTTCGTCAGGGAAAATGAAATCCAATCGGATTTTCCTTTCCTTGGCCATGGCCGAGAACATGTCGTTTATTTCCAGCAGCACATCCTCGAGACTTCCTTGGGAGAAATCATAACTGATTCCACCGGCTTCCATCTTGGAAACGTTGAGGAGATCTTCGGCCAAATCGGAAAGCCGCTGGTTGGCGCTGTTTATCTTCGAAAGCACCTCGCCGATCTTCTTGTTGTATTTCCCATATTCCCCTTCCAGGGCCATGTTCACGAACCCCTTGATGATGGAAAGCGGGGTCCGGAGCTGGTGCGAAGCGATGGTGATGAATTCCGACTTCGCCCTGTCCAAGCTCTTCAATTCCTCGTTGGCGTGTCTCAAATCCTCCGTAGCGTGGGCCACTTCGACCTTGAGTTTCCTGTTGAAGTCCCGGGCTTCCTCGAATTTTAGGGAGTTGTCGATGGACAAGGCGGTCTGCGCCGCAATAACCTTGAGGGCCTTGAGGTCTTCGTCGCTATAGATGTCTCCGGACTCTTTCCTTCCCAAAACTATCACCCCCAGATTTTTATTTTTGATGTTCATCGGCACCACGACGTCGATGCCGTAACGTTGGAACATCTTCACGATCATTTTCCTTTCCATCCCTTCGATCTTCCTTATCTCCTCCACAATGATCGGGATTCCCTTTTGGGTGTAGTTTTTGTGCAGCTCCTCGTTGCCCGGAAATATCCAATGGTCCAACTCGAAGCCCTTGTTGTATTGCACGTAATAGGTATTGTTGTTCTCGTTGTAAAAAAGGATGCCGACCGATTTGGAATGGAAGGCGTCTGTAAGCGCGTCGGCGATATGACCGTAAACGGTGCGGGAATTCAGGGTTGAGTTGAGTTTGATAGTGAGGTCCCCGATCAGCTTGGCTCCGTCATAAAAAGAAGTGGAGAAATGCTTGTTGGAAAATTCATACAAAAGTTCCTTGGTTCTGGGAAAAGCGAACGCCGCCAAAAGCAAGACCGCGACATCCGCGAAAATTCCGGCGCTCGGAAAATATTCTACCGACAGATATTTCGCG
>Ga0209318_1001167_pt1 | contig 18184 bp, 17 predicted proteins | sample RifGroE1_FD_183999 | JGI IMG/M metagenome (GOLD analysis project Ga0209318, IMG submission 183999) | Groundwater microbial communities from Rifle, Colorado, USA - Groundwater E1 (SPAdes) (version 2) | ecosystem: Environmental > Aquatic > Deep subsurface > Groundwater | place: Rifle, Colorado...
ACCACCCTTGTTGATGCCTTTATGAAGCAAACTCACCTCTTTAGAGATAATGAGGATGAAATGTCTCAAACAAGGATCTTAGATTCCAGCGATTTAGAGAAAGAGAAAGGTATTACCATTAGTGCCAAAAACATCTCCATCAGATACAAAGGATACAAGATAAATATAATCGACACACCAGGACACGCAGATTTCGGAGGAGAGGTAGAGAGAACACTAAATATGGCAGAGAGTTGTCTTCTTCTTGTAGATGCAAAAGAGGGACCAATGCCACAAACAAAATTCGTTCTTAAGAAAGCACTTCAATTAGGATTAAAACCAATACTTGTAATCAATAAAATAGACAAGAAATTAGCAAATAACAAAAGGACATTAAGCAAAGTTCAAGATCTTTTCTTAGCACTAGCTTCAGATGTTGAGCAATTAGAATTTCCCGTTTACTACGGAATATCTAGAGAGGGAAAAATCTTTAAAGAGATTCCAGAAGGAGACCTCACAATCCCAAACAGTACAACTGGAGATGTATCCCCAATATTAGATGCCATAATTGAGATGCCAGAGCCAAAAGGAGAGCTAGATGCACCATTTCAGATGCAAATCAATTCACTTGAATACGACCAACACCTTGGAAGATACTTAATCGGGAAAATTAGAAGAGGCAAGGTCTCCATTAATGATCCAATCGTTCTTCTAACTAAAGATGAGAAGAAACAGGGTAGAGTGAAAGAGATGTTTGTTAAAGAAGGCCTCTCTTGGATACCAGCTCAAAGTGCAAGTGTAGGAGAGATAGTTGCATTAACAGGTTTAGAATCTACTGCAATTGGAGCCACAATATGTGCGCTAAATCATCCAGAAGCTCTTCCAGAGATATCCATAACACCACCATCTGTGAGAATAAAAGTAGAACCAAATACTTCACCTTTCTTAGGTAAAGAGGGAAAGTTTGTAACAGCAAAACAGCTTGGACAGAGACTAGAACAAGAAAAGAATCTAAATATTAGTTTGGACATAGAGAGTAGTGGTTCAAACAGCTACTTCATCTCAGGAAGAGGAGAGCTTCAATTAGCTATTCTTGTTGAGCAATTAAGAAGAGAGGGATTTGAATTGCAATTGAGTAAACCTGAAGTAATTCTGCAAAAGATAGACAATGTCGTTTGTGAACCACTTGAAGAATTAATTATTGATGCTCCTGAGACATACATGAGTACAGTTACACAAGAGATTAGTGATAGAAAAGGGGAGTTAGTAAATATTGAGACTGAAGAAGGCAATACTAGATTTACATACAGGATATTAACAAGAAATATTATTGGTCTTCACAGAGTCTTGATGAATGCAACCAAAGGAGAAGCAATCATAAATAGCTTCATTGCAGAGTATGTACCTTATGTAGAACAAGATTCTCTTTTCAGAAAGGGTGTAATTATATCCTCGGAAACCGGTACAGCCCTTGCATACGCCCTTACAACCGTCCAAGAAAGAGGAAGACTCTTCATTGCTGGTTCAGTAGAGGTTTACGAAGGGATGATAATTGGAATTAATAATCACGAAAATGACATTGAGGTAAATCCCTGCAAAGCAAGACATAAGACAAACGTAAGAATGTCACATGCAGAAGTAACAGAAATATCTCTAAAGGCAACATTACCCCTTACACTAGAATTCGCACTTTCATTTATTAATGATGATGAATTGATAGAGGTTACTCCAAAAAGTATAAGACTTAGAAAGAAACTTCTCACAGATACAGAAAGAGTATGGGCAAAAAGAAAGAATTTAACTGCCTATGCTAAACAACAAATGGGAATAGAATAATTCCAAATCTCAATTGGCTATATAAAGAAAAAGGGCTGTTTTACCAGCCCTTTTAGAATTCAAATTTGAAACAGAATTAATTTCTGTCGTCTCTATTGAAGTTTCCGCCATCAAATGATCTTCTCTCACGATTTTCCTCACGTGCTTCAGATACATTCAATGCTCTACCGTCCAACTCTTTACCATTTAACTCAGCAATTGCTTTCTGAGCTTCCTCTTCAGAGGACATTTTTACAAAACCAAATCCTTTGGATCTGTTCTTGATTCTGTCCTTGATGACTACTGCCTCTTCGACAGTACCAATGGCACTAAAAGTCTCTCTTAACATCTCGTCATCGACGTTCCAGCTAAGATTTCCGATAAATAATTTGTTTCCCATTATTTATTAAAAAATAAAATAAACTCGCTATACCAATACACTTGGGAGAAAAATTACTCAAAGCAGTCTCAACGATCGCTCCAATAGCATGAACATTATATCATAGTTTGTAGTAAAATATATACCTATGAAAAAACCAATATTAATACATACTTGTTGTGCAGACTGTCTTCTCAACACTCTTTTCTGTATTGGACAGACAGAGAACATTACCGTTCTCTTCTACAATCCAAATATACATCCAAGGTCAGAATTTCAAGAGAGAGTAAATGCTGTCAAAGTAATCCTACAGAAATATCCTGCAGTTACTCTTGCAATTCCAGATTACAGACCAAAAGAGTATTTTGAAAGCATTAAAAACGAAAAGATCAGATGTTTCGGATGTTGGACATTAAGATTGAGATATCTGTTTGAATATGCAAAACAGCATGAATTTGAGAAAGTCACATCTACCTTAGTTAGTAGCTCATACCAAAACAGAGGGGAGATACTTACTATTGCACAAGAATTAGAGAAAGAATTCGCAATACAATTTTCTGTACCAAAAGAATGTAAACAAGAAATACACAAAGGCTTTTACAAACAGAATTATTGTGGCTGTTGCTATTCACTTGTTGAACGTATGAATGAAAAACATATGAATTAATTGATATACTTTTGCTTATGAATTATTTTTTAATTACACTGCTAGTCCTTCTTGCTTCTGCATTAGCATTGCTTGTCCTCGCGAAATTCCTCCCTAACAAAGAAAATCCGGATTCCTCCGACGAAGAGGAAGAATAGAAAGATTGTAAGGTTTTTGTAAGATAAAGATTAATAAACTGTCAAGATGTTAACTAAGAAATTCAAATACTCAATTCTTTTTCTTGTATGTGATGCAAATCTTGGGCTTTTAATGCAGAAAAATTTCTTAGACACAGAATTTCTAGTAGATGTTACATACAATCCCGAGATTGGTATAGAAAAAGCTTTAAGTAACAAATATGACTTGTTAATTATGGACTCTCAGAAATCTCCAAAAAAATGTTTTGAAATCTTAGAAAGGATTAGAGTCATTAACCAAAGTATACCTGTCATTATCCTTGGCAAAAAAGACAATGGTGAGAATGAGATAAAAACATATCGTAGTGGAGGAAATCTCTTTCATTACAAGCCCCCGAATTTCCCATTACTCGAAGCAGAGATTAGGCATCTTCTTCTAGATATTTCAAAGAATGCTCTTGTAACGATGCATGATATCCAAATCGATTTGACCAGCAGAATAATTAAAAGATCCGAATGTGAGATTAAATTAACAAAAAATGAATTTAATTTACTCGTCTTATTAATAAAAAACTCCGGGAAAGTAATCTCTAGAGAAAAGATAATCTCAGATATTCTAAACTACAATAAGGATGTGGAATATGCGGCTGTAGACACAATGATTAGCAGAGTAAGAAAAAAGCTCTCTCAACACGGAGAAGAGAAGGTTATAGAGACAGTAGTGAAGATAGGATATAGATTAAATCCTCTTTATACGAAAAGCTGCAAAGTCCGACATTATTAATAATTGTGATATACTTTGGGATATGCCAAAAGCACTAAAAATAATTACAATCAAAGACAAAGACGAAGAAAAATTACTTAGGCAGAAAAGTAACGATGTTTCTGCAGAGGAAATTGGTACTCCCAATTTCAAAGAGTTTTTGGAAGATCTTCTCTATACTGCTCAGCACAGCGAAGAACAGGGTAATGTTCCAGCTGGAGGAATTGCTGCAGTACAGGTTGGAGAACATAAAAGAGTCTTTTTCATCTTGAACTACGATACAAACGAATGGGAAATCTTCATAAATCCTCAGATAGAGATAGAGGAATTCCTAAAAACTACAACCAAAGAAGGATGTCTAAGTGTCCCAGATATTCTTGGTGATGTTACTCGTTACTTGAAAGTGAAAGTAAAATACCAAGATAGTGATGGAGAATGGAAAACAAAAAAATATGAAGGATTAAATGCTGTTAGCATACAACATGAGCTTGACCACTTGGAAGGAGTCCTTTTCATTGATAAAATGGAGAAGTAAATTATTTGACACTGCCAGAAATGTTAAAAAGAATAATAGTAACAACAATATTAACGCTAATCCTTTTTAGTTCTACAGGAGCTTTTGCCCAACAGAGTGTTTCCGATGTAATCGGAACTACAAAAGGAGAGACTGTAGTTACAGAGCTAGATCAAAAAGAAGCTTTAAGAGAGCAATCTTTCACAAATCTTCTTAAACTTAATCTCCCAACCCAAACAAACAATCCAAGTTTAGTACTAACATTTGTCGACCCTTCAGAAGAAAAGAAGGGCGTACAGTTGGAGATAGATTCAAAAAGTTTTGTAAGTATAAAAAGTCCGTACACTCTCCCAGCTCTGTCAATCGGAGACCATATTCTCAAATTCAAATTCGTAGACAATGTAGGAACTACACAGCTTCTAGAGAAGACCTTAATTGTACTACCTAGAGCTCCAATCATAAGTGCACCAACCATTACAAACTCTGCAGTAGAGGTTTATGGCACAGGCCTAGCTAATTCAGACATATTGCTAATTATTTCTTCAGGACTAAATCTTTCCAGTAAACAAGCTACCATTGATGGAGAAGGAAAATGGTCAATACTTTTTGAATCTGGAGAATTAGTAGATGGTACATACTCTCTAACTGGATATGTTCGCAAATATGGTTATGCAAGTGATCCTTCCGAGAGCATTACTTTCATACTCGGAAAAGGAAATACCGTTATTTCTGGCACAGATAGCAATAGCTTCTCCTTTAAGAATGTAAATCTTTCAACACTAGGAGTATTCATCTCCGACAATCCAGATATCATTGCTTTGGTTGCAGGTTTCTTTGTACTAGGATTCTTAGTTTCTTTCCTTCTTTCTTTAATTTTCAGAAATACAAATGAAGATGAGAAGATAAAGACAATAAGAAAAGATGTCGTAAAACCGAAAGTTGAGGGAAAAGAATTAACCTTGAAAGAAAAGCTTCTCGGGAAGAAAGAAGAAAAACCAGTTGAAGAAAAGAACAAAGTAGAAGAACCTCCTAAGGGAATCGAAGAGCCTGTAAAAGAAGAGGAGAAAATAGTTACGAAGATAGATTTCCTAAGAGATTTTAAAAATTTTGACCCTGACAATTCAAAAGGTAAAGAAAGTAATAACCCTCAAAGGAAAATTAAGATATCTCTCACATCAAAAAAGGATTAATTCGTGATAGAATGTAGCACGCATGCCAGGATGGTGAAATGGCAGACACGCTACGTTCAGAACGTAGTCCTAGCAATAGGGTGGGGGTTCAACTCCCCCTCTTGGCATATTATTTCCAGTACCAACTCTCAATATTAGCAAACCTCTCATACGAGAAATTCCCTTTGTCCAGATTTATACCTTTCAATTGGTTATTAACAACATATACAAAGTTCGGATGGTATAGAAATACAACAGGAGCATCATCTACCAAATACTTCTGGAAAGATATATACCTTGCTTTCCTCGTACTCACATTTGTGGTTCTTCTTCCATCTTCTAATAAAATATCTACTCTCTCGTAGGAATAACCAGAGAGATTAAGATCTGGGTAACTACTCTTAAGAGAATGCCAGAGATTGTACTGGTCTGGATCAACAGTTGTCTCTACCTCGTAAAGAAGTAGTTCAAAATCTCTTGTAGCAATAATCTCTTGTGTAATTTGTGTGTAATTCAATTTCTCAAGCTTTAAAATAACACCCTCTTTTTCAAGGAGGTTTTTTAGCTCAGTTACTAATCTATCATTACTTGGACTCTCAAAATATGTTAATGTAAAACTCAATATCTCATTATCTTTTGATTCATAATACAAACTACCTTCCTTCTTCTCATATCCAGCACTCTTTAAATACTCCTTTGCTTTAGCAGGATTGTACTCAAGATAATTGGCATCCTTACTGAAAACCCATGAGTCCGAAGAGTAGGGACCCCAGATTGAAACACCTGAGATCTTTGCTCCTTCATACAACTTGTTCTTATCTACCAAGGAAGAGATCCCTTTTCTTAAGTTTTTGTCTTTCAAATTTTCTTTTCTTAAATTAAAGAAAATTAATTTACTCCTATATTTCTCTTCTTTAACATACGTGTCAAAATTAGAATATTCGGAGGAGAAACTTAACGATTCTTGATCCCAGCCATTAATTGCATCTAAAAGCCCTGTCCTAAAAGCTGTATTGAGACTCTTTGTATCTGGATATACTCTCAAAACAATATCTTTAATATTTGGAATATATCTATCATATTCACTATCTGTTAGATATACAGCATTTTGCTCTGTTCTTGTAACCTTGTATTTCCCACTACCTACTGGATATCTAGCAAAAATATTAAACGGCATATCTTCAAGCGTAATACTGCTCAAAACAGACTGTGGTACGATGTAAATAGAGATAGCTTCAAAAAACAGAGGATTCTCTTCTAAGAGTTTAAACCTTACCTCATAATCACCAACCTGCTCAATACTTACTCCCTCAAGTGAAATGCCTACAGAGTCATAGCTATAATCTTTCGAAAGAGAAAGTGCTGTTTTAAATGTAAAAACGACATCTTCCGCAGTTAATTTCTCTCCATTTTGCCAAACGATATCCTGCTTAAGGGTGAAATTGTATTCTAATTTATTGCTTCCAACACTCCATTTCTCTGCAATACCTGGTAAAGGTTTTCCAGAGCTGTCTACATGTATGAACTTATCAAATACTAATGATTGAACAGATTTGTCGAAATAGTTCGCAGAAATAAACAAAGGATTAAAGGAAGATATTGCTCCGACACTACCCTCGGTAAAAGTATCTCTCTCCTCTGAACCATCTAGTATATTTGCAAAAGTAGAAGATTGGAGAAAGAAAACAAATAGAAAACCCAGAACAAGAAAAAGTAATATGTAACTAAAAGGATGAGTGCTCTTGAAAATCTTTGATATCGATTGAGGATAGTTCCAAAAAAAATCTCTAACATCTTTCTTCGCAACAACTTCTTTTATCTCCGAACCTGGAAGCGAAGACAAGGCATCCTTCATTGAAAAAACTTCCTTCTTTTCTTTTTTCTTTTGCATATTTTCTAAGCAGATAATTTCAGTAACAAGAGAGACAGGACTATTAGTACAACAATTAAAGAAATTGTGAAATAGTAGAGAAATTTCTCTAGTCCTCTCTTTGTTCTAAATACCTCACCACCTCCTCCAAACATCTTTCCCAAGCCCTCTGCACGATTCTGTAACAGAATACTCACAACAAGGAGGGAACAGACCACGATTTGCAGGATATATATTAGATTTAGAAGATTATCATTCATAATGGCTATTATACACCATTTTAATCGGCATTATCCAAACTTCTGTATATGCTAGCAAACAGGGAAGTAATAACTGAAAATCCAATAATAGATATCAAAGGAGTAACAATAAAGCTGTTAATCTGTAATGTCCCAATATCTGTTTGATCAAACGTATATGTTTCAATATAAAAATCTGTCATGAATGTTTTTAACAGAAACATAACACCAACAAGAAGAATAGAGGACATTAGAAAGAATGTTGGGAATTTACTCTTGATTGTAAGAAAATGTAATAGTGGAGCACATACCATAAGCGTTAATGTCAGAACAAGTATGGTTGCAAACATATATACACCTCCAGATGGAAAGAGAATCCCTCTTTCAAATATCTGCATTACAACAAAAAGTATTAAGGCATAGATAAAAAACAGACGTAGCGTATTTTTCATATAAAGGCAGTAAATATCTTAACTTTGTATAATATATCACAACCAATCATAGACATGAACTATTTCTTTGAGTATACTTTACCTAATAAAACTGCCATATGTACAACATTGCCAAAACAAAAATAATAGCTACGATTGGCCCATCCTCATGGGATAAATCTGTGCTTACAGAGATGATAAATTCCGGATTAGCGATAGCAAGAATTAACAGTTCCTTCGCTAATGAAGATGAAATTATAAGGGTTGGGAAGTTAGTAAGAGAAATTTCTCCAAGAGTAGCCTTAATGTTAGATACACAGGGTAGCAAGATCAGAGTTGTAAATATTAAGGATGAGATAGAAGTAAAAGAGGAAGCCGTCATCTCCTCAAATAGCAACACAGCTGGCATACAAATTTCATATCCAAATGTTCACTTATACCTCAAGCCAAATGATTTAGTTCTCCTAGATGATGGGAATATTGAATTAACAGTAACAAGGATAGAAGGGGAGAATGTTTTTTGCAGAGTAATACAGGAGGGAAGACTTAAACCAAACAAAACAGTAGCATTGCCCTCCGTAAGATTGGATTTTCCAATTCTTTCAGAAAAAGACAAACAATCAATAACCTGTGCCTTAAATAATGATTATGATTTCCTTTCTGTATCATTTGTTAGAACCAAACAAGATATTGAAGAGATTAGAAAATTCGTAGGACAATCAGATATTAAGATAATTGCAAAGATAGAAAATCAGGAGGGGATTGATAACATAGACGATATACTTTGTGTCTCTGATGGCATCATGATAGCAAGGGGAGATCTTGGAGTAGAAATTGCATATGAGAAACTACCAGTACTTCAGAAACAGTTAATATACAGATGCCGAACAGAAGGAAAACCCGTTATTGTTGCTACACAGATGTTAGAGTCCATGAGGGAGAATATCAGACCAACAAGAGCAGAGGTTTCAGATGTTGCAAATGCAGTCATGGATGGAACTGATGCTGTCATGCTTTCTGCAGAAACTTCAACAGGGAAATATCCAGTTGAATCTGTACAGGCTATACAAAAGATTTCAAAAGAGGCAGAGAGTGTTATGCAAACATCAAAGGTATATGGCGTAACAGATGCTTCAAGAGAGGTAGATGAGCTTTGTAGAAATGCCTGCGATATTTTCAACAATGCAGACATCAAAGGAGTAGTTGTACTTTCGAACATGGGCAAGACATTACCTAGTCTTTCAAGACATAGACCAAATGTACCAGTATGGTCAATTAGCAATAGAATCAAACGAATAAGGCAAGAGAGAATATACTTTGGGGTACAGAGTTACTACATTAAAGAATTTCCAACAGATAGGGATGAGATAATAGAGAGTGCCGTAGATATTGTTTTCTCTCATGGGGAGTTGGATTTAAACGATAAAATTGCTATTATTAGCGGTAGTTCTATAAGACATAATAGCGAAGATGCAACTTTAGAGATTGTAACTGTAAAAGATGTCTTATCTAGATAGCGCGGTGACGTAGCCAAGTTGGTTAAGGCCGCGGTCTGCAAAACCGCTATCACGGGTTCGACTCCCGTCGTCACCTCCATTAAAAAGATTGTAAATATGGTTATTTTAGATTAAAATAACCTAGTTTGTGCCGAGATGGTGGAACTGGCAGACACGCGGGACTTAAAATCCCGTTCTAGAAATAGAGTGAGGGTTCAAGTCCCTCTCCCGGCATATTATTCAGCATCGACAAATTTATCAGGATCTTCATTACCACACTTTGGACACTTCTTACATTCAGAAGCACCCTCATAAACATAGCCACAGACTAAACATTTACACCTAGTCCATACACTCTCTAAGCCCTCACCAATTGGTTCCTTTACTTCATATTCAGAACCAGGTGGTTGAGTAGGAGTATTATTATTCTTTAATATATCCTCCATCTTTTAGTAATTCTAAAATTAATTTAAATGTTTTCTTCTCATCCATATGAGAAGTATTTAAAACGATATCAAAATATCTTCTTGGTTTTGCAGTATCAACTCCATACAACTGCATATACCTCCCTCTATCAAATCTCTCTCTATATGCTAAATCCTTCCTTATTCTAAAATATCTTTTTATTTTTTCTAATGGTTTTTTCATCCCTATCTTGTCAAAGCTTCTTAACACCCTTGTATGCAAGGAAGCAGTAAGCCAAATACTTACTGTCACAGGAATATCTTTTTTCTTTGCTAAAGCACCAAACACCTTTGACTCAATTAAAACATCTTTTGTTTTAGAAACTTTAACAAGATACTCATCTAACTTCTTATCAATCTCCATAACCTTCTTCATATTTCCCTCATTGTATGCACTTTCAATAGATGGAAATCCTAAATCAGAGAGAATATCTCTAAGTATCTCACCAGCATAGACTCTTTTTAGGGAAAATCTGTTTGTTAACATTTGAGATATAGTCGAGGAACCACTCTTACCTGGTCCACCAACTACAAAAAGATAACCTAATTCCTCTGGTCTAACCTTTTTATTCATATCCTAATATAGTATATTAATAATCATATTATGTCTATGAGAAAAGCTTCCAGAAAAACTAGATTGATGAGTGCCTTAGAAGGACACAAACCAGATTTACTTATCCTTGTGTTCGCAATCTTAATGACAATATTCGGTGCTATGATGATATTTGATGCTAGTGTGTACAAAGCAAATACACTCTTCAATGACCAATTCTACTTTCTCAAATCACAAGGAGTATGGATTCTCATCGGTACAATACCAGCAGTATTAATATATTTCTGGGATTACAGAAAATTCTCTAAACTTGCACTTCCATTCCTCATAATTACAATTGTTTTGCTTGTTGCCGTATTAATCTTAGGAGAAGCAACAAACGGTTCAAAGAGATGGTTTGCAATCGGATCTCTTCCCAAAATACAACCCGCTGAATTTGCAAAGATTGCCATAATTCTTTACCTCTCATCTTGGCTTTCTGCAAGAGAATATAAATACAGTACAATTAAGAAAGCAATGCAGGAGGGGTTTCTAAAAAATCTCTTAACATTTCTCGCAATACTAGGAATAATTGCAATCCTAATTCTCCTGGAACCAGATTTAGGGACAACAATCGTAATCTGCGTTACCGCATTTGCTATGTTCATCATGGCAGGAAATGACAAAGTCCATACATTTGGGTCCTTCGCCACAATATTAATTTTGTTACCAATTGGAGCTTTAGCGGCAATACTGGAACCTTACAGACTTAAAAGAGTACAGACATTTCTTGCCCTAGCATTTACAGGAGAGGTCGCAGACCCCAAAGGTTCTGGATACCAAATGCAACAAATATTAATTGGAATAGGGTCGGGGGGACTTCTCGGAAAAGGATTTGGACAATCAAGGCAGAGATTTGGATATCTGGTAGAGAATACAGCCTTCACTGATTCCATTTTTGCAGTTATCCTTGAAGAACTTGGACTACTCGGGGGTGCGATTATAATTTTTTCCTGGATACTCTTCCTCTGGAGGGGACTTCGTATCTCAATGAATGCTCCTGACAAACAGGGAAAACTCCTTGCTGCCGGTATAACCGTATGGCTTACATCGCAAACCTTACTTAACATTGCAGCCAATGTTGGATTGGTTCCTCTCACAGGAATGCCCATACCATTCTTAACCTATGGTGGTTCAAGTACTATTGTAACCTTAGTGGGTATTGCTATACTATTAAACATTAGTAGATTTGCCAAACTCAATGGACAACAGTAAAGAATTGAAAATGAAGATAGTAGTAACAGGCGGTGGCTCTGGAGGACATCTTTCTGCAGCAGAGGCTATTATTCAAGAAATATCTAACAAATACCAAATTACAAAGAAAAATTTTCTTTACATTGGTGGAGACTTAGGTATGGAAGGAGAAAAGATAGGGAATTCCATAGAACAGAAACGCTTCAGGAATGCACTCTTCAACTGCAAATACATTCGGGCAGGGAAGTTACAAAGATCTTTCTCCTTAAATACAATTAAATTACTGTTAAGAACAATACTGGGATTTGTAGACTCCTACAAAATACTTAAAAGCTTTAGACCAGATATTGTTATTTCCACTGGTGGATTTGTATCTGTACCTGTTTGCTTGGTAGCTAAATATCTCAAGGCAGATATATATCTACATGAACAAACTTCTACCGTTGGGCTTTCAAACAAGATAGTTGGGAAATTTTCAAAAAAGATTTTCCTTGCATACAATTCCTCTGCAAAGTTTTTCAAAAACAAAAAAACAATACACGTTGGGAATTTAGTAAGAGAGGAAGTATTTCAAACCAAAGGAAGTGGGAAAGTAGTTCAGGCGTTAAAGAAGATGCTTGTAAACCAAGAGGAATATCCAATTGTATATATTTCAGGAGGAAGTCTTGGCTCACATATCCTAAACGATACAGTAAGATGTGCACTACATAATCTTTTAAACAAATACCAGGTAATCGTACAAACAGGTGAGAACAAAATATACAACGATTATGACAAACTTGTTAAAGAAAAGATTACCCTTGATGAGCATTTGAGAGACAGATTCTTTCCTGTTAAGTATGTAGAGAGCAATGAAATAGGTTTTTTATATGACAATATTGATTTGTTTGTAGGAAGATCTGGTGCAAACACAGTATATGAAGTAGGGGTATTACAACTTTCTTCTATATTCATACCAATTCCATGGGTTACACATAATGAACAGTATGAGAATGCAAAAGTCCTTCAAGATTTTGGCTTGTCAGTGATTTTACCAGAAGGAGAATTAACTCCTGAGAATTTAGTGCTGAAGATAGATAGATATTTAGAGAAGGAAAGAGATATCAATCACAGTGGACTGAAAAAAGCATTTCCACTGGATGCTGCAAAGAAGATACTTATGGAAATTGATATGTCTTAAAGTCCTAATTTTTTCAAATACTCCGGAATTTTACTCAGTCCTACGCTGTTACTTGCTTTCAGTAGAATTGCAATCTTTCTATCTCCAACTCTTTTCAAATCTTCCGTAAGCATTGTAGATACTTCGTCTGCATTTTCAAGTTTCTTTCCTACTCCAAAGGTACTAAACATATCTCCGACATAGTAAACTTGATTGAATTCATACTTCTTTACCTTCTCCCCCAATTCTTTATGCATTATTTCTGAGACATCACCCAGTTCTTTCATATCTCCCAACACAACAATTCTGTAATACAGATCCTTAGGATACATCGTTGAGAATGTCTCTAAGGACATATCCATAGAAGAGGGATTGGCGTTGTATGCATCGTTTACAAGAGATACATTCTTACCGTATTTCTCAACTTCAAATCTTCCATTATTGGGACTGAAATTTAGAATTCCTCTGATACAATCGTCAATGTTTATACCTAATTTATATCCCGCTATGATTGCGGCCATAGCATCGTATGCGACACCTTCTCCAAAGGCATTAAGATGCACACTGTACCAAGAATTACCAAAACCAAAGTTGAAATCTGTACCAGATTCCTCAACAGATATATCATAGATTTTAAACATCACATCCTCGCTCTTACCATATGTCAGAAGTTCAGATTTGAAAGTATCCTTTAGTTGATTTAATCTCTCATCATCTACATTAATAATTAAAGGCTTACCACTTCTATCAAGATAATCCGCAAGATTCTTCTTCTCCTGATATATCTCATCTATTCCTCCTAATTTTTCCGCATGTACATGTCCAATATTTAGAATTATTCCAATGTCAGGGTCAAAGGTATTTGCATGCCAAGCTATTTCTCCCTTTCTGTCCATGGCACACTCAAGGATTACATAGTCTTCATTTTCGTATCTGCTAAGTAACATTGCATTCCCCCAGACAGTATTGAAATGATCTGCATACAAAACAGAGTTCTTAAAACCAAGAATAGCGGCAAGCATCTGTTTAGTAGTTGTCTTTCCTGTACTACCCGTGATAGCTATAATGGGCGCTGAAATATCTGAGATAGAGTAGTTCACAATCTTTTGTAAACCTTCCTCTATACTGTCTACAATAATAATTGGTTTGGATACACCTTCAATCTTTTGTGAGCTATCCTTCTCACATATGGACATAGAGGCTCCCTTTTCCAAAGCTTCCACAATAAAGTCATGGCCATCGAACCTTTCTCCTTTAATAGGCACATATATCTCATTTTCTAACAAACATCTTGAATCATGGTTAAAACCAACAAAGAAAGCTTCTTCGTCATAATTACGAATTTCAAATTCAGGATACCTTTCCTTTATATCTTTAAGATATATTTTCATAATAACTTCCTAATCTAAATTGTAGAACGCTCTTCTTTATTTTTGTTGTAATTTCTAGCGATATCATTAATAGCGTCTAGCTCTTCAGAGGTCAACTCTCCCTCTTTGAATATATATCGAAGACTTGCAGATTTAATTTCTTCAGTTCCAGTTTTTACAGCAAAAACAGATGGTGTTAAATAAAATCCTTGCGCTCCTGCAAGAACTGCTCTTGGAGCAACAGTATCAACTAATTCCGTACTGGTTGCATTAAAGGCATTTAGTACTTTCTCATGTACTATTGGATATAACTCCACAAACTTACTATTTACTTCTCTAATCTCTTCAACAGTCATATCCTTCTTCTCATATAGATTATCAACATCGGCCCTGTTATCGAAAGCTGGTTCCGTTATCTCATTAGATACTTTTATATCCTCTGGCATAATTTTTTATTATTAATTTATCTATATTATCCATTATACCCAAGAGGATAATTTGTACAACCCCTATCAAAAAGCTTTATCAATAAAAGCTTTTCACTCTTTTATTTCAATAATAATAGTTATCGGTTCCTAAGTAGAGTAGGTATCAAAAATAGGGGTTTTATTTGCTAGAAAGAGAAAGTATATATCCTAGAGAATTATATTTGAGCCTGTAGTGGTTTTTTCTTGACTCATTTGGTAGCCAATGTTACAGTAGTGGCAAGAAGTGGTAAAAAGTGGTGAAAGATGATATATTCAAAACATGCTAATAGGAGAGTACACAACAAAGATAGGCGAAAAGAAAAGAGTATCACTTCCAAAGAAGTTCAGAGATGAACTAGGTGAGGATTTAATTCTTACCAGAGGTTACGAAGAAGCCCTAGTTCTTGTAAACCAAGAAATGTGGAGCAAAGTAGCCGAAGATGTAGTGAATGGCTCTTTTATAAACAAAAATATCCGTGATACCAGTAGATTTTTAGTAGGAGGTGCAAAAGAAATATCCACAGATACACAGGGACGATTTATAATACCTGAATCACTTTTTGACTATGCACAATTAGATAAGGAAATTGTTTTCATTGGCTTAGTTAATTGGATTGAGATATGGGATAAACAAAAATGGGAACAAAGACTTGAATTCTTAAAAAATAACAGCGATCAGATCGCAGAAGAGATAAGTAAGATGAAAGAAACAAAAAATGGATAAAATACACAAACCTGTACTACTAAAAGAATCACTTGAGTCTCTAAATATAGTCCCAGATGGTTTTTACATCGACTGTACACTTGGAGATGGAGGACACAGCTTTGAGATATTCTCTAAACTCTCAGACAAAGGCTTGCTTCTTAGTATTGATCAAGATCAATACGCAATAGACTTTGTAAAAGAGTATTACAAAGAGAATATTAAAGAGAACTGGATAATTAAAAGATCAAACTTTAGAAAAATAGCCGACTTGGTATCAGATATACACCGCAAACCAGATGGAATTCTTTTAGATCTTGGGCTATCTTCTCGCCAATTGGAACTTTCCCATAACAGAGGTTTCAGTTACATCGAAGAGAATGAACCATTAGATATGAGAATGAATCAAGATTTGGGTGTCACAGCAAAAGATCTTCTTAATGTACTTTCAGAAAAACAATTAACAGAGCTGTTTAGAGAGTATGGAGAAGAGAAATTTGCTCACAGGATAGCAAAAGAAATAAAGAAAGCAGAAAATCCACTGGAAACAGTTGGAGATCTCACAAGACTTATCTACAAAGCATCGCCGGCAGATAATTCTAACAAGAACCCTTCTCGCAGGGTCTTTCAGGCCCTGCGGATCGTGGTAAATGATGAATTAGAAAGCCTTACAGAGGCATTAGATAAATCTTTTGAGATCTTACAATTAGAAGGAAGAATATCAGTAATATCCTTCCATTCATTGGAAGATCGTATTGTAAAAAATTTTTTTAACAACAAAGCAAGAAGCGGTGAAGGGGAATTACTTTTCGAAAGTCACATTGCCCCAACCGACGAAGAGAGAAGGGATAATCCTAGATCCGCTTCTGCCAAGTTGAGAACGGTAATTAAAAAGAAATAAAAATGAGAAACCTGTCCACAAAAAATATTCCAGTAATAGTACTACTCGTTTCAGTCTTTTGTTTTGCTGTATCCCAATTGGCTATAAACTCTGTACTAAGCCCAATGGGACTAGAGCTTCAGAGTTTAAACAGTGAAAAGAACTACTTAGTAGAAGAGAATAGATCTATGGAAGAACAGATTGCGAAATCTAATTCCATAATCGTAATACAGAAATTAGCATCAAAGGAATTAAAGATATCTTCAAATAACAGCAAATCTATTGTATACATAGAGAATACAAATATAATTGCTGAAAAATAATGGCTAGCTTACACACTCTGTATTCCTCACAGGGCAAAACTCATAAAAAGGGTAGTAAAGGAAAAAGACTGGACAATATATACCTAATGGGTATTGGTCTCTCTGTATTTGCCTTAATCATCCTTTTTCAAATCTTCCGTTGGCAAATACTTGAAGCCGACAAATTTAAAAGTTTAGCTAACGAACAGTACAAAACGAACCAAATACAAAGTGCACAAAGAGGAGTCATTACCGCTTCAGATGGGACTGTACTTGCAGTAGATCAACCAACATGGAATATATACGCGACTTTAAGCATGGATTCAGTTGAGAGAGCAACCTTTTTTGAAAACAAAGAGAAATTCATAGCCGTAGTATCTTCAACCTTAGGAGTAGAGAGATCCGAGATAGAGACCAAAATCACTGACACATTTGTGTATGCACCACTTAAGAAAAATGTCTCTACCGAGAAAAAGAAAGCCCTTGAAACAGCAAATATATTCGGAGATGGAACAGAAGGATTCGGCTTGTACTTTGAAAGTGAGGAGAAAAGAATATATCCAAATGGGGAGTTAGCAGCTCATGTATTAGGATTCATTGGACAAAACGAATCTGGTGTACAAGTTGGCCAGTATGGTCTTCAAGGTTATTATTTCGGAGATATTGCTGGTAGGGAAGGGTACTCGTATGAAGAAAAAGATTCTACTGGGAATGTTATTTTAACATCAGAGTATGAGCCTATACTTCCGAGAGAGGGTAAAGACTTTAAGCTTACAATCGTCCCCAACATACAAAGTAAGGTAGAAAAGAAACTAGAAGAGGGTGTAAAAAAAACAAGATCAAAAAGTGGTTCTGCCATACTCATGGATCCACAAACAGGAGCAATCATAGCCATGGCAAACTATCCATCATACAATCCCAATGAATACTGGAGAGCTTCAGAGCCATGGATTCTCAAAAACAGAACAGTAGCAGATGTGTATGAATATGGTTCCGTTCAGAAACCAATTACAATTGCAATCGCTCTTGAAAGTGGTGCAATAGATAAAGATTTTAAGTGTACAGATAAAACTGGTTCACTTGACCTTTACAAATTCACAAAGTACGCCGACCTCAAAGGTCGCTTCATATATACTTGGGACAAGAGAGCAGATGGGACACTTGATATTTCTGGAATATTACAGAATTCAAATAACCCTTGTACTGCACAAATTGCACTTAAAACAAACTTCGCAGATTTTTACTCTAAATTAAAAGACTTTGGTATCGGTGAATTCATAGGAGTAGGGTTACAAGAAGAAACAACTAGCTATCTAAGACCATATGAGCAATGGACTAAACTCGACTTAATAACTGCATCCTTCGGACAGGGAATTTCAGCAACTGCTCTACAGGTAATCTCCGCATTGAGTACAATTGCAAATGATGGAGAGAGGATGAGACCATACATAATTTCTGAAATAACAGATAACAAGGAAACCATAACAATTGAACCTAAAGTACTGTCACAACCAATTTCCAAAGACACAGCAAATTTTGTAACTAAAGCTCTACAAAAAGCCGTACAAGAGGGGTTGCTTGGAGGATTAGTCTCTAAAGATCTCAGTAAATATGA
>Ga0209318_1001170_pt1 | contig 18173 bp, 14 predicted proteins | sample RifGroE1_FD_183999 | JGI IMG/M metagenome (GOLD analysis project Ga0209318, IMG submission 183999) | Groundwater microbial communities from Rifle, Colorado, USA - Groundwater E1 (SPAdes) (version 2) | ecosystem: Environmental > Aquatic > Deep subsurface > Groundwater | place: Rifle, Colorado...
AAGTATACAAAAAAGCGCTGTAAGCGCCTTTTTGTATTTTAAACAAGATTACTGTTGCGGAGCAGCTGGACTTGATCCACCTGGAATTGTGCCTTTTTTGCGGCCAACAATAAGATAAACGATCGGCAAAATTGGACCCAAGACAAAAGCACCGGCGATAACTAAGACCATCCAAAGAGTTTTGTCACTTGGATTTGTAAACTGTCGCTTGATAACATCAACCAAAGCCCAAATCCAAATCGCCAAACTGGCCAAACCAATGACCATCATAACAATAAAGAATCCACCGAAGACGGCAAGTCCAGTTGCGGCCACAGCCGTATCTGCTGCAGTATCCGCGGCTGTCGTCGTTGTACCCCAATCAACCGTGTCGGTTGCTTGAGCGAGAAGAATTGATGACATCGAACCCTCCTGTCCAAAATAGGACATTAATTAATTCATCACTATTATTACAAATATACTTTTTCTTTTCAAGCGATCCAATCAAAAAAGCACCTTTCGGTGCTTTTTTGAAATATGATATCTTTTATTTAGAATCTGGCGAAATGAGCAAACGCTTTGTTGGCTTCGGCCATCTTGTGCAACACTTCTTTTTTCTTCATGGCTGTACCAGTGTTGTTGTACGCATCAAGAATTTCGTTGGCAAGAAAGTCTGAAAAGTTTCCACCTTTGCCGGCACGAGCTGCGGTAATAATCCATCGCATAGCTAAAGTTTCACGTCGCTCTGGACGAACTTCCATTGGAACTTGGTAAGTTGCGCCGCCGATTCGACGAGCATTTACTTCCAAAACAGGAGCAGCATTCTTTAAAGCTGTCTCAAAAATACCAAGTGGCTCTTTGCCGGTCTTGTCTTTTAAGACATCAAAAGCTTTATAAACATTCTTTCGGGCCGTTTCTTTTTGACCACGAACGATAATTTTATTTATAAATCTGCTGACTGTAACGGAATTATATTTCAAATCTGGATCAATTGTTCTTCTTGGAGCTTTTTTTCCACGCATGGTAGTTTTCCTTTTACGACTTTACTTGCAAAAATCTTATGATTTTTTAGCACCGTATTTTGAACGGCCCTGTTTACGGTTTTCGACACCGCCAGTATCAAGTTTACCGCGAATAATATGATATCGTACACCCGGAAGATCTTTTACACGACCACCGCGGATTAAAACTACGGAGTGTTCTTGTAAATTGTGACCTTCACCTGGAATATAGGCAGTGACTTCTTGACCGGAAGTAAGTCTGACTCTGGCAATTTTTCTTAAAGCGGAGTTAGGTTTTTTTGGAGTAACAGTTGTAACCTTAACACAAACACCGCGAAGAAAAGGTCTGCCTTCTTTGAAAATAACCGGTTTGTTTTTAAGAAAGTTAAAACCGCGGCGTAACGCAGGCGTCTTTGCTTTGGAAACTTTCGATTTTCTTGGTTTTCTGATTAATTGTGAAATTGTTGGCATTTAGTCTTTCTTTCTGTGAAATGCTGTTCCTGCTGGAATCAGCTTCCCTATGATAACATTTTCTTTCAAACCTTGCAAGCGATCAACAGCTCCGCGAACGGCGGCGTCGATTAAGACACCAGTCGTTTCTTGGAAGGAAGCAGCTGATAAGAAACTATCTGTAATCAAGGCGACACGGGTGATACCTAAGACAGATTCGTCAAAAGTAGCTTCGTGTTTGCCTTGTTTTTTTAATTCATTATTAAGTTTCATCGAATCAACATGATCGATAACCTGACCCGAAAGCATGCCTGAATCGCCCGGATCTTTAACTTTGATCTTAGAAAACATTTCGCGAACGATGATTTCAATATGCTTATCATTAATTGTCTGACCCTGTGAAGCATAGATTTCTTGGACACCGCGGATGATATATCTTTCAGTTGCCTTGCGTCCTCTTAGCTTCAACATGTTTTCTAGGCTGAAGTGACCTTCAGTCAATTCCTTACCCATGACAACTTTATCACCATCGCTGACCTTAAGATTGGTTTTAGTCGAGACTGAATAACTGATTGAGTTTTGTTCGGTCGATGTGATAACAATCTTATTTTTTTCGATTTTGACTTTACCAGTAAGACCAGTGCGGAAGGCTTTTTTGCTTGGAGCTACGGCAATTGCTTGTCGTGCTTTAACAATATCGCCATCAGTTACTGTCGGTTCATAGCCTTTTTCTAAAACATATTCTTCTTGGCGCTTTTCATCCGAAGTGATAACCAATTTGCGCATCTTCAAAAATTCTAACTATGCCATCCATATCAGCCATAATAGCAGGATTTCTTGGCGTACGAGCCTCAAACAATTCTTCAACACGTGGAAGTCCAGAAGTAATATCTTCTCCAGTAACACCACCCATGTGGAAGGTTTTCATAGTAAGCTGCGTACCTGGTTCACCGATGGCCTGAGCGGCAATAATACCAACGACAGCGCCATGTTCAGCCATCTTACCTGAAGAAAGATCTTTACCATAACAGTTGCGGCAAATGCCACGCTCGGCATGGCAACCCATCACGGTTCGAACCTTTAAAGTATCAATGCCAGTGGCATCAATCTTTTCAGCTATTTCTTCGGTGATTTCTTCACCGGCTTTTACAATTGTATCTTTACCGGCTTTTACGTCTTGAGCTGAAACGCGGCCAATCATTCTTTGTGAATATTTCTCACCCATCTCTTCGGATTCTGTTCGGGTGATATCTAGGAATTGATCTGTGCCACAGTCGTCCATAGTAATGACGACATCTTGTGAAACGTCGACTAAACGACGAGTCAAATACCCAGCCTCAGAAGTACGAAGTGAAGTATCTGATTTACCTTTTCTGGCACCGTGAGTCGAAATAAAGTATTCGAATACAGGTAAACCTTCTTTATAGTTATGTTTAATCGGCAATTCAATAATTTCACCAGCCGGGTTAACCACTAAACCTTTCATACCAGCGAGCTGAGTAACCTGAGCAAAAGAACCACGAGCACCAGATTTAACCATTTGGTAAACCGGACTCTGTTCATCGTATTGCGCAATCATACTCTTCTCAATTCTGCCACGAATTTCGGTCCACATTTCGATAATCTTCATTTTGCGTTCACTGTCGGTAATTAAACCGCGTTGATACTGCAATTCAATTTCTTCCAGTTTCTTATCGCCTTCTTTGACGATTATATTTTTATCATCTGAAATATGAATATCGGAAATCGAAATAGTCATACCGGAAACAGATGAATACCTGAAACCAATATCCTTGATTCTATCAGCAAATTCTGCTGTTCCAGCAACATCAAACCTGGCAAAATGCTCTGACAAGATATTTTTCAAAGCTTTGGAATCAAAAGTTTCATTTCTAAATTGCAATTCATCTGGCAAAATATTGTTGAATAAAATTCTACCAGCTGTTGTTTCAACGATTTCTTCTTTTGCCGCTGGATCCATTTTATTAAGTTTCATGCGAACTTTAATCTTAGCGCGAGCATGAACAAAACCCTCTTGGTGAGCTAAAATAGCTTCATTTTTGCTACCAAAGATTTTATTTTCGCCTTGTGCGCCTTCTTGGATACCGGTCAACCAATAAATACCCGCGACAATTTCATATCGAGGAATAATAACTGGTTCGCCGGATGAAGGTTTTAAGACATTATGATCAGCGCGCATTAAGGTAGCGGCTTCTTCTCTGGCCTGAGTAGACAACGGAACATGGATAGCCATCTGGTCACCATCAAAGTCAGCGTTGAAAGCATAACAAACCAATGGGTGAATCTGAATGGCTTTACCTTCGATTAAAACTGGCTGGAAACCCTGAATACCCAAACGATGTAGCGTTGGGGCGCGGTTTAACAACACATTGTAATCTGAAGTAATTTTTTCAAGAATATCCCAAACAACTGGTTCACCTTTTTCCATTAATTTAGTAGCATTTTTAACATTATGAACGTGGCCTTCGTTGATAAGCTTGGAGATAACGAATGGTTTGAAAAGTTCCAAAGCCATCATCTTAGGAATACCACACTGATGTAATTTAAGGTTTGGACCTACAACAATAACTGAACGACCTGAATAGTCGACACGTTTTCCAAGCAAGTTCTGGCGGAACCGGCCTTGCTTACCATGAAGCATATCGGAAAGTGATCGAAGTTTTCGGGCGGCAGCGCCGGTTGAGGCAGTGCGTCCTCTTCGAGCTGAGTTATCAATCAGTGAATCAACTGCTTCTTGAAGCATTCTTTTTTCATTGCGACAGATAACTTCTGGGGCGCCCTGTGAAATAAGTCTCTTTAGACGGTTATTTCTATTGATGACACGTCGGTAAAGATCATTTAAATCGGAGGCGGCAAAACGGCCACCATCCAATTGAACCATTGGACGTAGATCTGGTGGAATAACTGGTAATTTGGTTAAAACCAACCATTCCGGACGAATACCGGCTTCACGCATTTCAGAAACAAGCTTTAATCTACGTAATAATTTGCGTCGATTAATACCAATGGCTGAAACTAATTGTCCGGAGAAATCTTCATTTAATTCATCCAAATTAGCGCGTTTTAGAAGTTCAAAAACGGCTTCGGCACCAATTCCGACTTTAACAATCTGACCATATTTCAAGGATAAATCATGATATTGGCCTTCAGTTAAAATCTTCTTGGAAACCAAGGACATAATTTCTAGCTTGGTGGCTTTATAAGAAGCATCAACTTTCGCAATATCCATATTATTGGTTAATTTACCCTTGGCTTCGGCGTACTCTCTTTCCAATTGTTCCAACGAAGATTTTCTAACATCTTCATTAACATCCAAAACAATAAAGCCGGCAAAATAGACGACTTTTTCTAAATCGGAAACAGAAATATCTAAAATCAAACTTACGACAGACGGAACACCACGGACATACCAGATATGGGTAACAGGAACAGCAAGATCAATATGACCCATTCTTTCACGTCTGACAGCGCTACGAGTGACTTCAACGCCGCATTTATCGCAAATTACACCTTTGTAACGGATTTTTTTGTATTTACCGCAGTAACATTCCCAATCTTTAGTCGGACCGAAAATTCTTTCATCAAAAAGACCATCGCGTTCCGGCTTCTGGGTGCGGTAGTTGATAGTTTCTGGCTTGGTAACTTCACCGAAGGACCAATTTGCAATGTCTTCAGGAGAAGCAACAGAAATTTTCAAGGCATCAAAATCTGATACTTTCGAAGTTTCTCTCGCCATTTGTGGTTGTGTTTTGTTATCTTTCATAATTTTAAATCCTTTAAAATTTCCGCGATAAGCATAGCTTGACCATTATTTATCTTCTCCCTCATCAATCGATGGTTCGACCATCGGTGGTTCTTCTTCTTTTAATTCGGTTACCTCGGCGTCTAATTCTTCTGCATTATTAATATCATTATCTTCTTTTTCGTTTTCAGATTCGCCCACTGCCGGGCGGCTAATTTTCTTTGCGGCCTTGGCTAAATCGGCGGCTGAAAGCATTTCAACATTCAAGCCAAGCGACTGAAGTTCTTTGACTAAGACAAAGAACGAAGCTGGAATCGACGGTTTCTGAATTTGTTCGCCTTTGATAATGGCTTCATAAGCTTTGCTTCGGCCTACAACGTCATCCGATTTAATCGTTAACATTTCTTGCAGTGAATGAGCGGCTCCATAACCTTCCAGAGCCCAGACTTCCATTTCTCCAAATCTTTGTCCACCGAATTGAGATTTACCACCCAGCGGCTGTTGAGTAACCATAGAGTATGGTCCAGTCGATCGAGCGTGCATCTTATCATCAACCAAATGGCAAAGCTTCATCATATATTTAATACCAACAGTTGTTTTTTCAGCGAAAGGTTCGCCGGTACGTCCATCATGTAATTGGACCTTACCGTCTTCTGGTAAACCCGCTTTCTTTAATTCGGCCTGAATATCTTCAAAGGACATGCTTTCAAAAACCGGAACGGCAATCTTGTAGCCTAATTTATTAGCAGCCCAACCCAAGTGAGTTTCCAACAGCTGACCAAGGTTCATACGGGAAATAACACCTAATGGGTTTAAGATAATATCAACTGGTGTACCGTCTGGCATGTAAGGCATTTCCGCTTCTGGCAAAACCATGGAAATAACACCTTTGTTACCATGTCGTCCGGCTAATTTATCACCAACTTGGACTTTTCTAAGTTGTGCAATTGCGACTTCAACCATCTGATAAACACCGGCTGGCAATTCATCACCGGCTTCTTTGGAGAAGATTTCAACATTAACAACTTTTCCATATTCTCCATGAGGAAGTCGAAGGGAAGTGTCTTTAACATCTTTAGCTTTTTCACCGAAGATTGCCCGAAGCAGTTTTTCTTCAGCTGAAAGTTCGGTTTCACCCTTTGGCGTAATTTTACCAACTAAGATATCGCCGGCAGAAACTTCAGCACCAATTCGAACAATTCCTTGCTCGTCAAGGTTGGCCAAAGCACCTTCACCCACGTTTGGAATATCGCGAGTCAAAACTTCCGGACCCAATTTGGTGTCACGGACCTCAGTCGAGTATTTTTCAATGTGAATTGAGGTTAAGTTATCATTTCTAACTAATTTTTCCGAAAGGATGATAGCGTCTTCGAAGTTGCCACCCTTGAAAGGCATAAAGGCAACTAAGACGTTTTGACCAAGTGCTAATTCACCTTCTTCAGTTGCAGAAGAATCAGCTAAGATTTGGCCTTTTTTAACTTTATCGCCAACCCGAACAACCGGTCTTTGATTAATACAGGTTGCCTGGTTAGAACGAATAAATTTTTCTAATCGGTAACGGTCAACGCCAACAACAATTTCTGAACCAGAAGCTTCTGTTACTACACCGTCGTTTTTGGCAAACAAACACTGACCAGAGTCTCTGGCAGCATCAGCTTCCATACCCGTTCCAACTACCGGTGAGGTTGGGCGAACCAAAGGCACGGCTTGTCGTTCCATATTAGAACCCATGGAAGCACGAACAGCGTCATTATGTTCGACGAACGGAATCAAGGCAGTCGAAATAGATACAATTTGTTTTGGCGAAACATCAATATATTCAATCTTACTAGCTAAGTCGATAACCGGCTCACCAAATTCCCGAACAACAGTTTTGGTGGCGGTAATGTAACCGTCTTTGTCAACATCGGTCGAAGCTGGAGCAACAATAACACGATCTTCTTCGTCGGCATCCAGATAAACAACCTTGTTGGTAATTTTCGGTTTCTGACCTTTTACATGTTCAACCACTAAATATGGTGATTCAATAAAACCATATTCATTGATACGAGCATAACTGGCCATATAACCAACCAAACCGATGTTTGGACCTTCAGGAGTTTCAATCGGACAGACACGGCCATAGTGACTACGATGAACGTCTCGAACTTCGAATCCAGCGCGTTCACGAGAAAGTCCACCTGGACCAGTGGCTGACAAACAACGCTTATGTTCCAACTCGGCAAGCGGGTTGGTTTGGTTCATAAACTGAGACATCTGTGATGAAGCAAAGAATTCTTGCAAAACAGCGGCAATTGGACGAGCGTTGATTAATTGAGCCGGAGTAACAGTATCTGGGTCCAAAACCGACATTCTGTCTTTAATAATTCTTTCCATACGAAGCAAACCGACGCGAACCTTGGCTTGAACTAATTCACCCACAGCGCGAACACGGCGGTTGCGCAAATGGTCAATATCATCTTGTTCGGCCATCGGATCGTTGTTTAAGCGAATAATTTCTTTAATGGCTTCAACAACATCGTCGACTCGTAAAATACGATTCTTCAAGTCTTCAGAAGCTTTAATATTAAGTCTTTGATTCATTTTATAACGTCCAACGCGACCTAAATCATAGCGCTTTGGATTAAAGAACATTGCTTCCAAGAAACTGCGGGCAGTTTCGGCAGTTGCCAAATCACCCGGACGAATTCTTTTATATACATCAACAACGGCCTCGTCGAATGTCTTGGCCGTGTCTTTAGCTAGAGTCGCTTTAACGTAATCATGATCTGCATTGTCGTTGACGCCTTCAAAAGCATGGATGATTTGATCATCGGTCAAACCTAAAGCGCGCAAGAAAGTAGTAAACAGAATTTTGCGTTTTCTATCAACTTTGACTGAAATGATGTCGCGGTTTGAGGTTTCGAATTCCAACCAAGCGCCTCTCGAAGGAATAATCTTGCAACCGAACAGTTTTCTTCCGGCAACTTCTTCTGATACAAAAAGGACGCCGTAACTTCGAACAATCTGGGAAACGACGACTCTTTCAATCCCGTTCACGATAAAGGTACCGCGATCGGTCATCAACGGAAAAACACCAAGAAACACTGAAGAATCTTTGGTTTTACCGGAGATTTTGTTAGTCAAACGGACATTGCATTTGAGAGGAGCTTCGAAGGTAAGATTTTTAGTCTTAGCTGTCTGCTCATCGTAGGTTGGCGCGTCAAGTGAGTAATCCAAAAATTCCAACGTCAAAACTTTTCCGGTAAAGTCATCTACCGGAGAAATTTCGTCTAGGAGTTCTCGAATCCCTTCCTTGAAGAACCAATCATAGCTCTGGGTTTGAACTTCGATTAAATTAGGCAGTGGCACAGTAAACTTTGGCTTAGAAAATTGAAGACGATTTTGTGTTGACACTAAAATACTCCCAAAATTACAGCAACAACGCTGGTTGCCGCTTAGTGCAATTACTTTTAGTTAACGAGAAAGATTCTTATCAATTTTTCTCTTTTTTATTGGTATATTTACTCTATCACAGTGAGATATCATTGTCAAGAGATTGTCAATACCAAATTACACATTGATCGCATTTTTTTATAAATAGATAATTAAGGAATCTAATTTTTAGTTATACGAATGAGACTCCCCGGACTCCGCTCGCAAGCTCGCTTCAGCCGGGGTTTCTTTGGGGAGCTCAAGAGAATTAGAGTTCTAACTGCTTCGGGAGGTCTTCTTTTCCTTGCCATTTAATGTATTTTCGGATTTGTTTCTCGTTGAGTCCAATTGTCGAAGAAAAATATCCCACACTCCAAATGCTGCTGTCGAGATATATCTCACGGATAAATTTAAACTTTTTCTTGAGTGCAAGGCTAGACTTTGATTTTAATATTCTAACGACAGCAGCCACCGAGAGATCTGGCGGTATCTCGATTTGAAGATGTAGATGGTCTTCGTTGGTATTAATTTCGATAATTTCCAGTGTGGGATATTTTTTGATGGTTTCTTTGAGGTTTTTGATTAACTCAATTTTGACATATTCTTTGAGATATTTTCTTCGACACTTGGTTCCCCAAACAATGCGATATTGATGTTGATAGCAGGAGTGGCATAAATTTCTAATTCTCATGAGATAATTTTACCATATCCCTGACGGGATCTGGTAAAAGTGGAAGCCATTCATCCCCGCATTGCAGCGGGCTAAAAAAACCAGACGACGCCCGCTTTCATACGGGGTTTCCTGGCTTTTTAAAAACTGCGAGCGCTAATGCAACTCGCAGTCTTTATTGTTCGCCTAGGCGAGGTTAATGGTTGCCGGGACCTTAGGAATTGTCCTGCACCATAGGACCTGGCCGCTAAAGTCACTTATTTCCTTTATCCGGCCTTTGAAGATCCTACCCCAACGGGTTTTCTTCGTTCCTGGGATGTATGTTTCGTCAGTGTAGAGCGCGAAACATACCGCATTCACTTCGATACGCCCTTCCGGTATGCATACTGTATTGCCGATATTGGTCGACTCGATGCCCATATCAGTGAGTAACCTCAGGAGATTGTTCCTCTCCATAAGGTTTACTACTGTGAGCTGAACGCCTTTGCCGCCAAGGTTGCCATCACTTCTTTTAAGTATCACTGATTTCCTCCTGTACGCGACTGTCATCTAATTATGACTGTACATCATAGCATATATGGAGAGAAATGTCAAGATCTCAGCCATTTCCTGAACGATTTCAAGAATATAAAAACATCCTCTTTCGAGGATGGGTTACTTCTTGGCCACAATGGCCATAGAAGGTTTAGGATCGATAATGGCCAGTTCGACACTGACCCAAATTTGTCCTGATTTATCTGTAGTTACTCCGACTCCGATACTTTCGTATCCTTCACACAGAACATTGTCTCTGTGAGAAGGACTTAGCATGAATGCTTGGACTCCGTTCTCAGGAGTAGAATCCTTTGCCGATGAGCACCAAAATAGGTTTTCGCCATAAAGAGCGTAAGCAGGAACGTATGGGAGCCTGTGAAGATAGCGATCAAGAGGAGTCGCTCCGTCTGGCGAACAATGCGCAAAGTAGCGTTTATCGCGCATATCTGAGCTATGATCCCGTGCGACGGTAGTTAGAAGCGGATCCACTTCAAGACTCTTAAGTCCATAAAGTTTCCTCTTCTGGTTAATCAACTCAACATAACGCTTCTCAATCTGAAGATTTGTCTCTTCAGCGGTGCAAACTTTCTCAATAATGATCAAGCCAAGGAACATAACCAGTAGCACCAAACAAAGCTTTCTCATTTATTTATCACCACCTTTTCGCAAATCTGCCACCATTATATCACTTACCGCTCACTTTTTGTAGTTAAATTAAAAAAACGGCAGTATTAACCAAAAAGACTCAACAAAATATCGCTGGCTTGTTTTATCTAAATGACTTGATATAATTAACTGTCCGAAAAAATCAGCGAAAGGAGGAAACCGATGGGCTTGAGAACATTGGTTCTTCATTGTGGAGATATTGATAGTGCGGTTCACCCAGATTGGAAAATCATGAGCGCAATCCAGTCAAGACCAGGGAAAGTTGTCCGGGGAGAAGAGCTTTTTGGACCTGGACATCTCGTGGAAACCTGGGACATCGGCCATGATAGTTATAGTGGTTTTCCGCCAGGGATTGCCAACCATAACGACTATGAAGCGTTAGTTATCGGACGGACGATTAGGAGCCTGTACTGTCGAGAACCTTACACAATTCTTGTTGCCGGACAAAACCCGCTCGTCGAGAAGGTGATTCTTCTTATGTCCGAAAGACTATCCGAGATGCCTAAGACGATCATCCGTTTTTCATCGTTTTATGGCGAGAAAAGCCTGTATGACAACAAGGCGGGCTACAAGTTCGATTGCCCGAAGAATTACGAACAGCTTTGGTACCTACTGCGCTACCTCGGCGAGAAGTTTTCCGATGCACCTTTTCCCCATGAGATTATGATTGAGCTGGCTATCGAATCGTTCAACAAAGACATCCTCACAGCAAAACCTAACCAGTGGCAACCGATACTGGTCATCTAGATATAATCCAACCTTACGGTTGGGTTTTTTATTTTTTACTAGACTAATTGATTCAAGAGTACATCGATATTTTGACCGGAAACTGCAGAAATAACCAAAACATCTCTTTTAATTTTTTTGGAAAATTTATCAGCGATCTTTTTTGATTCTTTTGGATCCAATGTATCGGCCTTATTTAAAGCCACAATTTCTTTTTCTTTCAGCAATTTCGGATTCCATTTGCCAAGTTCATCACGAATAACCTTATAATCACGCGCCGGATCATCGCTGTTAATATCAATAAGATGAACCAAAACTTTGGTTCTTTCAATATGGCGTAAAAATCTATCACCTAGTCCCCGACCTTCGGCTGCACCTTCAATTAAACCTGGCATATCGGCCAAAATAATTTCTTTACCATGAATTTTGGCAACACCTAGATTTGGTTCAAGAGTAGTAAAAGGATAATCACCAATCTTTGGTCTGGCATTGGAAATAGCAGAAAGTAAAGTTGATTTTCCAGCACTTGGAAGTCCAATCAAACCAACATCGGCTAGAAGTTTCAATTCCAGTTTAAGAGTTTTTTCTTCGCCTGGTTTACCTTTTTCGCCAAACCGAGGCGTTTGAAAAGTTGCTGTTGCGAAGTGAACATTACCGCGGCCACCCTTGCCGCCTTGAGCGATTAGAACCTTTTCACCAGCATATGTAAAATCGTGGACTAATTCATCGTCAATTTTGACTAAAGTTCCTGGAGGAATAGGCAACATTAAATCGTCAGCGTCTTTACCAGTTTTTCTTTTAGCATGACCGTCATCGCCGCGTTGAGCCTTAAATTCCTTTTTTCGAGCATAATCGCTTAATGTATGAGTATTATTGTCACAGATAAAAATAACATCGCCGCCTTTGCCGCCGTCGCCACCATCCGGACCGCCTTTAGGCACATATTTTTCACGCCGCAAAGAACCGGAACCATTTCCGCCATCTCCCGACTTAATTCTAATTATTGCTTCATCTGTTAACATATCTTCTTTCAACATTAGACTTGATAAACTTTTAACTTAATATATATATCCTCTTATTTTTGATGCATGCGCAGAAAGAACTCTGGAGCTTTTAATACCCCAACCAACCGCATTCATTTCTGAAATGGTAATCGAATCCCCGTGGACAGATTCGACATAAGCGACATGTCCCCACCAAGACTCTGTCGTGACGACAATGGCGCCCGCTGCTGGCTCTCTCCCCGTTGAATAACCTGCACGCTGTGCCGACGACAACCATGACTTAGCATCACCCCAATGTGCCGGTACGTATCGTCTGGTAGCCACGTAATAGGTACACCAGCCATATGGATAGGCGTTATTCGACGATCCTGGTGCGCGATTAACAGTCTTGGCACCAGCTACCTTCTTCTTTGATGCTTTATCGGCAGCTAACTTAATTGCTGCAGGTGATAAATCCGCCGTCGGCAGCTTTAATGTCTGACCGGGTTTGATTGAATCACTTGTCAAATTATTGGTAGCCTTTATTGTAGCAATTTTTAATCCATAAGTCCAGCCAATGCTAGACAAAGTGTCGCCGTCTTTGACAACATAATTTGTTGTCGATTTTCTAACCACAGGAGCAGTAACTTCTTTTGGCTGCTCCGTGATGACCGTTTCAAAGACATCTTTTGGTTTTTCAACAAAATCATTATTTTGCATTGCAAGCGCCACCTGAATCGGATCAGCTTGGACTATTGGTGTGTAGGTCGAAACCGAATTTACAACATTTGCAACTTCTGCCGGTTCAAGATCCATCACTTCATCTGAAACCATAAAGTTCGTATTTTCTGCTGCATGTGCAAAATTCGCTGCCAAGACAAAACCCCCAATTAAAAATATTGCCATATAAGGCAAAATGAATTTACCAACAAAATTTTTGACACCATCCGGAGTGCGATTTTTGAGTTTTTTCTGTATGAGCTCTAACTTTCCATATGTTTTTTTAGCAAAAGGCACGACTTGATTTAGTATCTTATCCTCCATTTAAAAAGGCACTTTCTACATTAGCAAAAGCGCCAGAAGATGCAAGGACTATTTAGTATCCAACCTTATATTGATCGCCGACGGCACAATCGACGAAACTGAGACACCTGTCGGTCCAGAAATATTCGCTCGACTAATATCAACAGAATAAGTACCAGGAGCGTCAAAGCCAGTTAAATCAACCTGAACAAGAATGTCACCTGAGTTGAGATTATTTAATTGATCTTGTGAGCCGGCAGCCACAATCTTAACCGAACTTGGATCAGCCGAGGTCACTTTTAGATTATCGGCAAGATTTAGCCATTTAAAGCCGGCATTCACCTCTCTCGTTGACTGATTCTTGCTAATAGTTAAGGTTACCTTCACTTTATCGATTTTATCTAAAATACTGACTCCCGAAGACGGTTTTAGCGAGACTTCAACAGTTTTATTTTTGCTGATGTTATTTACATCAATCGGCTCTGTTTCGATATAACTAATGCTACTAATAATGTTATCCGCCGCGTTAATGGTAATAGTTGAAGGAGATGACTCAATTTTGGAGACCCAATATCCGTCGGCAGGGATTCCCGAAGTGTTAACTTTTATACCCACAGTTTTGATGTTACTGGCTTTCACAATCGGAACCGTAACCATAACCTCGGCTGGAGAGAAGGTTAGATTCTTAATTTCATTGCCACGAGCATCAATACTAACGAGACTGACAGACTTTTTAAAATCAGCTGTTTCATTTTGGAGATGGATTTTTGCCGTTGTTTCGGTTATTGAGTTAACCACACTTCTTGCACCGGATATTTTAACAGTACTCGGCTCAAAACCGCATTGGCCTGGTGCCATGCCTGTCCCGGCCTGACCATCGAACAAACAGCTAATTTGAACTTCTTTTTCGACCTTAGGTTCTAATCTAATGGTTACAGTCGAAGGATTTGTTTCAACAATTTGAACATTGGCTACGGCAGTCACAATAGTCACCTTCACATCGTATGTGCCAACTGAAAGACCCGTCAAATCTAAATAGGCGGAAAAAGAATCTGCATTTAGACTATTAAAGACATCATTTTGAGTAACCACATCAACCTTCACTTTATCAACATCGGTAACCGGCACCAAGCCCTGTGGCACATTTCTTAATTGCAGTGGCACGCCGCCAGGGAAAGTGCTGCTTTTAGTTTGGCCAACGCCAACATAAAGCCAAAGGGCACCAGCCAAAATAAGGCAGAAAATTTTTGCCCAAAAATTGCCAAATATTTTTTGAAGAAAATTTTTCACCCTGTTGTTATCCCTTCCATCCTATGCGAAAGCAGCCCTTCTAAAAATTCTCCCAGTTGCTGAGGGGAAAGGCCTACGGTTAAGTTTCCGCTGACCGCCAACGAAATACGGCCAGTTTCTTCCGAAACTACTACCACAATGGCATCTGTTTCGGCCGTTATACCGGCGGCGGCTCGGTGTCTTGTTCCTAAATCTAATTTAAATTCTTGCTGTGGTAATGGTAACCAACAATTAGCCGCAGTGATTTTATCCGCAGTAATAATAACCGCGCCGTCATGCAAAGGCGTCTTTGGCGCAAAAATATTAACTAATAATTGTCTAGTCACTTCCGCATTAATAAGAACGCCGGAAGAAATGACATCGCGCAATCCAGTTTGACGCGCCATCACAAAAATACCGCCCTGTCTTTTTTCCGAAAGTGCTGAAACAGCGGCAACCACTTCTGTCACAACTTGGTTTAATTTATTCTGTTTTAGCCCACCGGTGTTAAATCGAGGCCTGCCAAGACGTTCTAAGGCGGCTCTTAGCTCAGGCTGGAATAAGACCGGAATAGCCACAACTAAACCCGCTAATACATAAGTTAAAATAAAATTCAGAGCTGCCAATTGCAAAATTCGGCCTAAAAGCATGATTATGGCAAGGATGGCAATACCGTATAGGATTCTCATTGCCCGGGTTTCTTTTAGCAATAGATAGATCCAATAAAAGAGAATAGCTACTAATAAAATATCTAAAATTTCGTAGGGATGATCACGAAAATTAAATTGAGTTACGAAAAAATTGGCCCTATCTGAAGCGCCAAGAACTTGTGAAATCGCTTGTTCAGTCGCTGTTTGAGTCAAAATACTCCTAATATATATAAAGTATACCGCTTTAGTTCTAAAAAAGAAACCAAATTTTTGGTAAAATAGAATTAATATAATAATTCGCGGAAATTTGCAAAGCAAATTATGGAATTGAATAAAAAGATATTATTAACTATCTTAATTGTTATTATTTTAGGCGGGTTTTGCACGGCTAGTTACTTTGTTTACAAAAAATATTTTTCTAAGACAAGTACATCTAAAATAACAACTGGTCTCCCAGGCCAACTTTTTGGCCCAAAAACCACAGAAAAAGCTAAGACACTTGATCCCATCAAAGTATTAGATTGGACCAATAAATATCGCGCCGACGAAAATTTACTAGCCTTAAAAACAAATACTGTTTTAGTAACTGCCGCTCAGAAAAAAACCGATGACATGTTTACCAATCAATATTTTGAGCATGTTTCCCCTACCGGTGTTTCCCCTTCCGATTTGGTTAGCGCTACCGGCTACAATTACAAAACCACTGGCGAAAATTTGGCCTTGGGCGATTTTAAAGATGAAAAAGATTTGGTGGATGCCTGGATGGCGAGTCCTGGGCATAGGGCAAATATATTAAATAATGAGTATACGGAAATCGGTATTTATACCGGTTTAGATACCTTTGAGAATAGAGGTAAGACCTGGCTTGCAGTTCAAGAATTCGGTAAGCCCCTGCCAAATTGCAAGAGCCCCAATTCAAACATCCTTCAAGATATCAATGACAAAAAAAATATATATGAAAGTTTGGCTAGTCAAATAAACGCTCTTTACGCCGAAGCGTCAAATATGAATGCCCAAGCAAACGATAAGATAAAACAAGGCAATGAAATATATACTCAAACAGAAGACAAAACTCAAGCACAACCATATTGGGATGAAGGTACAACGCTTCGTGAAACAGCCGACGCTGACACTGCAAAAGCAAAAGACCTCCAAGCACAAGCCGACAGTTTGTCAAAAGAAATACAAACCGAAAGTGATACATACAATACTCAAGTCGATAAATACAATACTTGTATTAAACAATAGTTCTAAAATCATTTTAAGACAAATCTCACCAGTGTTTTTGTCTTGACTTTTTGAGTGAATAAGCGTAAAATCACAGTGAAGATTTTCGAATCAGATGACGGAGGGTATAATGATAGACCGAGATACACAAATGCGAATAGGGTATGAAAGGCAGGAAACAGTCAGAAAAGCCGTGGAGATAGCAGATCAGATCATACTAGATGCTTCTGACGGCACCGATGAGATGACCGATCGGTTGACATCCGATTTAGCCATCGAGCTTATCAAGACAATCGGTTTTGTGCCGTCGGATTCTGTAAATGTGACAGTAGATTCAGCTCAAAATGCTATTCAAAAAGTCATCACGGAGCATTGCGAAACTGAAAAAGAGGTCAGAGACGCTCTTTGGGCGAGAGTCACCAGAAAGTTCGTCGTCAAGGTCGCCAGCCGATTCGAGTCCAAGCTACTCCAATGGGACTTGGAACATCCGGCAATATCAAACTAAACACGCCAAATCAAGCTTCGGTTTTCAAGATCGGAGCTTTTTTATTAGATCAAAAAATATTTTAGCACAGTCTACGGACTCGCTCTTCTTTTCTGTAGCATTCAAGAGAATCATCTTCGGCGAGTTTAATTTCGGTCTCAACTTTAAGACCACACTCAAAGTTTTCGAGTACTTCGCGAGCGTCTTTCATATTTTGCTGCAAAGAAACAATTTTTCCTTCTCCAATAGTTTCTTTATCGCGAACGATTTTAACTTCACAATTATTTTCAATTTTACCCGATGTAACCTTACCGCCAACAATTTTTTCGTTGCGGTGAACCTTGAAGATAGCCAGAATTTTCATGCGGCCAATTTCAGTTTCCACGATTTCAGGTTCTAATAAGCCTGAAAGAGCGGCGGTTAAGTCGTCTAATAATTGATAGATAATATCATAAATACTGATTTTAACATTTTCTCGACGCGCCAAATTCATCACATCACTCGATGCTTTGACACGAAAGCCAATTACTAACGCTTCGGAGGCCAAGGCCATGTTTACATCAGATTCAGTAATATCGCCGACACCTTCATGTAAAACGTTTATTTTTACTTCTTCGTTAGAAATTTCATTAAGTGATTTTTTTATGGCTTCCAAAGATCCAGCGACATCAGCTTTCAAAATCAATTTTAATTCTTTAATTTTGCCAGCTTTAATATCACGGGATAGCTCACCAATCGACAAAACTTTTCGTTTGATAGATTTTACTTTGGTTAATTCTTTGGCTTCTTTTTCGTCTGCCACTGCTAAAACACGATCACCAAAGTTTGGCACTTCTTGAAGACCAGCAATTCTCACTGGCATTGAAGGAGTTGCTTCAGAAATCTTTTTACCTAAATAGTTTTCCATGATACGAACTTTGCCATATGTCGAACCAATCACAACGACGTCATGGGCATGTAATGTGCCTTCTTGAATTAGAATTGTAGCAATCGGACCGCGGCCAGCTTGCATGTGTGATTCTATCACCACGCCAGTGGCTGGTAAGGTCGCGTCTGCTTTCAATTCTTTCAAATCTGCAACCAACAAAATCATATCAATTATTTCATCAATATTTTCTTTGTTTTTCGCTGAAACTGGGACCATCGGCACATCGCCGCCCCATTCTTCGGAAAGAAGCCCATTGTCAGCCAATTGTCTTTTAACTCGATCAATATCAGAGTCCGGTAAATCAATTTTATTAATTGCTACAACCACTGGAACAGAAGCCGCTTTGGCATGGTTGATAGCTTCAATGGTTTGAGGTTTTACGCCATCGTTGGCCGCCACCACCAAA
>Ga0209318_1001173_pt1 | contig 18155 bp, 25 predicted proteins | sample RifGroE1_FD_183999 | JGI IMG/M metagenome (GOLD analysis project Ga0209318, IMG submission 183999) | Groundwater microbial communities from Rifle, Colorado, USA - Groundwater E1 (SPAdes) (version 2) | ecosystem: Environmental > Aquatic > Deep subsurface > Groundwater | place: Rifle, Colorado...
CGCCAGTTAAAAGAGGGGTATTGTATTGTCTTTCTTTATCTTGCCTTGCGATGGTCATTAATTCCTCGTTAGACATACTGCTTATGTCATTTTGACGAGGCATATTATCACCTTGTTGAGCTATTTGTATTAATTCTTCATTAGATAAATTAGATAAAGGCATTATATCAGCCCCCTTCTTTTTAGCTCATCAATAGCTTGTTGTTGTGTTACGCCAGTGTTCTGTTTCATGCCTTCTTTAATAGTATTTATTTTTATTTGCAAATTTTCCATTTTATTTTTAATAATATTTGTTCCAAATCTTTTATCATATACATAATCTTCATAAGTTGGTACTAAGCCTAAAAATGATTTTAATTCATCTTTATTAATTGCGCCGCCAGAGTTCATACGCCCTAATGACTCTCTGGCATTTCTGGCGTTTATTTCAAAATCTGCTCTTTTTTGCGGATTTGCTATGTCTGAAAAATCAACTCCAGATCCTATTTTTGATATATTTGTTAATGCATTTTGCATAACATTTACATGCCCCAATAGCTTAGCAGCATCTCCACTAATAGGCTTAGAATTGGGGTTATTGAGTAAATTGGTACTTGCAATAGTTTTGTCAGTGGTAGCCTCTAAATTCTTTAACTGAGCAGGCTTATATACATTTACGTCGTAATTCCTAGCAGCTATACCACTATTATTATAATTAATCTTAGATTGATTCAATTGGTCTGCATATTCAGCGTTTGATGTCTCTTGAATAAGTTTTTGTTTTCCTGTCTTAATATCCTGATATGTTTTTTCAAGAGTAGCCATTTTCTGCATGACTTCAGCTTTTGCGCTTTCATCATAGTATGGAGACTTGGCTTTCTCTGATAAGATTTCATACTCCATTTTTATATCTTTTAAAGCTTGACTCTTAGTATCAACCTCAAACTGCCTGGCTTTAGCCATTTTTTCAACCTGATCACTAGTGTAATTGCTAGCATCTTTAAACCCATACCGCTCTGCCAGCATTTTATTAAACTTATTTTCCTGTCTGTTTGCTGCGTATTTAGAACCTGTACCCATGCCATAGCCTAACGCTTCAAGCCCGCTACCACCAGTTAGCCCGACAACACCAGCCATGATAGCGCCTCTTGTTGCAGGATGATTTAAAAACGATCCTACTTTTGAGAAGTCAAAGCCTTTTTTCTCTACGGTTTGATTTAAAGGCTCTCTTGTGTCTGTCTGTTGTTCTGCTGGTTGAACGTTAGAAACATTTTGTATAGGTGTGTTTTGTGCAGAAGTACTCTGGGGTTGGTTAAAATACCCGTTATCCTGAGCTATTTTAAGTACAGGGCTGCCGTAGTTACGCCCCTGTTGTAATCCACTTAAAAATGATCCCTGATTATATAGAGGGCTTTTGTACAAGTTTGCAAGACTCGGATCGCCAAAGTTGTAACCTTTTCCTATCCCGGCTCTTATACCTTCAACATCTATGGGTAAGTTCATGCCGTTTACCGGGATAGTGTTAATTCCGGCATCTTTATACTTTTGCATGAATTCGGGTACTTTTGTTTCCAGCGTTGCTGGGTCTGGCAATTCATTACCAGTAGGAGGAACTGTTTTTATATTAAGTTTAGCCATTTTTATAACCTCTTTTATTTTTTGCTCTTGGCGGTAGCAAGACTACTAACTACATCACCAGTGGCAGATAATCCTGAGCCAATCATTCCATACATAGCGGCTTTTCTAGCTGCATCAGCTTGTTGTTGTGCATTGTACGCCGTAACTTGAGCTTGATAATTACCAAGATTAAAGCTGTTAGCATTATTAGAGCCAGTATTGCTATAATTCATAGCGTTGTATGCGTTCTGATCCATTGCGGAATTACTGCCTTGAAGATAATTAAGGTATTGATATCTTCTTGCTAATTCAGCATTTTTGAGTGATTCCTCTTGAGATACTGAATCCATAGCAATTTCAGAAAGAGCTTTATTCTCGGTTCTATCCATCTCATTGGTTCTGTCAAGATAAGCTGTTGAGTCAAGAGTTCCCATCCTGTTAAAAAAGTCGTTTCTTGTACTTCGTCTTATGGGTTCGTATAATTCATTAAAGGCAGTAAGGTTTTTCTGTTTATTGGCATCAGCGGTAGCCTTAAATCCGTCTAGTGTTGATTGATCCCACGTGTTTACTTTTGGCTCATACTCGACAATCTGGCTTTTGCGCCATTCTTGAAGTTGCTTTTCCTCAGGTGTTTGAATGTATTCAGTTACTATCCCGGCTGTAGGATCATTGTACGTTTTAGCAACATCAGTTCCACCATATCGAATAGTAGAATTTTGAAAAGAGGGTTTTTTAGGCTCTTCATTGTCGCCACCGCCTCTGTATGCCCTTAAGTCAAGTTTTAAGCTTTTATAGTTTCTATCAGGTAAATTAAACATTTATATTACTCCTTGTCATAAATAAAATATTGCCTTTTCTCTTGAATCCTGCCCTGATCACCGCTATAGCTGAATGACTGTGTTTAGTGTCTACGTATATTTTATTTATTTCAAAGTTGGAAAAAATATACCTGCAAAAATATTTGATGCCCTGAGTCACTTCTTTAGAAGATTTTCTACGAGAGAACCCGCCTATCTCACACCTTTTATTTTCAAGATCCCACATATTAACAAATAGGCATCCCTTAAACTCTCCATCTACAAATACAGCGTAAAAGAAAGGCTTTGTCCTTTTTATCAAGCCTATAAATCCAAGCTTGTTTTCAGTTATAAGATTTTTATAAACCTCAAACAGTTTTTTAGCTGAATAATAAGGGAATTTTTTGTTTTTGCAGGATATATATACAAATTCATTATTCATCAATTAAGATGTCCCTTAACTCTAAGCCAATGATATTAAGGTCGTCACCGTCTTCAGTTCCTGCAAATATTGGTTGAACGCTTCTATTAGAGCCTGAAATATTTATTCTTTCGTATTCGATATTGCCTTCTTGTGACCATGAGTTATCATCCCAAACGGTGGCGTTATCTGAGTTATCATCCCAGACCAAATCCTCGCCGTTGGTAAGTGTGATTCTGTCTTCTTCGTCTATTTCATAATCGTTATAATCTTTGCGAAGTTTGAGCGTAAACTTATTGTCTGCCCCAGCATCAAAGATTATATAAGGCTCGTCTATGGTTTTCTTTTTATTTGGTTGCCCAAAATGCAGATAAGGAAGGTTAACGAACCAGAGTGCTCCCATGTCTAAGCCATTAAAAGTCTTGCCGAAGCCTTCTTTTAATATCAAACCTGTATCAGTGCCAGTTAATACATAGCCGTCATATTCGCATGCATAGGTGACGTTATAAGGGACTACACGTTTAAACCAGCATTTATTGTCATAGTCGTAGATAAAGATAGTGTTAAAATAATCATCTGTATTGTTTGCAACAAACCACCAGAGCTGGTTTTTATTCTTGTAATGCAGAATCATATTTTCATTTATTTTACCAGCGTTTAAATCTTGTAAATCGTTTCTGATAATTTTTGCAATATCATCTTGTAGCCGGATCTGGTTATTGTCACCAACCTGCGCAAATGTGTAAAATCCGTTATTATAAAAATACTGTGTATTATCAACCGTACTGACACCAAAGGGGCTTAAACTACCTTTGTCGGCAAATGGTATAATCGAAAAGGATTCAGGATCATCACCGGACAAAAAATAAGTCTGCTTTTCTTTATGTATGGCCAGATAGGATTTATAAGATTTTAAAGCAGTGCCCGGACTGTTATCTGAATGAAAATTATTGATACTGCCGGAATCATTTACGGTTGTCCAGTCGTTGAAGATGCCCCTTGCAGAATAATAAAGAGTTGAACCGTCAACTACAAAAATATAATTTTTGTATACCTCTATAGCTCGGCTTCTTATATTATGACCGCCTGACGTAGTGGCATTGCAGTTATCAGCATGATCAACGCCATTGTTGAAAACATAAAAAAGGTCATCAACGCCATTGGATACAATTACCCCATAGTCTTTAATGAATTCAGCATAATTACATTTAGCAGTCAACGAAAGGCCTGTTTTAAGCTCATTTAATGCGTTATTCGCATCAAGCCTATAGCATTTGCCATCAGCAGCGTTAACAATAAGCTCTCTATTCCCGTTAAGTTCAAACTCTTTCATCCCAAGAATTTTTGAGCCAACATCTTTTTTTAGCACACTACCAGCCATGCGTTTTAAACCTTTATTGTTTAAAAGCTCAATGTTCTGACAGCCCGTTAAATAACATTTTTTTTCCGATTGGCCTACTAAAGGCTTGGAGTTATAAGCATCAAGCCCGCCGGAGAAGTCAAAATAATTTTTATCAGCCATATATATGCCCAAAAGATTGTTCATTAATAGTTTTTACAGGATTATAAATACTTATGGAAGGTCTTTCTTCACTATCATTAAGGCATTCAGCCCTTAGTTCTGCAATGGCCTTAATATATTCTGTTTTCCAGTGCTGGTATTTTGGATGTGTGACCATAGCTTTAAATTGCATGCAAGCACCGTTGACAAGAACGGTTTCCTGATACTTGTCAGGAATAATTGAAACATCTGTTATAGTTGTCATTTCGGATATTTCAACGCCGGAGGCATTAACAGCCGGGCTATCCGTTAAATAATAAATATCAACTGTTACAGAGGGATCGCTTGATGGGAAAAGAATTTTATCGCCAAAGAAAGAATAAACAAGGCCCGCTGATGTTCCATCATAAATTTTTGTATAATCCAGCTCATACCTGTAATGAATGGCATTATCTTTTATAAATAATATTTTGCCCGTTGCCGGATTAGCAAACTCTATTGAGTCATCTACTACTAAAGTAGTTTTATTTTGCCTAAACCAAAAATCATTTGATAATACTATAGATTTATTGACTCTATTTATAGCATTTCTAAGCTTAACTTGGTCGATTTTTGTCGAACTTAAGCTAGTTATCGGTTTAAAATTCAGCTCAATCAAAGCCTTGTTTATAATTTCTAAAAAAGTCATTGTTTATCCTTTATTCAGATTTTTCAAAGTACAAAAATGTTATTTGTCTGTTATCAAAATCGTAAATGCTTCCAAATTTATTCTCTTCGAAACCTTTTCTGATGCTATTTTGTTTGCCAAAAAGAGTAGAAACCTGAGCGCCGTTGAACTCATAAGGTGCTTTCCTTAGTTTCGGGTCGTTCATATCTCTTTTGTCGATAATCTCGTAGTAAGATTTATGGCTCAAACGCTCTTCAGGTGTTAAAGAATCAAAATCTTTGACTATTTTAATCTCTCTGCCCTTTTGTACCTGTTCAGCTTCGAGCTTTGCTCTTATAGACTGCAATCGCCTTTCTTCAGTCCTAACTTCATCAATAGTCATTACCTTGTCTTGTAATGATCCTTTTAATTGAGTATTTTCAGACTTTACTTGCTCAATGCAAGATTTACACCATCCTTTTAATCCATCATGCTTATTTGGATCTATATCATACTCGTTTTTATCTTTTTCAATTTTGCATTTTAAGCATGTTTTGGTTGTTGGTTGCGTAAGTGTCATAAATTTGTTTTCTACAGTTGTCATGATTATTTCCTTTCGTTACTTTTTTGGTAACCTATCTAATAGAATAGGGGGATATCCCCCTATTCTTAACCGCTTAGTGAAACTGTCCCAGTATTTACAAGGATAGTTCCATTTCCAGATCCATCAAAATAAACCAATAAAGAATCTGCTATATCTGCGAATGTAGCAATTTTATTAGTACCATTCCATGATCCGGTTGTAATTGTACAGGTGTGATCTTGTCCGGCTCCGGGCTCAAGCCCTGCTTTTATTAAAAATAATCCTTGATGCAATGAAGTATCGGCAATGGTTGCAGCAATAGCAACTGTAGCGTGGTTAAGAAATATAGCCTTTTTACCCGCTGTAACCGATCCACTAGCTACAATTGTCTGCTCAGTTGTTGATAAATCACAAGCTTTATTAATTTCAGTTGCTGTCGCAGTAACAGCAACCCCACCAATTTTTAAAGCAGTGAAATCTATTTCGTCAATAACTTTACCGGTTGTTAAAACAACAGCTTTATCAGCGGCTGCCGTTCCAGGTGTAACTCCATCAATAAAATTTAGCTCGGTTGGGGTTAATCCATCAAGTACCGCTGTCAATTCAGTATCAACATTATTTAATGCAGTAATAATCTGAGGATGGACAACTCCTGTTTTACTTACAGTCATATTTACCACCTTACGCTATTGTTGCAATGATTTTAGACAATGAAGTTGGAGCTACGGTTTTAGCGCCATAGACATATAAGCCTCTAACAAGATCGTCAAAGCTGTCTTGCGCTCTCAATGACTCAACCTCATCAATCTGTGAAGCGTATGTAATAGCATCGTTAGTTCCTGCCATTATATAGTATTTTGAACTAACCGCTATAAAGTTAGTAGACATCATTACGTTAAGACTACCGATCTTGCCGATTGAGCCTTCAATCATTGTTTCTTTAACGATATTTGGGTTATTTATAGAAATGAACTCGGGTGATTTGAGCATAAGTTTTTCTATAGTCGGATTAATCGCAATCCAAGGATCTTTTCCTTCTTTTGACACTGTTGCGTTATTGTCTTTTAAGATTGCAGCTAAATCAACACAATGGCCATAAATATTGTCTTTTGTAAGCGCAATAGGTGATTCTGTAGTTCCAATTGTATTAGCCGCCGGGACATCTGCATGTTTTGAAAGCAAGTAAGTATCTTTTGTTAAGCCTACTTGTATTTTACTTCTACCCATATAGCCATTTACCAGATTAATATTTGCTTGGACCTTATCAACGTCAGGAACTCTAAAAGCGAATGATTGTTTTTGATCTAGTACAAGTTGCTGGGTGGATTCTTCAGGTTTTTGATAAGATAAAGTACCACTGTAGGTGCTTACTGTAATATCTCCAAAAGTCTGTATATTTACAGTATCGCCAGATCCTTTAACGTCTTTTTCCCAGTCAGTGTTACAACATTTTATCATAACGCCATAATTATCGTAGTTTTTGGTCATTTTAGATGACCAGTATTCAGGTATAAAATTCTTATATGCCATTTTTAAATCCTTTCATTAAAAAATCCCCCTTTGAAAAGGGGGACAAGAGTAATCCTGTTATTAAACTAAACTGTTGGAACTAAAGTATTGATAATTGTGATTTCCCCTGCCGTAATAGCTGCTGTTTTAATCTCATAAGCTACTTGGACATCAGCAGTACCGACAGCAATATGAGTTGCTGCTGTGCCTAATACAGGTATGCCAGCAACCAAGGCAGCTAATGAGAAACTTGCTACTGCTTCGTCATTAAGTATGTTATCCGGCTCTGTTGCAATGTCATCATAACCAATTGAAACAGTGGCGGAACCGCCTGATACAAGGGCGGTATTTACATAAATCTGGGTATTAACAAGATTATGATTTTTAGGCAAATAGCAATCTATTGAGTGGACTCCGACGGAGCCATCTTGTACAGTAAAATCCACTACTGTTTTAATAACTTTTATAGTGTCTGCATACGTAATATTATTGAGTTTTGCGTTATCTGACATTTGTTAATCCTTTCGTTAAATTATTCTTCCCTCACTCATTGCCTTGTCGATCTCTGCCTCATACTTTGCAAAGAACGAGGGATCAGAGATTTGAGCTCTCGTGAAGGTTTGTTGACCATTGCCTGAAGACGGTATATCTGAAATCGCACTACCAAGCCTTAATTTGTCGTTTGTCTGCCTAGCGTTGATTTCGTATTCGTTTCGGATTCGAGCTTCAGTTCCTTTTTCGACAGCTTCCATCATTCCTTTGATGGCTTGCAGTTCTTTAGCTCCTAATCTATCCCCATACAGAGTTTTAACCTGGTTAAAAATTTCCTGCTTAAATGGGAGGCCCAAAAATTCTTGATTTTGCTTTACGAAATCATCTATTACGATAGGCTCGCCGTATCTTTGAATAAAGTCATCCTGAGGTGGCTGTCCTTGATCCTTTTTAGGCTCAGGGTTATAGCCTTGATCTTTCAGATAGCTCTTTGCGAATTCTCCTGATTGTATGCTTCTCTTGTCGTTTTCCTTTTGCTCTTTTAGGGCTTCGATATAAGTAATTTTTTCAGCTTCAGTAATATAACCCTTACTAAAGTCGTCAACTACTGTTTTAATAGCCTCAGTAAATCCTTTGTCAACTTTTTTATTGGCTATATCGTTAATAGAGCTTACAATATTCTGGAATTCGCTTTGCTGGGATTGTGTTTTGATCTGCTGTATCTGCGCTTCAAGCTCCTGAGCTTTTTTAATAGCTTGATTCTTCTCTGAAGCATCATTCAACATCTTCTTTTGAGCTTCTGTGTAAGCCTTTGCCTGTTCTTCGATACTCTTAAAAGTACCCTTTTGAAACCATTCTGGGTGTTCTTCAGACTCTTCAGTTTTTTTAGATTCTTCAGGATTTAAAAAACTGTCCAGCTCAGGATTATTCGGATTAGCCGATTCCTGAACAGGTGGTTCTTTAATTTCTGGAGTTGTTTCCGGTAAAACTGGAGTTGTTTCCGGTGTAACTTGAATAATTTCGTCCATAATAATGTTGTCCTTTCTCGCACAAAAAAGCCCCACGAAATGAGGTTGTTTCTTCATGCCTATAATTTCCCTGATAACTTATAAATTTATTGGTTGTGCCTTTGATGTAAGGGTTGCGCCGTGACCGTTTGCCATTTTGCATAAAATGGCATTATTTTTGCTCCTCTTCAATTCTCTTTTTTAAATCTGATTCAAAGTTTTCAATCCCATGTTTTACTCCATGCAAAAAATCCTTATTGCATTGCTGGCTGGATACTTGGCGGTATATTAGGGTTTTGAGGTAATCCTTGTAAATCCTCCATTCCTGTGAGTGGATCAATTCCTTCATTAGGATTAATTCCGATTTGCTGAGGTGATTGAGCATTGAAAAACTTCTCCACATTTTCGGCCCCGTTCTGTTCGAGCCTGTACTTAACATATTCAATAACATTAAATTGCTGCATCATGGCTGGGTGCTGCATTGCCCTTTCAATAAATGTGTCTTCTTGCTCTTGCTGCAGCTTTTTAAGCTGCATGTCGTTTCTATCACCGTATGTATACTTATAATTTCCTTGCCTTAAGTCGGGGGTGACAGATTTATACTCTTTACCAGCTTTGCCGTTTACAGTAATTTGCTTGTCGTCAAAATTATAATTAGCTTCAAGGTCAGCGGCCTTTTCAATGATTGGAATGATACCGTTTTGATTTATGGTATCAATTATCATAGATAATCTTGAATTTTGACCGCCTACACGAGCTTTTATTTCGGTTGCCGTAGGATCGCCGCCCTCATTAACCCCAGCCATATTTTTAAACACGCCTGTTGTGGATTCAATTTGAGCTTTTAAAAATTCGACAAACTGAAAAGCATTTAAAGCTGAATTAAATTCTATTTTGCTTGGTTCTTTTGGCATCAGAAGAGGATCGTATTCTACGATATCGCCAGCTTTTAGTTTTTTCCTGCCGGTCATTGCACCCTTTGGTGCAAGGTAAGGAGGGTTTACGGTCAAATCAACCGCATCTTTTATATCATTTATCAGATTTTCTGACGTTTGAATATATTCTATTGCGGAAAGAAGATATAAATACCCTCTTTTAGTTTCCGGGTCTTTCAGGATGTCGCATATAACAAAAGGGTCATTTAGATATGGGTTGGATTCGTATCTAATAACATATTTTCTTGCAACGACTACTACTACATAGTTTTTTAACAGGCCGTCTTTTAACTTAAGATCGCCCCAATATTCCAAAACCTCTACCTGATTGCCTTTTATGCCATTTTTATAATCTTCTTTGTCAGCCTTATTAACATATCCTGTTTTTATCTCAGGGTCTTTGGTTAACTCTTCAAGCTCTTTTGCCTGAGTATCGGTTAAAAGATCATATAGCTTATTTTCTCTGAGTTTTTGAACAGATGTAAAAGTTTGATAAATTCTAAATGATTCATTTTCTGTGTCGTACACAAATGATTCAGGGTCTACTGCCTTAAAATCAACACCATCATAATCAACTATAGACTTTACGTTAATCTGAAATTTACCGGTTTCCACTTGCAAAGGCTGTCCATCTTCTCCAATAGCAGTACCGCCATATTCATCAAGAACAGGCATTAAAACAGGTTCTTTTCTCCTTATTTGCTTTTCGGTTTTTTTCCAGCCTACAAAACAGATAAACTCAGACTTACTAATTAGATAATCAATGCATTTATCAATAGTCTTTTGCAATTTGGCTTTTTCGAACTGATGTACAAGATTAGCTTTCTGGACATAAGAATTGGCTTCAGATTCTTCATCTTGTCCAGAAACATCAAACAAGCTTTCAATGTTTGAGTACAGATTCTCCCAGATAGCCGCCTTGAAAGTCTGAACAATTTCGAACATGTCATGAGATTTATAATTTTCAGATTCTTTTTTTACAGGGAAAATAAAACCCTGTAATTTTTTAATGTCATCTGACTGCTTTTGACGTGCAGTATTAAGCCTGTCAAATGTTTCATATATACTTTTAACAATTTCATCTTTTTGGCTTGGCTTCAGGGCTTTATTGGTCTGATCTTCTTTAATAACTAAATATTCCATTGTTTTTCCTTATTTCGTAAAATTGGCACAAAAAAAGAGGCGTCTAACGACAATACTCGTTCGAGTATCATTGTTAAGACGCCTCTTCTTAACTGCCTTTATCTCCTCATCGCACTTAGGCTAAGTGTTTTCGTCTGGCCGGACTAGATGAGGATCAAATTTTAAAACAATTCTATTATTTTGTATGTTTTATATTTTGTTTTTTTCTCTTTGACTATTTTAATAATCTTTGACTCGCTACATAATGCTAACAATAATTCATCATAAAAAGTATCTCTAAGTTTTTTATTTTCAAAAAATAAATGGTACTCGTTAAGATCATACGATGAATCAATATCATTTAGGTTTTTTTGATTACAATAATGTGCAATATTTATTTTATTCTTGAATTTTATTTTTATTTGGTTATTATATTTATCAATTTGATCATTTTTTCTAAGATATTTACTTTCGTACTTGCTTATTGATTCAATATTATCAATATTAATAATACTTATCTCAAATTCTAAAAATTTCATTTTTATCTCCTGTAATAAAACCCTGATAATAAAATAAGGCAGGAAGTCAGGAAACTTCTTTTCGGGTGCTACCCTAGCCTTAATATTTCCTTATGAGTATTTTTCCCATATAGTTTGCACTTCTTCTAGATGTTTTTTTAGATATTCTGCATTGATCGGCCAGTACATTTCTATCAAGTAGCTTGCTGCATCGTAAATATGCCCTAAAAATTTACTCTCAGAATCATTTTTTAATACCGTTTGACTTGGTGTATCAATTATTGATGTGCCGGGCTTGTAAGCTAAATTCTGACAGTTATATAAAAGCCACTTGCATTTTGGGCTAATAAAAATACAGGTTTCTCCTGCATTTGTTAACATTCTTGAATTGAAAGCATCAATCCTGTTTATTATTCGTGGGTTTCCGTGTCTGATTTTTATTTCAACATCTGTATAGCCATGCTCGTAAAGGGCATTCCTCAGTTGTACAAACTTCGTTTGGTCGCTTCCTGCATCTCTGTTATCCCCTGACGCATCACCGTTTATAATGATCTTTCCAATATGGCCGGGATAACGGTTTAAAAATTCTTTTACTGTGCTTTTAACGTCCGTGCCTTCGATTACGATTTCATCTATAAAATAGACATTCTTTTCATCTTTATGAGCTATAGCCCATGACATCGGATCAACGTTAAAATCGCAAGTGATATGCAAATCTTCATCTATGCAGTAATTTATGTTCTGGACAACTTTATTTTTGTCGTAGTATTTTACTACCTTTGCGATGTGCTGGGCGTTTGGCTTATTTAAATAATACTGGTCGTACTCATCAGGCTTGTTTACTCTTAAAAGTTCAGCTCTCTCAACAAATTGATGGCTTAATAAGCCTAAATGTAAAATCTCTGGGTAATTTACTTCTATAAAGTAAGTATTCGTAGGAGCTTTCATATTTTCGTAATCGAGAAATAAAACCTCTTCGACCGGGAGATTATTGTCAACCCTATTATATATAACTATAAGAACACAGCCAGCTTTTCTTAACGTAGGGATAAGTACATCCCAAACAGCCTTGGAAACGGCCTGAGCTTCATCGACTACGAAAAAGTCTGTAGTTGTAGCAATGCCTTTTAAATTTTCAATTGCTGCTTTATTAACTTCCTTTAATCCCTTGAAAAACATATATGATCCGTTTACATGCTTAACACTCTCATTAGTGTATGTATAACCTCTTCGTTCAAAATCTTCATCTATTATTCCATCGAGTTCAGCTTTGATAGAGTTTGCCAGAGTGTCTCTAGTTTCACGGAAAAAACAAGTCTTTTTCTTTTCTAGCATTGAACAGACAAGAATGCCCCTTAACGCATGACCTGTTTTCATCGATCCACGACCGCCCGTCAACGCAATTACTGAAAACTTTGAATGATTTAATTCCAGTAAAGGCAAATATTTTTTGTAAAACTTCATCCCAAAGTGTCCATATCTTTTTTAAATTTCAGAATTTATTTTGTCTCCAGGCGGTGAACAAATAGCATTTCCTCCAGTAATAGCTTAAAAGTTATTTTTGGCATTAATGATTGTTTTTATTCCACAATCTCAATTTTAAAAGGAGAGTTTTTAAAAGTAGTTTCATTTTCTACCTTATCTGTAAATAGCTTTAAATGCTTGCCAAGGTCAACTAAGGCAGCTCTTTTATCCCAAAGCTTAATCTCTTTAGTTTGGGCTGGAATATTACATAACACGCCATCAACCATGCCAGCCAAATCTTTAACCTCTTGAACCTTAATACTTGAAATGCAAGAAGTGGTTTTATCATCAAGCTCTTGGATTTGTTTTAAACTTCCATCTGAATTATAAAAATCCTTAACATTGGAAAACCCAATTTTAGCAAGCTCATTAAGTATTTCAGCAGCTGTTATTTTAAATTCTTCGGCAGCAACTTGTTCAACTTTTTTCTCTAATCTAGCTATTTCTGCTTTTATCTCACTTTTTCCTAACCATGTGTGAGATTTTGTTTTAGCGGTTGTCTTTGAATATCCTGCTTTTATAGCTGATTCTTCGTTTGATAATCCAAGTGCTTTATTTTTACAAAAAGCTTTCTGACTTTTATTAAGTTTTTTCATTTCTTTTTATACAACTTATTTAAATAACTAACTGCTTTTTGCTTCTTTTCTTTGCGTATTTTTTTTAGTTCTAACGTCGCATTTAGCACTTCATAATCGTCTAAATAAATCGACTCTAAGCCTGTTAAGATTAAGCGTATTAATACTATATTAAATCTTAGGAATGCTTTTAATCTCATATAAAGTATTGACCAGCCTTTATAACTAAATGTAAACTATTTGAATGATATTCTTGAAATTGTATTGCAAAATCTAAAAGCTATGATATTATAAGAGGGTAGAGTAAAACAAAGGAGATTTAAAGATGATTATGAAATTAGATTATGAATTTAAATTTAATGGCCAAGATTTTAGAGGAATTGGTATTGAGATTGGCGATGCCGATGATTTAGAATCTGAAGCAGAAAATATTGAACAAAATAAAATCTCTGCAATTTGTCACGAATTAAATATTGACATTGAAGGATTCGAAGCTAACTATAACTTAAATGATTTTGAATTTAATTTTTGTGAGTTACAGGTAAAAAAGTAGGTCGGGGCGGTTATCGTGAAGGGTCAGGTCGTCCATCTGTAAGCGAAAATGCAAAGCCCCGTTGTATAAGATGTAACAATGAAGAATACCAGAAAATTAAAGAATACTTAAAAACATTGAGAAAAGGAGCAGAAATGAAAACTTTAGAAGAAATTAGACAAGAATATAACTCAATAGCCAGAATCGAAATTGAAGCTACTGACAAGATTGCTATGCGTTCACTCCAAGAAGACATTGACAATGCAAGCAATGAAGATAAGACCTATTTTGAGGTTAATAGCTACTACACTAAATCTAAAAGACCAGAAATAATAGATTTAAGAAAAGGATATTAAATAACCAGTAAGAGATCCGCTAAGCTATCTTTTTATACGGGGGCGGGCTGGATAATCCTCACGAGAGCAGATGAGTAAACCAGCCCTAAAAAATAATTTGCAACAAATTTAAATTGGGGATACAGCTTGAGATTTACGCCTGCTTTGGAGCTCAATGATCTTTATCCTATAAAGCTCCGCAAAGTCTCTAAAGTTTTTATACTTAGCTTCGTAAACGTTGTAAATATAATTAAGGCTTTCGGCCTCTTCAGCTATTTCAGGAATATTTAGCAATAAAGGGATTTTATTTTCAAAACTTGCAGATGATTTAATATGCTTTGCGATCAATATGGTTAGTCTAGCCTTAGCTTCTGCGTACTCTTCTCTGTATTGGGCTTTTTGAGTTATAAAGTCTGCATATGACTCAAGGTAGCTGTCTATTTCTTTTTCGAACATTTAATTGCCCTCATAAGTACTTATACTCATTAGACCCTATATCTAATCTAATTCGCTTGCCATCTGTCCTGAATCTCTCCACAAGACCCAATTGATTAAGCCTATGATTGACTGCTTTGACCTCTTTGTATTTACTTATAATCCCGTTTTCAGTGGATGCATGACAACTCCGACAGACTCCAACAAGGTTCCATTGTAAATCTATTGGTTTATGACTTTGACGGATCACGTGGTGAGGGTCTTGGCTATTAGCTCCGCAAAAGATACAATTTTTATCGCCCCTGCCATATCCAGCGCTTTAATCCCTTGTCTCTTATAGGCTTTATTTTTGATATCAAATTAAACCTCTATAATTAAAAAGAAAAACATGGGGGCTGGGGATTAAGGAGGAGGAAAGTGGCACATGAGAGGGTTGCCCCCAATTTTAAAGGACCGTTAATTACTAAAGTCCGGTCCTCAGCTTTCTATATTTCGACTCGAAATAGACCACTAATGAGGCTTATGTATCAGTTATCGTTTTTATGGCAACCGGTTAGTTAACTATCAACCATTAAAATAAAAGGACCTTAAATAGCCTCTTAAAATTCACTACATTTGTAGTTTTTTATCTTTTCAGAAATCTTTGTACAATTTATTAAAAATATCATTTTGGATTATTCAAAAATATTTTATGCATGCTTTTTAGTCAAAATAACTTACAAATCAAATGCTTTTGATATGGCGCTGGCATAATCCTGATGCCCTGCATTGCTTGGATGGACTGTGTCGGAGTAAAACCCATAAGTTGTGTTAGCTGTAGCGTAAACATTACCCCAGCGTGTATTCATGTCAATAAAAGCGCAATTATTAGGCTTGGCTAACTGTTTCTGTACTGCCGTATAAGACGATATAGGGATTGTACTTGTCTCTGATCTTAACCCGCCTGCAATCAGTAAAACATCCCCATGTACTTTACAAGCCGTTATTAGAGACTGTAAGGCAGCTTCGTGCTGATCTAGCGGGATTGATGATGGCGTTTTACTTGCATCATTAGAGCCGATACAGATAATACTCAGTACTGGAGCCCAGTAGTCTAGAAAGAAATTTTTTGCTGTAGTGTCAAGTATGCCACTGCCAGAAGGGATATAACTTGTTGAGTATGCGCCATATATGCCAAAATTATTAATATTAATGCCGGCCGTCCCCTTGATAGGCAACAAGCCGTGAAATAGTGTATAATTAGCATCTGTCTTAGTTACTACTATTGTGTGGTCACCAGCACTGAGCCCGGTTTTTGTCCATATTTTATTATAATCCAGCGTCCCGTTAAGACTCCATACATCAGGCGCCCCGCCATCTATAACAATTGATAAACTGCCATAACCTGTATTTTGTTTTGCGAATAATGACACGCCAGTGCCGTTGAACGAAGTTGAAAAACTAGCACCGTTGCTTGAAGAGGATTTCCCAGATAGTAGTTGGCTCCAAGTCCCTGTAAATACAATTAATGGAGAGCCGGAAATTAAAAAAGAATCTTGTGTTATAATTCCAGTGCCAACATCACCAAATTGCGTAGCCAGCGCACTCCTAAGCAGGCCTATAAATCCTAAGATGTTGTTATCCGTACTACCAAACCCAGCTAATGAGGAAGAGCCGAAGCAACAGACATTAGGCTTAATTGTCTGCCCTGCTTTCAGCTTAGCCATTACAGACCTGAACATTCTTAACCCATTTTCAATATTATAATAATAGCTGACAGGATCGGTGCTAACAGGACTAAACCCGAAATTAACCATTAATCCAATCCTCCACACATGAAAGAGCATGTATAACTATTTGTTATCACTGCCGATGTTGGCGGGATTTTAAACGCAAGACTTACATCCTGTCCAGGCTCGAGGGGTATTGTTAAGCCGGACACAGCAAAAGTTAAAGCATAGTTTGTATCAAAATTTTTGATGTAAAACCCATGAACACCGCTTATAGTATAAGTTTTTGTTGCATCAGCGCCCATGTAAGGCTCAACCAGCCACGGTATTATTCTTGTCATTTCAAAAAATCCTTATTATTTAAAAACCTTTAACTTATACGTAAATCCTTAAGCGTTGTACGTCCTGTTGAATAGCCCGAAATATATCTTTTTTCAATTTGATAATAAATTATATCGCCTTTATAGTGCTTTGTAGCTGATATCAAATAAGTGAAACCATCTTTTAAGACTGTCTTAGCTCTGTATCTATCGTATTTTGATGTATTTTGTCTTAATTTATGTTTAATTTTTAGCCATATTTGCTTGGCCTTCCTGCCTGTTAATTCCTCCCCATCATGGATTAAATACGCTTTCCTGCAATGTGTGCATCTACCATACTGTGATTTCTGTTTATTTCTAGGATTAATATAATCTGTATAGTATTGTGACTCTTGGATATTAACGCATTTACAATAAAAAGAAGACAAGTTAATTCCCCCTTTGTATTTACACCGCCACCAAGCTGGTATTGTATCGTAAAACAGGCTATTTATTATTATATAGTACGTTAAAACACTTGTATAGATGAACTATAGGACATGTACCGACTATGTTATCAAGTCAGACAGAGAGCATTTAAACACCCTACATATTTTTTTTAAACTCTGACCTGAGGGTTCTTTTTTACTACTGCTGCTTAACCAAAAATACAAAGTTCTTAAACTCACACCGAGCTTTTTAGCAGCCGTCTCTCTTGTCCAATGTTTTTTATTTATCAACTCCTGTAATTTCATCTCTAAACCTCCTCTACCCAGTGATAATAGCCATACAAGCAAAGCAGGAAACGGCAACAATCAAGCGCCTCATACATATCCTCTATTAGCTCTGTAGCTTCCTGTAAATCGCCTTGCTTATCCTTCCAGCAAACTTTATAAGCCATATAGCCCCCTGTAAAACTCTTCTGTAATCTCCATAACTGACTTGACTGTGCTACTAAACGCTCTTTTAATAGTCATATTACTTGCTAAGGATAATTTATTTTTTAAAATTGTTTTAGGCGGTGTAATACAACCGCCGCTATCCTCGAAAATTAAATAATGGCCTATACCGTCCTGGATTTTATATTTTTTCATTTCAAACCATCCTCAAGCTTTTCAAGGGCTTCTAAATGCTCATTCCAACACATAGAGCATTCAGTATTGTAATCGTGACAATAAACTCCTGTTATTTCAAGATTCTCAGGTGATGGACATACATCTTCTCTTGTTACCCTACTTAAAAGATATTGCTTCTGTTTTTCCAGTCCCTCAATCGCCTCCTGCTGTGTTTTGAGTTGGGTTAGTAAATAAACTAAAGCAGATCCGTGTTTTAAATAATATTGGATTTGGGCTTCTCCAGTCCCTAAGGAAACCTCGTATACCTTTTTATATGCTTTTGCAACAAGTTGATAATCTGAAATAATCTTATAATTATTATCTTCAAATAAAACCTTTTTACTCATCGTATTATCTCCTATTTACTACAACAAAAAACACGCCCTGTAGCGTGCTGATGATTATTTTTTTATTTTCTCGTAGTTATTCATTAGCTTTAATCCTCTATCCCTTAATCACACTCTTAATCTTTAACCTTTCATCTGGCGTGAATGATTCGTGGAG
>Ga0209318_1001175_pt1 | contig 18129 bp, 22 predicted proteins | sample RifGroE1_FD_183999 | JGI IMG/M metagenome (GOLD analysis project Ga0209318, IMG submission 183999) | Groundwater microbial communities from Rifle, Colorado, USA - Groundwater E1 (SPAdes) (version 2) | ecosystem: Environmental > Aquatic > Deep subsurface > Groundwater | place: Rifle, Colorado...
CTTCTTCCTCTGTGTTCTCTACAACTGCAGGAGAAAATATGTCATTAAAATTGAATCCTTTGTAAGTCCATTTGGTATTGTATCCAAAAATTACAAAGGCTAACCCAAGTACTAACAGAAACAAGAAGATACTAAGAATAGCAGATGACCCTTTAGAAACTGTTTTAGTTTCTTCAATTATAGTTTTCTCTTCCATATGGATATATTTTTGAAGTTATATATCTAGTATATATATTTACTTGATACTACTTCAAGTCTGGTCTCTGTGTCTGTGTTAATTCTTCACTTTTAGCTTTTCTCCATAGCGATATTTTTTTGTGATCTCCTGACAAGAGAACATCTGGCACTTTCCAACCGTTAAATTCTGCTGGCTTTGTGTATTGAGAAAAATCCAAATTTTTATTGTTAAATGACTCTTCAACCAGAGATTCATCATTGCCCAAAACTCCTGGTATTAATCTGGTTATACCATCTACTAGCACAAGCGCAGGAAGCTCTCCTCCGGAAAGGACATAGTCACCAATTGAGAATTCATAATCTACAAGATTGTCATGTACTCTTTGATCAAAACCCTCATATCTTCCACAGAGTATTATCATATGCAAATCAATCTCTTTGGAAAATTCAACTAGTTTACTCTGCTCTAATTTCTTTCCTCTAGGGGTAGTAATTGCAACTACGCTTCCTTCTTTCTTCAAATCTTTTATACAATTGAATATTGGTTCTACCTTCATCACCATACCTGGACCACCACCAAAGGGAGTGTCGTCTGTTGTATGGTGTTTGTCTTCAGCCCAATCTCTAAGATTATGCACATTAATTTCAACCAATCCTTTTTCTTGGGCAATCTTTAATATACTTGTATTAATATATTCTTTTACTGATTCTGGGAATATTGTGACTATATCGAATTTCATAGAAATTTCTTTTAATTATGGTACCGCTACGGGGAATCGGACCCCGATTGCAGGATTGAGAATCCTGTGTCCTAACCGTTAGACGATAGCGGCATATCTGACAGCGCTAATTTTATCATATCCAATACTCATTTTAAACAGGAACTACAGGGCTGTATATATTTGACAAATAAACATCCACGTAATATTATTTCTCCCATTTAAAATATACTTTCCATAAAATGGAAGAGGGCTACAAAACAACTAAAGATGGTCTCTTGAAACTGAAGGAAGAGCTCAAATACCGAGAGAACGAATTAACGAAAAAGATTACAAATACTCTAGATGAAATGAGAAACCAAGGAGACTTAAGCGAAAACGATGGATATTCCATGGCCGTGGAAGATTTTCATATTAACGAAGAGAAGATTCTTGAGATAAAAGAAAAGTTAAAGAATGCCATTGTTATTAAAGATACAAACAAGAACAAGGTTTCCCTTGGTGACACAGTAACTCTAAAAGGAGAGACAACATTAAAATATACCCTTGCTAGTGAAGATGAAGCAAATCCACTTGAAGGAAAAATCTCGTATCTTTCCCCTATCGGCATGGCAGTGATGGACAAAAAGATTAAATCTAGCATCTCAATTGAAACTCCAAAGGGAATTAAAAAATACACAATAGAGGGTATTTCCTAAGGGTGTATTAGGGTTCCTTCTTTCAATATCTCCTGAATATTACCTTTTTCTTGAATATATTTTCCTCCGCACAAGAAGAAGGATATTCCTTTCTTTGCACAGAACTGAGCACAATTTACATCTATTGGAATGCTTTTATTTGCAACATGGTTATCTCCATCTACGATATTAAACAATTTAAAGTATTCTTCCCATGATATATCTAAGATTGGTCTGGCATTAACTTCTGTTTTAGGATCTGCTTCGTACAAAAATTCAACATTGGAGATTTTATAAACAATCTTTACTTCTAAAATATCTGCATATATTGCTGCATCCATATCTGTACTCCACCCTATCTTTAGACCACCACTTAGCAAAGTCTTCTGGTTCTCCTCCATTAAGAACTCATACGCATCTCCCAACTTCTTTGGGAGAAAAATATCCATATCATCGAGATATCCCTGAAGAACTGCAGCATTTGTTTGAGTAACAGACATTGCGATATTGTGTAATGATTCCTCTCCCCCCACTGAACCAGCTATTTTCTCTTGCATATTTCTAGAAAGAGACCCGCCTCCAACAACCATAGCAACATTCTTGTAGTTCTTTCTCTCCCCCAGATACCAATTCTTTACCTTACCCAACAAAGCTTCATTTATATTCAATGAATTATCATACATTACAGAGCCACCAATCTTTAGAACGAAATTTTCTCCCATATTACAATTTCAAAATTAAAGTTAAAGCGACAATTACATATATGAAGGGAAGGATGTAATCCGTAATTCTTACCTTTCCTGAGAACCGGATATTCCATATTGAAATAATTAAATAGAACGCCAGCGTTCCAACAGCAGGTATTGTAAAGATACTTAAACTCCAAACCAATTGTGTAACACATGTGATGAAGATTGCACTAAGGAAAGATATGATTATTTCCAAGAAACCCATCTTGTCATGTAGTTTAAGGATGAAAAGTAATAAGGTGAAAGAAGATACTCCAACGCTTAGCAAGAAATACGCGGGACTCATCCCTATCCTTACAAAGATATTTATTAGCAAATACAAGATAGAAATACAAAGGAAGTCAAAAACTATTTTTGTTGCATTTTCCAATCTGTATATTTTGTTCAAGGAACTCTTTACATTTAGAAACAAGATTAAGAAGAGAACCATAGAGACTCCCAATACAAAATGTCCCAACAATACATTCCTGTTAAAGAATAGGAATGCTAAGAGTGAAATGTAAAATACTGCAGGTAAAACAAAATATCCGAAGAATCTTTCCTTCAAAGAGATTCTAACTATGACATCACTGTACCTAGAAATCTTTTTTCCTGAGTAAATGCTAAATGCTCTAACAAACCAAGTTTCCAAAAGAAGTACTCCTAAAATTCCAATCGTTAAAAGAACACTCTCATTACCACTCATCACAACAAAATTGAAAATCTCTGTTACAAGAAGTATTAGAAAGAGATACAGTATATCGTTTTGTACTTTTAGTTTTAATTTTCCCACTGAGCAGTTTTCAAATATTAATAGATTATACCTGTAAATCCATTAAAGACAGCAACGGCTATTACAAGCCACCACACACCCACCGTAAATAGATCTCCTGCTGCTTCTCTAATCTTACCTTTTCTCCAATATACAAATATCTCAATACATAGAAGCAAAAACATAAAGGATACGATCATGATACTGATGCTATCTCCTGTATCAACAGAAAGCAGAGATAAACCTTGAAGAAAAGTTTTATTTTCTTCTTCCTCTTCGAAATATTCAGATATATCCATTTGGGTAATATTTCCATTAACATCCGAAGCCATTAATACAACTCCGTCTTGTAAACTATCTTTGGGAATTGTTATCTTTATTTCATCTTCGCCATTGTTTACCAAGCTAACAATATTTTCTCCACTTACAACCTGGATATCTTTCCAGTCTGGAGAAATCTCTAAACTTAAGACAAACGACTCTTCATTCTCCTCTACTTTAATACTTTCTTTGGTAATCTTTGGAGGTGTCGAATCAATAGTGAAGGAAATTTCTTTAGAGGTAATTTTCAAATCATCTACAGCTGCCTTTACTTTGTGCTCTCCCTCTGACCAATCACTTTCTTTATCAAATTCCCAATTGCTGGAAGATGCATCCGCTTCTCCAACTAATTCCCCTCCTTCATATACTGAGACAGAGTAGCTTCCTGTTATATTTTTGACAGTACCTTTTACATCAACAGAAGGGTCAACAATTGTTGCACCATTTTTAGGAGATGTAATAGATATACTCTTTATCTCTCCACTTTCAGTATTTGTAGATGGTTTTGGTGTGACAGTCTTTGCTACACCTGCTACCTCTTGTGTAAGATTTCCAAACATTTGAACCACAAGGGTAGTTCTCTTACCAAGTAGTACACCTTCTACTACTGCAACTCCAATATCCTTGTATTTATTACTCATTAGATTTGCTCTGTGTGTTGTGCTAGCCATCCATGCTTCATGTACACCCTCTGCAGTAGAGAATCCCTTTGCCAAATTTTCTCCCGCATAGACATAGTAATAACCAGCACCACGGATAAATTGCCAAGGGGTTTCTCCATTTGGTCCGAAGTGATCCCAATACTGTTCTTCGAACATGTTGTTTGCTTTCGCAAGGGCTGCCGAAGATAATCTAGAATCTGTCTTCAATTTGTTTAAACCTGCTGCTGCTCTTTCTTGGTTAGTAAGATTTATAATATTTGTTGGAGTTATGGTACTGGCTTGTGCCTGATTTATTCCGAAAACTCCACCAAGAGTATTTACAAGTATTAGAATAACAGAGAATATTGTTAATGCTACTTTCCTAAGAAGGTATGGTTTGTACCTGTTCTTCTTGTTTGGAATAAAAAACTCTTTAATCATTTATGGACAGTATCTAATATATTCTTTTTCTAGTTTAGAGTATTTGTTTGAATTAGTAAATAAAAAGGACCCTTAGGGTCCTTTTTACTCGCTTATCAGCAAAGAATTGCCGGCAGTACTTTACTTAACAGCTAATTTCAATGCTTTTCCAGGTTTGAATGCTGGAACTTTTGTTGCTGGTAATTGAATCTTAGCAAGAGTCTTAGGATTGATTCCTGTTCTAGCTGCTCTTGTTCTTACTTCAAATTTACCAAATCCTGTTAGAAGTACAGGTTCTCCATGCTTAAGAGATCCTGAGATTGCTTCTAATACAGCTTCCAAAGCTTCACCTGCTTGTCTCTTGGTTAAACCTGTAGCTGCGATTTTATCGATTAAATCTTTTTTCAACATTGTAGTATACCTCCTTTCTTAAGTGATATATACGGAGTGGCTTATTAAAAAGCTTTTCTGTATATCCACTTCTAAAATATTGTAAATACAAGCAATCGTCAAGCACCGGATTTACTATCGGTTATAGAGGTGCCTGTATACAAACTTTGGTATGAAAACACTTATATTTTTTAATCATTATGCCAAATAATGGCTTTCCAACAATGTTTAGTAGGTCGACAGCATTTTTGAAAAGGGAAAGGCCAAGAAAGCCTTTCCCTATAGCGGTTCTTACTAGAAGATAGTCAAGAAATCCCTATTTAGCAACCTCAACAGCCCTCGTTTGTCTAATTACTGAAACTTCTACATTGCCTGGATAGCTCTGAGTCTTCTCAATACTCTGTGCAATTTTCTTTGCCATGACTATTGCTTCATCGTCAGAAACAAGAGTTGGTCTAACCACTACTCTCAATTCTCTACCTGCTCTGATAGCGAAGACCTCTTCTACTTTGTCTCCACCAACTTCTCTTGCAGCGTTCTCAATTCCTTCAATTCTTTGGATATATTGCTCGTAACTATCTTTTCTTGCACCAGGTCTTGCACCTGATATTGCATCTGCAAGATATATGACAATTGCCTCAACCGATGTTGGTTCTATATCCATGTGGTGAGACTCAATTGCATTAACAAGTTTCTCATCTAAGCAGTATTTCCTAGCTATCTGTCCTGAGATGTGGTGATGAGGGCTATCTATTCTGTGTGTTAAGACCTTACCTACATCATGTAACAGTGCAGCCTTCTTAACAAGATCTACATCTGCACCAATCTCTGCAGCAAGTACTTCTGCTATTCTTATGACTTCAATTGTGTGTGACATCAAAGACTGACCATAACTTGTTCTATACTTCATCTTTCCAATTAGCTTCAAAAGTCCTACATCAATATCTGGCCACCCTGCTTCTTCAGCAAGTATTTGACCATTCTTCTTAATTTCTAGGGATATCTCGTTCTTTGCCTTTCTTACAGACTCTTCAATTGCTCCTGGATGGATTCTTCCATCACCAATTAACTTCTTAAGAGCAACATATGCAATCTCTCTTCTTAAAGGATCGAAGGATGACAATGCAATTGTATTTGGAGATTCATCAACGATGACATCTACACCAGTCATCTGTTCGAAAGCTCTAATGTTTCTTCCCTCTTTTCCAATTACTCTACCTTTAACTTTCTCATCTTCAACCTTCAGAGAGGTTGTTGTTGTCTCTCCTACATAGTCTGTTGCAACTCTTTGCATAGATTCTACAAGAATTTTTTGTGCACTCTCGTCAGCAATCGCTTCTATATTCTTTTCTGCCTGACGAATTTTCTTAGCTTCATAAGACTTCAAATCCTCTTCAATTTCTTTCATCAATTTCTCTTTAGCTTCATCTCTAGACAAACCAGAAATCTTTTCTAACTCTGTTTTTAACTGAGTTCTAGAATTTTCCAATCTCTTGTTACCCTCTTTTAATTGAGTCTCAACAGATAGTAATTCCTGACTTTTGTCATCAAGAATCTTTGATCTCTTGTTTAAGGCTTTCTCTCTTTCAATTAGAATTTCTTCGTGTTCGGTACTTTCCTTTCTAATCTCTCTCAACCTTTTCTCTTCTCTCTCTCTTAATTCTCCAATTTCATCCTCTGCATCCTCAAACTTTTTACTCATCATTTTCTTTGCAGCACTTTCAATTTCTTTTTCTGGGATTTTTCTTATATCTACCCACTTAAAAACATATTTCAATAGTGCTACAGATCCCACACCTGTAACTAAAACAGCTGCAAGAATACCTAATAAGATATCCATTATCTTAAAATAACAATTTAACTTGTCCTTTGTTTAAACCCTTTTTTGGAAACTCGCAGCAAAACTGCTGCTAATTAATGAATATATTCTATTTTCAGTTAAATATATTTTCATTTATATATTAATTTCTTTATCAAAAACAATTCTTATTTATTAAAAAGTGTTTAAATACTAGGACTTTCTAATAATATCATCTTTTGTTTAATTCCTCAATTAACCTTTGATAATAACGAAGGTTATGAATTGTAGCTAATGTCATACCCGTAGCTTCTCCAACCTTTAACATTTGATGGACATATGCTCTGCTATGGTTCTTACAAGTATAACAATCACACTTGGAATCTATTGGCTTTTGATCGGTTGCATACTCTGCATTACTAATTCTCAGAACCTCTCCATCAATATCTGAAGAGTACAAAGTTCCATGCCTTGCATTTCTAGTAACCAAGACGGTATCAAAGACCTTGTAACCAATCTCTGCTGCATTTCGTATATCCTGTGGCTTACCAACACCCATTGCATATTTGAATTTGTCTTTTGTAGTATTCTCTATCACAGCCTTCATTTCATCTAACACTAACTGTCCCTCATCATTTACAACAAATCCTCCGAAATTGTATCCGTCAAAATCCATTACTGATAGTTCCTCTGCACATCTCTTTCTTAAGTCAGGATAATTAGCTCCCTGTACTACGCAGCTTAGTAACTTACCCGTTTCCTTTGTACCACCATATACATTCTCAAAATGCTCTTTACATCTTTTTGCCCACTTTACTGTTCTCTCTACAGATTCCAAAGCTTCCTCTCTTGTTAAGTTCGTTTTTCTACAATCGTCCAATGTAACAAGAATATCTGAACCAATCTTCATCTGTATATCTATAGAGCTCTCTGGAGTTAATTCATATACATCTCCCGTTAGTGGAGATTTAAAAGTAGCACCATTTTCGTGTACCTTACCACTCCATTTCTTTGAATGAATTAAAGAAAATACTTGGAAACCACCAGAATCTGTTAATACTATCCCGTCCCAATTCATAAATTCCTTTATACCACCTAATTGCTGAATCCTGTCTGGACCAGGAGACATGAGCAAATGTAACGTATTTGTAACAATTCCAGTAGTTCCTGTTTCTTTTAATTGCTCAGTCGTTAGAAATCTAACAGCACCCCTAGTTGCATCTGGAAGAAATATATATTGTTTTCCGAAATCTTTTAATTCCATATATTTAAATTACTAACATACTATCACCATAGCTTAAAAATTTGTAATCCCCCTCCAAAGCTTCCTTGTATGCTTTCTTTGTTAATTCTGTCCCAGCAAAAGAAGAAACAAGAAGAATTAGACTAGAATCTGGCATATGGAAATTGGTAACTAAATGATCAACACACTTCCAATTGTAACCTGGGTATATATACAGTTCCGTGCTTCCTTCAAATTCATGGATAAAACCACTATCATCCGCAACACTCTCAAGAGTTCTTGCAACTGTAGTACCAAATGCCCAAATATTTTTTCCATTTCTTTTTGCTTCATTTACCAATTCAACTGTATCTTTAGAAACAGATATTTTCTCACTATGTATTTTATGTTCCTCTATCTCTTCCTCTCTTACTGGGGCAAAGGTTCCCCAACCTACTTCTAATTCAATTTTAGCTGTTTTTACGCCTTTTTTTTGTATGTCAGCCAGTATTTCACCTGTTAGGTTCAAACTAGCCGTAGGAGCTGCTACAGAGCCTTCTAAGCGTGCAAAAACGGTGTTGTAACGGATATAATCATCTGAATTATCCTTCCTTTTCATATATGGGGGTATTGGGGTATGTCCAATGGATTCAAAGATGGTTTCTGCCTTCGTATTTAGAGGTTTTACTAGAAATCCACTGTCCTTCCTACCAACAATTTCTATCTCAACATCTCCACTTTTAAGGATATCTCCATTTTTTACATACCTTCCTCCCTTTACAAGACAGTACCAGTTTCCATCTTCCGTGTGGTTTAAAAAAAGTATCTCCAATTCTCTTCCTTTCTCTGTTTGAAAGAATGTTCTCCTTTTCTCTACCTTGGTTTCGTTTAGTACAATTACATCTCCCTCTCTAAGATATTCCACAACGTCTGAGTAGTCTCGATGCAATATATCTTCACTCTTTCGATCTACAACTAACAATTTAGTTGTTCCTCTTTCCCTTGGTGGAAATTTAGCAATTTTCTCTTCTGGTAAATTGTATTTAAATTCTGACATTTTCATGGCTTGTATTATACCAATTTATATCTATATGGAGTAAAATTACTTCTATGAGAGATTTAATTAAAGAACCCGTAAAAACAGTTTTCCTTGGTTCCGGATGGGAGTCCTTGGAAACTTTAAAAACTTTGGATGAGGACAATCGTTTCAGTATTGTTGCAGTTGTTACTCCTCCAGATTCTTTGGTTGGAAGAAAACAAATATCTACACCTTCAGAGGTAAAGAAGTATGCCTTGGAGAAAGGCATTTCGGTTGTACATACAGAAAAACAGAAAGAGAAATATCTTGCTCTTGCAGAGAAATACACTCCTGAGCTTGTTGTATGTAAGGCATTTGGGGAGATTGTTCCAAAGGAGTTCCTTGAGTATCCAAAATATGGGTGTATTAATATACACTTTTCGTTACTTCCTAAATACAGGGGTGCCGTTCCTATACAGAAAGCACTTCTAGATGGTGAGAAGAAAACAGGGATATCCATAATGTTAATGTCTGAGGGTCTGGATGAGGGAGATATTTTACAAGTTTTCGAAGAAGATATTCTAGATACTGACACAAATCTGTCTTTGAGAGAAAGATTAGTAAAGAAGAGTTCAGATGTTCTTGGAGATGTATTAGAGAGCTGGATTGCTGGAGAGATTACTGCAGTAAAGCAGAACCACGAGGAGGCTACTTACTGTTGGCAGAAAGATATTTCTAAAGAGAATGCACAGATTAATTGGAAGATGCAAACGCCTGAGCAGATAGAGAGAATGGTTAGGGCATTTATACCATGGCCAATTGCTTGGACAGTGATACAGAATGATTTAAAAAATATTGCTGGGAAATCCGTGAAGCTATTTAAAGCAGAATTAGTTGAATGTAGCTCAGAGAAAAATCCGGGAGATATTTTTGTTAAGGACGATATGCTTCTTTTTGCAACTAAAGACCCACTTGTATGTTTAAGAGTATTGGAATTGCAGATTGAAGGAAAAAACAAAATGAATGAGAGAGAATTTGTTAATGGAATTAGAATATAGTTGCGCAAGTATCCAATAAGCCGAATTCTGTATAACGACGATTATCTATCTAAGCGGTATTACCTTGCTCCAGATGGGGGTTACCTCGCAATACAGTATTACTACTGTACCCGGTGGTCTCTTACACCACCATTTCACCCTTACCTAGTAAACTAGGCGGTATAACTTTCTGTTGCCCTTTTCTCCAAAAGATCACTCCCCTCCAACTCACATTGGCATCTATCTCGAAATATGTTCGAGACCGACATGGAGTCCGGACTTTCCTCTCTCACTAAAATTAGCAAGAGCAATCATCTAGGAATACTTGCGCAACGACTATTATACTATTTTTTAGCCCTTTTCTGAATAATAACAACAGGAATGACTACTGCTGCTATTACTGGAGAGAAGACCAATACATAGATAAGTCCTGTCCCTAGGAACTTTCCAAATCCTACTAATGTTCGACCTGCATCCTTTAATATCCCTAATGGCTCCCATTTGTCATCTGAAAGCTGCGAACCTACTGAACTCTGAGTCATATAAACTGTAATATATGAATAGCTTGTCTGATTATCTAAATTCTTTAACTGAGTCTGTATTGATTCAATTTCCGTTCTTGTTGAAGCTAATTCCTTCTGTACAGCAAGAATCTCTGTAACTGTTTTTGCTGATTTAAGGATAGTGTTGTACTGAGTTTCTAATTTTCGTAGATTTGCTAATCTAGTTTCTAAATCTTGTACTGTTTCTGATACATCTGTTGAGCCTATTGCCGAATATGTAAAATCTCCTGGAAGCTCTTTAATTTTGTTATACAAAGTTTCAAACTTTGATTCTTCTATCTTAATTGTAAGAGTAATATATCTTTCACTTCCCTTTCCTGAGTCCTGCAAATTAGTCGTTGTGGCACCATACGTAGTTTCTAAAGCTTGTATAGAGGCAAGCGTAGCATCCATATCATCTGCGGACATAGTAATATTTGCTGTCTTTATGATGTCCTGATTAGAACTTGTAATGGTAGGTGCCGATCCTTCATCCATATATACTCCACCTTTGGCATCTGACCCTGTTACATAATCTGGTGACACACTTATTGGGCTCTCAACATTACCCCTTACGACTGTATTAGCATAGGTTACGATCAGGTATGCAACAAACATCCCGACTAGCGTTAGTGGTATTGCTAAAATAATTATCCAAAATTTCTTTGAGGTACTTTTCATATACTAAATATAATAACTTAGTATCTAAATGCTATCTAAATATGGGAACAATATCAACGAGGAACTATCTCTTTGAGAACTGTGGTTTCTTTCTTGCTTTAAGTTGACTGTATTTCTTTCTTTCAACTTCTCTTCTATCTCTTGTAACAAGCTCTTCTTTTCTTAAGATTGTTTTAAGCTCTGGGTTCATGTCGTAGATTGCTCTAGCAAGTCCAAGTCTTATTGCATCTGCCTGTCCTGTTATTCCACCACCATTTACATGTGCAGAGAAGTAATATCTCTTCTCTAATCCTGTTACTATCAATGGTCTTTCGATGTACAGTGCTGTTTTGTTTGAATCTTTAACAAAATCTACTAAGGCCTTACCATTTACTGTAGATGCTTTACTTCCTTCAAAGATTCTTACTCTTGCTGTTGATCTTTTTCTTCTTCCTGTACTTTCGAAATATTTCTCCACTATTTAGTAATATTATAATTTAATCTCAATAGGTTTCTGACCACCATTCTTATGTTCCTCTGTAGGATATACATACAATCTTGGCATTCTAGTATCTCTTAATTTGTTATTTGGTAACATATTCAAAACTGCATTCTTAATAATTCTTGGGGAATCTTCTTTGAGTAATTTTGAGAATGCGATCTCTTTTAGACCACCTGGATATGTTGAGTGAGTGTAGTAAACTTTGGTTGCTTCTTTTCCTCTGGTTAATTTGATGTGATCACTGTTTATGACTATTACATAATCTCCGTTATCTAGATTTGGAACTGAATTTACTTTTTCTTTTCCAATTAGAAGAGAGGCTATCTTTGTTGCAGCTCTACCCAATATCTGGTCTTTTACATCTACGATGTACCAATTTCTTTTTACATCTTCTTTTTTTGTCCAGGTTGTTTTATATTTCATTCTCTATATTTCTTAATTAAAGTCCGGATCTGCTCTTAGCTCTCTCTGTTTTCTTAAATACTGTAGATTTATCTATGCTCTTCTGTGCGGATCTCTTCTCTAAGTCTGCTTTATTAACTTCTGTTTCCTTTATCTCTTTCTTGTCATCTTCCTTTGTCTTCTTTGCTACTACTTTACCTTTCTTTTTTGCCAAACCTATTAATTCTATTCTTGACTCTTCTGTATTATCTCCTTTTCTGAATCCAACTTTTCTAATTACAATTCCAGTTTTCTCTTTTGTAGAATATTCCATTGCTTTCTTTACTAATTCATCATTGCCGAATACGTTTTGTAAATCTCTTCTCAAAACTAAGGCGTTCTTAGGCGTTTTCATTTTTGAAATCAAAGATTCTACAGTCTGCTTTAAAGCCTTTGCTCTTGCAGAGGATGTAACAATTTGACCACTCTTAAAGAGAGATCTTGTTAAATTGAGCATAAGCAAATTTCTGTTTGATGCTTTTCTTCCTAATTTTGATTTCTTAACTCCTTTGTACATTCTTAGATTCCTCTGATGTTAATACCGTACTGGTTTAAAAGTTCTAATACTTCATTCAAAGATTTGTTTCCAAATCCTGGTAAGTTCAAAAGATCTGTTGCTGTTGTGCTTCTTAAGTCTGCAACTGTTTTGTAGTTACCCGCTAAAAGTCCTGTTTTGGATCTCTTAGATATTGGTAAATCTTCTACTTTCCAACTTCCAATTTCATCATTAATTATTGTTGTCTCTTCCTCTACTACTTCTACTTTGTTTGCTTCTTCTGCAAGTATTTCTACTTCTTTCTGAGAAATTCCCATTGCAATCATTACTTTTCCTGCAAATTCCTGAAGTATTTTTGCAGATTCTACCAAAGCATCTTTAGGAGTAATACTTCCATCAGTTGTTACACCAATCAATACTGCATCCAAGTCTGTTTCCTGTCCTTTTCTTGCTTGTTCAACACTTAAGCTGATCTTCTCTATAGGAGAGAAATCACAATCAAGAGGGATTAGTCCTACTTCTTTTCTTGCATTCTGATCTATGCTTTTATATCCAATTCCTGATACTACAGTTAATTCCATATCTAATTTTGAAGATGCATCTGTTAGTGTAGCAATGTGTAAATCTTTGTTTACTACTTCAAGATCTCCTGATATTTCAATATCTGAAGCTTTAACTTCTTTCTTTCCCTTTGCAGAGATTTTACAAGTGAAGACCTCATCTAGGTTTGTTTTGAATTTTACCTGTTTTAAGTTCAAGATTACGTCAACCATATCCTCTTTTATACCTTCTATTGTTGAGTATTCATGCTCTACACCAGCAATCTTAACCTGGGTAATTCCTGTTCCCTTAAGACTAGAGTAAAGAATTCTTCTCAATCCATTTCCAAGTGTATTTCCATATCCTCTTGGAAGAGGGGAAATTTCAAAGAGTCCGAAGTTGTCTTTCTCTTCTTTTATTACTACTTTTATATCTGTAAAAGCTTCCATGTATTTTTTATTAAAAATTATCTTGAGTAGAACTCAATTACAAGGTTTTCCTTAATACCTTCATCGATATCTTCTCTTATTGGTAGGTTTGCAACTGTACATTTTGAATCCTTTGTTTCAATCCATTTAGGTGTAGCAAAGAATTTCTTTGAAGGTGCAAGTTTAGCCAATTTTAATTCAACACTATCTCCTTCTTTTAGTTCAAGAGATGGGATTCTACATTTAGAATCATTCAATTTTACATGTCCATGAACAACTGCTTGTCTTGCAGAGTTTCTTGAATGTGCAAGTCCTGCTAAATACAAAACGTTGTCCAGTCTTAATTCTAGAATTCTTAAAAGCTCTAATCCTTTATCTGAATTTCTAGCTTTTGATCTTCTATCTGCTTCTTTAAACACAGATTTCATTTGTTTCTCTCTCAATCCATATGTTCTCTTAACTTTCTGCTTCTCTCTAAGTTGAATACCGTAGTTAGATAATCTGGTTTTTCTTTTACTTCCATGTTGTCCCGGAACAAAAGGTTTTCTTTGTAATCCATTCTTATCTGAGAAAGATCTCTCACCTTTAAGGTGGAGGTTTACTCCTTCTCTTCTACTTAATCTTTCTTTTGGTCCTGTATATCTACCCATTTAATTAATTAATCGTTATATATTATTATTTTCTTGGCAATTTTCTTGCTCTACAACCGTTATGTGGGATAGGGGTTCTATCTACCAACATCGTAACTTTAAGTCCGGCACTATCTAGTCCTTTAACAGCAGAATTTCTTCCTGCTCCTGGTCCTTTGATAAATACCTTAACTTCTTTCAATCCAAATTTCTTGATTACTCTTTCTGCTACTTCAATTGCTGCTTTTGTAGCTGCAAATGCTGTACTTCTTCTTGCACCCTTAAACCCAACCATACTTGGAGACCCCTGACCCAAAACTTCTCCATTCTCATCTGTTAATGTAATGATCGTGTTATTAAAAGTGGACTGTATTGCTGCCATTCCACTTGTAACAACTTTCTTAGCTTTTTTACTTGTCTTTGCTTTTGCCATTTAATTAATAGTTATGTTATGTTTTCTCTAAAACTCTCTTAAGTCCACCAACAGCTCTTCCTCTACCTTTTCTTGTTCTAGCATTATGTCTAGTTCTTTGTCCTCTTACTGGTAATCCAAGTTTATGTCTAATCCCTCTGTAGCATCTAATATCTTTCAATCTTTTAATATCTCTAAAGATGTTCTGTCTTAATTCTCCCTCTACTACAAAATTCTCTTCAATATATTTTCTAATTACATCCAACTGTACTTCGGTAAGATCTTTTATCTTTGTATTCTCATCTATCTTGGTCTTTTTGCACATTTCCTTTGCGCTTGTTTCTCCAACACCATAGATTCCGAGTAATGCTACCCAGAGTCTCTTTTCATTTTCTATTTCTATTCCTGCGATTCTTGCCATTAAATATAATTAAAAAAATATTAACCTTGTCTTTGCTTATGTTTAGGATTCTTTTTACAGTACACATAAACTCTTCTGCCTCTTTTTACGGAGTAACAATCTGGACATCTTTTTTTTACAGAAGCTTGTACTTTCATTTTAGTTCATATATCTATATGTTATTCTTCCCTTTTCTTTATCATAGGGGCTCATCTCTATCTTGACCTTATCTCCTTCAAGAATTCGAATGTAGTGCATTCTCATTTTTCCTGAAAGATACCCTATTACATTATGCTTTTCTCCGTTTACATCTATCTCAACAACAAATTGAGTGTTTGGCAAACTTTCTTTCACCACTCCCTCAAATTCAAATACTTTTTTACTGTCAATCATTATTAGCTATTCTATGTAAACAGACTCCCAAGCATTATATCAAAGTAGCGCCTTTGTTTCAACAAAATCGTGAAATAATGCGTTACCTGAAAGGGAACAGAGAAAGAATATCAAAAAAACAGACTATTTACAAGTTTAATTGCCTAATTATCTCTTGGTGAATCTCATCAATACTTGGCGAAGCATCCACTTCTTTTACGATTCCTCTGTTTGAATATTCGATGAGTATTGGTGCGATTGTCCTTTGATACTCATTGTACAAACTTTTCGTTCTTTCGAGGGTATCGTCTTCTCTTTGAATTAGCTTCATACCACACTTATCACAGTAGCCTTCTACAGTCTCTCTTTTGTACTTTTTGTGGTATGTAGCGCTACATCTTGGACATGTCCACCTAAGAGTTCTTCTCTCAATTGCCATCTCTTCAGAGAGTTTTAGATGTAAAAAGACATCTAACTTTCTCCCATATTGAGCTAATAATTCGTCCAATAATGGGACTTGACCTATATCTCTTACAACAGAAACCAGCATCCAATCTTTCTCCTGGTTAAACTTAGTCAACCATTTTGAGAACATCTTGTATGTTAACTCATTTGGGACAAACTTCCCTACATGCCAATATTCATACGCTTTAATTGCATCTATATCTCCTTCAGAATACATCTGTCTAAACATCTCTCCTGTTCCAATCTTTTCTATCTCAAATTTCTCTTCAAGAAGTTCTACCTGTGTATCTTTGCCGGATCCGGAAGGGCCATGGAAGAGTATGGTTTTCATAGTTTGTACTAAATTAGGTCAAGATTATTAATAGATATGATAGCACAAATATATTACACCAGAAAACAGTATCTAGAGGTATTTATCGTAACTTCGCACAATCATCATGGACTCTATCTGCCTCTTCATATCAAGAACAACTCCTACTACAATGAGAAGACCTGTCCCAGATATTACTGTTGCGGTTATAAATCCTGTATTTATGAAGATGTTTGGGAGAATAGAGACCAAAGCTAAGAAGAGTGCTCCTACTGCTGCTAATCTGAAGCTTACCTTTCTCAAATATTCTGAAGTCTCGTTACCCGGCCTGATTCCTTGAATAAATGCGCCCTGCTTTTGAAGATTCTCCGATAGTTCATCAGTATTGAAGACGACTGTAAGATAGAAGAAGGAGAAGACAATTATTAATACGAATACGGAGATATTGTAGAAATACTGGTTATTCATCAGTTCTAGTATTTTGTTTCCCCATATTGTTATATTCTCAGAGTAATCTTTACTTACGAGAAATTTACCAATTAATTGAGGAAAAGAGAACAGTGACATTGCGAAGATAACTGGCATAACACCAGATTGAGTTAACTTAATAGGAATATAACTGTCCATTGCTCCGCCAGCTCGAACCCTCCTTGAATACTGGATTGGGACTCTTCTTTCCGTTTGAGTGATAATGATAGTCGCAACAATTAATAGAACAGAGATTCCAATAAAGAAACTCTTCTGGAGAGGATCCATTGTTAAGAAATTCGTCCTAACTGTTCCAGGAATACCCGAGAGTATTCCAAGCATAATAAGGTAGGAAGTTCCTCCTCCGATACCATCTTCAGATATCAATTCTCCCATCCACATCATTACAACAGCACCGGCAGTTAGTGTAGCAGCCATGACCACTAATTCCAAAGTTCCCAAGGTTCCAATAAGCCCAAAGCCTCTAAGTGTTGAATATATTACAAATGACTGAAGAATTGCTAGAGGTACAGTTGCTAATCTTGTATACATACTGATTTTTCTTCTTCCTTCTGGGCCTTCTTTTCTAAGCTCTTGAAGTTTTGGTATTACTGTTCCAAGAAGTTGGAAAATGATAGAAGCGTTAATATATGGTGTAAGTCCTATTGCCACTATTGTTGCAGATTCTAAAACACCTCCAGATACAGTTGAGAGTATATCCCCAAATTGAGTACCTTTAAATAGTTCTACTAATGCATCAGCTGGTATACCAGAAATAGGGACTGCGGAAAGTACTCTATAGATTAGAAGTATTAAAATAGAGAAGATTATTTTATTACGAATCTCCTTTGTCTTGAAAATAGACTTTATGCGATCTTTTATATTTATCATTTTTAAGAGGCTATTTTATAGATCCTCCGGCTTTCTCAATTTTTGCTCTAGCAGAGGATGATACTAACTCAATTCCTTCGATTGTTATCTTTTTCTTTATATCTCCATTTCCAAGAATCTTCACTGAAGCTGCATTTTTTCTAACAATTCCCTTTTCTTTTAGAGATTCAACTGTTACTGTTTCTCCCTCTTTAAAGTTCTCTTCTAGTGTAAACACATTAACTGCGGCATTCTCTACTTTGAATTTGTTATTGAAACCTTTGTATTTTGGCATTCTTCTGTAAAATGGTACATTACCACCTTCAAAAGATATTAGGGATTTATGTCCAGATCTAGATTTCTGTCCTTTTGCTCCTCTTCCAACTGTATGTCCTCCAACACCACTACCGTATCCTCTTCCGATTCTCTTTGCCTTCATTACTCTAGTTTTTCTTCTTATTATTGTTTCTAGTTTCATTATCTTCTTCTATTTACTTTATTTCGATCTGTATTTCTATCTGTTTTTTTCTCTTTGCTTTTTCTTTTAGCAGCTTTCTTCTTTTTCTCTTCATCTATTTCCTTCTTAACTTCAATTCTTTCTCTCATCTTACTCATTTTTCTCAAAACTCTACCATTTCTCAAAGCTTTCAAAGCTTCAAATGTACAGTATGCAT
>Ga0209318_1001176_pt1 | contig 18125 bp, 21 predicted proteins | sample RifGroE1_FD_183999 | JGI IMG/M metagenome (GOLD analysis project Ga0209318, IMG submission 183999) | Groundwater microbial communities from Rifle, Colorado, USA - Groundwater E1 (SPAdes) (version 2) | ecosystem: Environmental > Aquatic > Deep subsurface > Groundwater | place: Rifle, Colorado...
GTGAAGGATTGGGATGAGTTTTATGAGATTATTAAAGGATTGGTGAATAAATAATACCAATAATTACCAGACAATAAAATGTTAGTTGATTAATACATATGTATAGGGTGATGAAATATGAGTAAAAATAAAAAAGTAATAGTATTTAATTCTATACTTCGTGAATCTTATAAAATGGAACCACCTCCATATTATTATCCATCTACTAATGAATTCACAGAAGATAATTTACCAGAGATAAAAAATGAGATATGCAATCAAATTCAAGATGTATTAAAATTAAAAAATATTGACATCTTAAGAGATTTTGTAGATAATCTAAGAGGAGAGAAAAAGAAATTAGAGTTTGAACATTTTATCATGAGTGGGCATAAAACAAATAATGAAATACACACAATAATTAAAACTGATATAGATATTAATGGATTAAAGGAGATAAATTAATTATATTCTAATAAAAGGTATCTAAGTCAAGATACCTTTTATTGTTTACTTTTGGAATAATAACTAAAGACGCACTTCTATAAATCAGCGTTTTGCAAAGCATATTCTTTCGCAATAATAGAAAAATCTTTGTCCATTCCTGTATTTAATTTAATTTTATTAACTTTTTTCCCATTAATAGTAGTACGAGTTAATTCTTGAATTAAAATTCTTACAATTTCATTATTAATATTATTTATATCAAAATTTTCTAAAATAAATATTAACTTTTTACAAGTATCCCATGTTATATTAATTTCTCTTTCTATATTTAAAATTCTATCTTTATTTCTATGCAAATCTTTTAATTCATCTTCAACTTCATTCATTCTATCCCTAAAATCATTTTTAGAAATATCTCCATCTGCTTTCATTACTTGAAAATTCTTTTTTCTATTTTCTAATTTATCAATTTTAGAATTTATTTCAGGTAAACTATTCCTAAATTCTAATCCTAAATTAGTATCTATATAATATTGATATAATCTTTTTATTTCCTCTTTATCAATTTTTTCAACTTCATTTGCAATATCTTTAAATAATTCAATTTCTGTAATATAATTATAATGTGGACAAATTGATCTATCTTTATGACAATTACCACAAACATAGAAGAATACACCTTTTTTATCACTTCTTTGCATACGCTTCATCGAAGCATGGCAATTTCCACACGTAAAAATATTTGAAAGTATATTAGTTGAACTATATTTCTTATTATTATCTGCCATTTTTGAACGCTCTTTTTTAATCTCTTGTGCCTTAATAAATATTTCCTTATCAATTATTTGCAAATGCTCAAAATGATTTCTTATTTGATCATACTCATTAATTTTCTCAACTAAATTGATAAAAATGTCTTTCATTTCCGTTTTATGATTAATCTGTATTCCTATATAAATAGGATTAGTTATAATATGGCGAATAGTAGTATGTTGCCATTTCTTACCTTTTTTAGATGGTATACAAATAGCATTTAAATCTCTTGTAATCTTATCAATAGAGAATCCTTTGGTTGTATATAAATAAAACATTGTTTCTACTACTTCTTTTTCATCTTCATTTACTTGTAAATAACCATCGATCTTATTATAACCGTATGGAGGCATAGAAGTGTATATGCCTTTTTGTTGTGCTTCTCTCATACCAAATTGAATTTTCTTAGACATTTCTACTATGTCTTGTTGTGCAATTTGACTTAATATTCCAATTACAAAATCATCATTTGAATCATTTGTTTGAAGATTTTCCTTAATAAAATGAACATACACGTTATTTTTCTTTAATTGTCTAATAGTATCTGTTAAATCGCTTACATTACGACTAAATCTAGAAATATTACTGCATAAGATCATTTGAAATAATCTAGTCTTAGAACTATCAACCATTTTTAAAAATTCTGGTCTTTTAATCATAGATTTGGCAGAAATGCCACGATCAGCAAATATACCATTACTTCCTACATCTTCAACAAGATAATATCCAAGACGTTCACATTCCCGATGAAAAAATGATTTTTGATTCTCGAAGGAATTTTCTTGATCATCTGATAGAGTTGAGACTCTACAGTATGCTACGGCTGGAATTAAATCTTTTATCATATAATCTACTCCTATTTCATATAATATTAGAAATGATGATAAGTGATGTTATAGAGTAGTATTCTATATTAAGTATAGATTATCCTTTTAGAACTAAAAAATTTATTAAATTTCATATTTATTATTGTAAAAGAGGTATACTTTTTATGTAAAAATGGATATAATGAATATTAAGATGATTGAGTTAGTTAGAAATCATTTAATTTATTAAATTAACAAATAGGAGTGGAGAATGATATGAGTGTTGTTGAGAAGGAGATTGGAAATGTGGATACAATGAAAAATACAGAATGGGAACTTCCTTTACATCCACTATACAAAAATGGTGAAATAGTTCGTTACACAGGTAATGTGTCGCTTGGTATTTTAAGTTCTATGTATCGTGATGGTCAAATTTATTATAATCCTTTAAAGCAGAGGGGAACTAAAGTAGGGAAAGACGGTAAAATTGAGCCATTTGTTATTAAATCTAAAGTTAAAGAAATTACTACAAGTATCTTGTCTAATAAATTTTTTGGTAATTTAATAACTTTAAATATCAGAAAAGAAGAAAGTCCAGAATTAAAGTATGATTCAGGTATTCTTAGATGTAATAATAAAATGGAAATTTTGGATGGTTGCCATCGGTTGACTAGTGGTTTATTTATTTTAAATAAATGGGAAAACCTTAAAGAAAAAGATAAACATTTATTAATAAATCCTTTTGAATACGAAATGATTGTAAGTGTTGAAATTTTGGATGATCAAAATTCATCTGCCCTTTTTAATGAGTACAATAGTAAGCAAACAAAAGTGAATTCCAATGTCTGTTCTTTCTTAGATGTTTATGATTTATCAAATACTGTAGCAAGAAGATTAATAAATGAATCTGAATTAAGAGATAAAATTAAAATTGGTGCTGGTTCATTAAGAGTTAAAGGTGATAATAACTTAACAAATTTTGCAAAAATATACGAAGGTATTAAGAGTAATTTTAGAGATAAAATATTAACTAAAAATGAAGCAGATAAAGTTACGGATTACTTAATTTTATATTGGAATGAATTGGTAAATTTACTTCCTGGATACTTTGGTGATATTACAAATCGTCAAGAAATGAGAGATAAAGATTTAACAATTCAACAAATAACTTTTAATGCGTATTTTGCACTTGCTAGAAAATTATATGGATTAGAAAATTGGCAAGAGAAATTAGCAAAATTAAAAGAACCAGTACAGATAGAAGGATATAGAGGATATATTTTTTCTAAGGATAATCCCTGGTGGTCTGAATGTTTCAGAATCAAAAATGGGATTCCAATGGTCGTTAATAGTAGTAGTACAGTTCGTGCAGTTACTAAACATGTTGTTGGATATATTGTGCCAGAAGATAAAGTTAAAAGTGAATAAGGGAAGATACCCTCTACAAAATATTAAAAAGTAGGGGGTATAATTATTTATATTACTATTCCATATCTTTTTTAGTAACCTTCTTTAATTCTCCAAAATCATATATATTTTTAAATTGACTACATTCAACTAATTTATTATCAATATCAAAAGAAATCCAATGTCTATTTTCTAAATATTCTTTAGCATATTTAATCATGTTTAATACTATTTCATCACTAGGTATTAAATCATTTCTTGAAATAATCCTTATTATTTTATATCCTTTATCATATAAAAAATAATTTCTTTTAATTTCTTTAAAATCAAATTCTTCTTGAGTACACATACCTAATTTAACATTTAACCAATGTCCAGAAAAATCACATTCACAAATTATATTGTTATCTAATAAAATATCTACACAGCAATTACCTATGGGATAATTTAATTTTCCACCAATTAAATTATGAATATAAATTTGCTGTGACGAACATATTTGTGTTCCGTTTTTATATAAACTTTGTCTCTGTTTTTCTGTTCCACATTTTTTACATCTATGACCTGCTATAAAATTACCTAAATATGTTTTTGATATATTACCACATTCACATTGATATTTTAATAATTGTTGATTATTTTCATATGTATCACTTAATAGTTTACAATTTTCATCTAAAAATATTTTTTTAATTTGTTCTAATGTATATTTAGGTGTACCAGTACAATTCATACACCCTTTATGTGTAGAAAAATTACCTAAAGTTGATTCTGCTTCATTGCCACAATGGCAAATATATTTTAATTTTGTTATAGAATCTATATATTCTGTACTTAATAATTTACATCCAGCATCTTCAAATCTTTTATAAACTTCATTATATGTAAGAGTTTTAGTTTTTGATAATTTTTTCTTACCACATTCTTTACATCTTTGTCCTCTATCTTTAAATTTACTAAATGTTGTTTTACTAGATCTACCACAAGAACAAATATAATCTAAATGTTGAATTACATTTTTATACTCTTCTTTTGGTGTTTTTAATTCACAATTTTGTTCTTTAAAATAATCACTAACCTCTTCATATGTCCATTTCTTTCTCTTGCCCATAATTTACATCACCAAATCCTTCCGTCGATTTTTATTTTAATAATCTTAATCATTTACAATCCTTCAACCATTTTCCGATCACCTAAAAAACAAAAAGAAGAGGGATTCGGAATTATCCCTCTTATCAGTCAAATTGATCAGATTCAACTTATCTTTTATCAATAAAAAACAAAAAAGAGTAGACAATTTGCCCACTCTAAAATAAACTCAAATATTATAAAATTTTATATCCTAGTCAAAAAGTAAATTTATACAACACTTCCTATTAGATACACCAAACCACACCTCACCCAAACAATTCTCTACCACACATAGGACAATAATTAATAATCAATTCATCTAATACACTTGTTCCAAAATCATCAAATTCAAATAAAGTTATATTATCATTCTGAAAATATAATAAATATTGTTTATCTTTGAGGTTAGAGGACATTAATACATTAGATGTGGAGCAATAATTACATTCTTGTTGTGTGGAATTTATATCTATACTATCTATTAATTTATTCATTTATTTTACCTTTTTATTTACCTTTCATTAACCTACTATAATCTAAACATTTCTTTAAGAATTCTGGTTTAATTTTATTCTTTTTAATATCTTCAATTTTATTTTTATTTACTATAATCATATTATTTATAGGTTTAGTTAAAATAATCATATTGTTATCTCCTTATGTTATCTAATAAAAATAATCTATCAAATCCCAATCTAATAAAAAATAATAAAAATTCTAATTTGGACGAATTAACTTTTTCGCCTAAAGCGAAAAATTAATGAGGACAATCTTAATATTATAGAATGAAATGGAACGTAGCGAAACGTAAGTGTAGCGAAGTGTAGTGGAATTCTATAATATTAAGAGGATGCCTTTGGCAAGTAAAAGTTAGTTTTATTTATGTTTAACCTATATTGTTCAAAATTAAGTTGTTTTATTTTTTGTTCGTGCAAGCACTCACAAGAAAAGTAAAAGCAAAATTTTTCACTTTTGATTGATTAGATAAAATTTAAAATTATTTTCGCCAAATATGTAAAATCATATTATTTTTATGATTAAACAAAAATGGCGAAATTTATAATTATATTTTATTAATTACCCAATATCTTTTATCTTTCATTTCTCCTACAGTTTCTTTTTTGCTATCTACAATATATTTTAAACTACTTTCTTCAAGTAAAGAATTAATAGTTTTCAATCCTACTGCTCTGCTTTTACCTTTAGGAGTATTTAATAATTCTTTAAGGATTAATTCTTTAATTTTTTTCTGCTCATCCTTAAACATTTTTATACCAACAAATTTATTTAATATATCTTCTAATATTAAAGCATCTAATTCTTGTTCCAAATAAGTATATGCCATATCACTTATACCCATCCTTTCAAGTAATTTATTTTTAAATCCATCTTCTTTATCTAATAAAATATCTTCATACAACATTATATTTTGATTATATGTATAATGCATTAATGGATTTACTTTTTTCTCAATCCTTAATTTTTCTCTATTCACTACATCGTAAATTAAATTACCATATGTATTTTTATGTGAATATTCTTCTATTAATGCAATATCACCTTTTTCAAGTATAATATTAGCATATTTTATTTTCTCTTGAAAATTTTCTAATTTACGAGAAATAGCATTTCCCTTTTTATCTTTTATATATAATATAATTTTATCTCCGAAAACTATTCTTTTTCTGCCAACGCATTGTATAATACTTGATAAATCAGCAATATCCACAATTACATGTTTAATTTTATCATCTTTCAAATTAAATCCGCAGTCTGCAACTTTCGTACAGCAAAGCACCTGTTCTTCAAATTTCTCATTTTCTTCAATATAAGTTATTTTATCAGGATCAACATATTGACGATAATTATAATTGTTATTGGAACAATAAAAAGCACATGATTTAAGTATTTCACTCATTTCATATGCTTTCTTTGCACTAGTAAAGTATATTGCTTTTTCATCTTCTGGCAAATCAATTAATAATTTACCTATAGTTTTATCATTTTCATAAAAATATAATTTCTCAATAAAATCATATTTATTTTCTATGTAATAATGCTCTATTTCTAATTTTAATTCATCTAGAATATAACCTTTAATATATTTTCCTGTTGCTGTCATAAATATTTTAATTGCATTTTGATTCATCACCCAATTAAATGACACATCAGTATTAAATATAAATTCACTTTCTTCGCAAAAATGGTGTGCTTCATCACAAATTATATAATCAAAACCTATAAAATCTGCAATTTTAGCACTTTTAGTTAATATTACTTCTGATAATAGTTGATACGTTTTTATGGTAATGTTTTCATTGTTGCCTATTTCTATTTCTGATTGTTTCTTGATAATTGTTCTGTTAACTAGTATTAATATTTTCTTTGCTTCATTATGCTCAGATAAAGTATGTTTGACAAAGTGTGATTTTCCTTTTCCTGTTGGGGACTCTAAAAATATTAATTTATTAGAAGACCAATTATTAATGTCTTCTGTTGTGATTAAATCTGATATGTATTTGCCCATGATATTTGAATAACCTCCTTAGAATAAAAATATTTGAATTATCCGAATATAACCTTATTTATTGCTTCTTTTTGATTAGAATATTTTTTCATTGCAATTCTTATTTCTTTAGAATCTTTAAATATAAATACATTTTTATTTTTATTTTTTAAATCTTCACGTTGATCAATAAGAATAAATCTGTGAAGCATTAAAAATCCAGCCATAGCCTGAGAATGGATTGTAACTACGGGAATTTTAATTTCCATGAATATCAATCTCCTTTATTAATATTTATATGATATTTTTATAAAGACCTGTAAAATTAACTATCTTTTGAACAACTGAATAAGAAACAAAATATTCTTCTGCCAATTTAGTCAAAGTATAATTACCCATAGAATATTTATTTCTTATTTCTATAACTTGTTCATCAGTTAATTTTCTACTTGAATCAATATGTTTTTTTATTTCTTCTTCTGTTTTCTTTCTGCCTCTATTTTTATCACCAATCTTTCTTTTTGTTTCCTCGGACAAATGTTTACCATACATAGGACTATTTATACCTTTTGTAGATTCACTCATTTTTCTTTTTGTTTCTTCTGTATGTCTAAATCCTATAAGTTTATTTCTTATTTTATTTTTAGTTTCTTCAGAAAGTTGTTGTCCTATACGAGTTCCTGTATTACCTCCAAAACCAATATTGTAATAATCTTCACTTTTTACAGCATTATGATATTTTATAAATTAAATTTCTAATTTATCTGCTTCTTCTTTTGAATAAGCAATAGCAATTATTTCTCTAATAAAATTTTCTTTACCATATTTATTAATAGCATTTTTAAGATGTCTACCACTACCTAAATAATATTCCCATTGACGAATAAATTTTTTCTGTCCTATGTATTTCTTACCATTAACTAAATTAGTAGTTATATAAATAAAACCATATGGATCAATAATTTCTACTTCATTAATTTGTTCTGAATTATTCATAATTAAATGCCTCCCTTATCAACATATTTTACTTATTCTTACTTCTCAAATAATCACACAAATGTCCCTTTACAATTTTCAATACAATATTTTTTGACTGACCAAACTTTTTAGGATTAACTTGAATATCATTATTTTGAAAATCCTTAAACAAACTAATTAATTCTTCTTTAATCCCTTCAAAATGTAAAAATACTTTTGCTTTATTGCCACGTTTCTCAACAATATTAAATCCTACAATTTCATAGCCTAAATAATGCAAATAAGCACAAAAATTAGAATCAGAATATCTGAATAAAACTTTTTCCATAATTAAATGCACTCCTTTAATATTATTTTTGTTTTTCCTTAATAAAAATCTATAAGCAGACAGGTGTTAAGGAAGACACTCTTCGATGATCAGTCTAGTCTGCTTACTGTGTAAATTATTTCCACACAAAAATGAGGCATCTCTAAAAGAGATGCCTCATTTTCTATGGAAATATTTAATTAACTATCACTCACATAAAAATCATAAATCAAAACAAACTCCATATTTCACCCAAATAAACCACTCAAATCCCTTCTACCTACATTTTATCCTAAACGAAATAAACTCTCGAAATAACAATAAAATATCGCTATATTATTAATATTCCAAATATATCCAACCTACAAACCCTTATAAATCAATAGTTTATTGAGTATGAAATTTTAGATGATTTCTACTTAAATTTATATTATACTTTTAATAATTAACAATATTATTACTAAACATTATTACTATCACAAATATCATTAATCACATTTTCACTTTTCCATCCATACATTTCTAATCTAGGTATACAAATTTCATTTATGTATTCTTCTGATGTATCTATCCCTATAAATTTTCTATTATTTAAAAATGCCATTTTTGCTACTGTACCCGAACCACACATTGGGTCAAGTATTATATCACCTTCATTACTCCATGAAAGTATATGATCTTGTGCTAATTGTTCTGGAAAAATAGCAGGATGTTTTGTTTCTATTCCTCTTTTTTGATTATATACTAACCAATAATTCCATCTTATTCCATATTCTTTAATAATATTTCCTGCACATGATCTAATTTTTCTTAAACTCCCATCTTTTTCTCTTTCACATCCATTTACATCTCTGCCAGCAGAAATATTTTTTCTATCTTTAATTGGATTAAATATTTTTGGTTTACCTTTACTAAATACAAACATATATTCAAAAGCATTGTAATATCTATTAGAATCAGGAAATGCTAATTGATTTTTTAAATATATCATAGTATCATGTAAATTAAATCCTATTTCTTTCGCATACAATGCATGTTTAAAACTAGTTCCTGTTTCCGAACCTTTAATTGTTGCATCGCCAACTACCCAAACTACCACACCACCAATGTTTGTTATTCTATATAATTCTTTTAACATTGATTTATAATCAAATTCAAAACCTTTATATGTACGAAGATTATCATATGGAGGACTTGTAACTGTTAAATCCACAAAATTATTTTCAATATTATCTTTCATAAATTGCACAGATTCACCAATATAAAATTTGTTCAACTCAATACCCATTATTCATCCATCCTTTTCATTTTATTTTTTATTTCACTTATATTTCATCCTTTTTAATTTTTTAATTAAATAAAAAATCCAATGGCAAAAAGCAGGATGAAACTTTCTTGTCGTTATGATAGCTAGTCACAAAGTCCATTGGATATAAAGCATAAGAAAAGACACCCTTAAAGGATGCCCTTGATTTATACTGTATTAAATTAATTCGTTCACAAAATTTTTCTTCACCAAACAACAATTTGGATTAAATATATTCTTTACCCTAAATTTGACTTCCTTCTTAATTTATACTATAATATCTATAACATAATATTAACTTCGCAATTAACTTTCAGCAAAATAACACTAGATTGGGTATCCATATTGTCTAGTGTTATTTTGCTTTTTAATTTTAAATTTTACCTCCTCTATCTTACCAATTAATTACCAATTATTTTTCATTTTGAAAATAGGGGAGAGGCGAGAGGAGGCAATGTATAAAAGAGAGAGGATGTTATTTTGTTTCTACTGTATCATCACTAATATTTCTATCATCACTAATACCATTATTTTTACTATTATTCATTAATGTTTCCACTGATTTCATTGCAACACTCGCTAAAATTATTCCATTAATAAAATTAATAAATATTACTTCACCATTAAATATATTTTCTCCTAAGAAATGTTTAGAAGTAAATAGCAAAAACTCAGAAATTATAAAAGTTAAGTATTTTGTAGGTAGTGTTTTACCAAACGCTTTTTTAAAAATATTATCTACAATTTCTTTAAAATACTGTACTAACAATACAACTACTAAAATTAAACCTCCGATGGTAGAGAGATTTTGAATTGAAATAAACTGTTCCATAATAGAACACTCCTTTAAAATAATTATATTATATTTATAATCTTTCTAATTCCAAAGCAATACTCAAAGCATAAGCATATTCATTTGCTAATTTATCAATAAAATTAGAATCTGCTAATAATTTAGCATCATTTACGTTGTCAATAAATAAATTCTCATATAATCCGCTTAACATAATGGTCTGTCTTAATTCAGCAAAATTACTATACTTTTTACCTCTGTCTCTAACACTATACTGTTTTAAAAATTGCATAATTTGATCATGAATAATATTTCTTATTCTATCAGATTCTTTTCCTTGAGAAGAAGGATAAACATAACTCTCAAATCCAGTGCCTCCAGGAGTAGCATTAATATGAATACTTAAATAATAGTCAATAGGGTTAATTTTATGCAATCTATTTGCTTCATTGATAGTTCCGTATAAATCTTGTAGAAAATCTACATTAGGATTAGTCATACTAGGTTGAATTAAAATAGTTTCTACATTAAAATTTTTATTAAGTTTCTCAATAATTTTATTACATATATCCCATGTTAATCTTTTTTCTTGCATGTTATTACCAATGCATCCATTATCTCTTCCACCGTGACCTGGACATATGGCAATTCTCTTTTTCATTAATTTTATCCTCCTAAGTATTAATTTATTTAATAATTTCATTTCAATTACTTCATTGCCATATAAATACTTCCACTAATAGTTGCTAAACCTCCGAAAAATAAAATTATTTGTATATATACTTTGCTTTTACCGTCAATTTTTGCCACCTCGACCTTTGCAATGTTGTCCTGTTTATTAATTATCAGCGAATTTAATCCAGTTAACATTGCATTATGGTTGGTTAACATTTGTGACTCAATTTTATCCATACTTTTTTTTAAATATTCTTGTCCTTGTTTTACATTAGCAAGTGATTCTTCTTGTTTTGCCCAAGAAATTTCTAATGATTTTAACCTCCCATCATGGTCACGTAGCAAATCACCAAATTCATCAAACTTCTCTTTTATCAATTCTTCATCCACTTTAACAACACATCCTTCTTTATTATTATTAATTAATTCCTCCGTTCCTTTCACAAAATTATTTTCATTTTTTATCATAAAACACTTTACAACTCCTCTCATATGTAATATAATTATGTCACACAATAATAATTCTACTATTATTGCTGTTAATAAGTATAGTGGAGTGAGAGTGATTCCACTATACTTTCAAAATACATATTAAACTATAATATTATAATTTAACAATCTAACATTTTAATATAAAAATTAATCTTAGAATCTCATAATTTAAACATCTGCGAGAGCCTGCGAGCACCAGTGATGTTTATTATGGGATTCTATTTATAATTATCAAAATTACATAATTTCCACAATACTTTTATCTAATATTTTTGCATTACTCATTTGATTAATAAAATCATCTACTAAACTTGTTTTATCAAATTCACTAAATATTAAACTATATTTACCATTACCACGATCATGTAAATCAATTTTATTTATTATATAATTTAATCCTGCATTTTTTATATTAGTATTTAAAATATTTATATACACTTGTGAAAATAATTCTGCAATATCTTTATCATATTGAACAATAGAAACAATTTTGTATTTTTTAATTAAATCAGTATAAAGAATATTAATACTGAAATTACCTTTTAAAACAGATATATTTTTATCTAAATAAGTAAGATAATTATTAGCATCATTTCTATTATCAAATCTATTCATTTCAATATAATACTTATTATCACATAATGTAGCAATCATTTTATCTTTTATTTCTTTTGAATTAATAACACTTTGTATTCCGTTAATTCCTATATTAGCTTTTTCTAAATTATCAAAATAAATATTAGTTGTTATTAAGTAATTAATCTTTTTCTCACCATTAGGAAATATTGAATCAGTTATTGCCCATGCCTCTTGTATTGGAAATGAAAAGGGGATATAGCATTTTCCTTTATCTGCCCAGTTTTCTGACCATGAGTTAAGTACTATCCAATTCCCATATCTAGTAAAACCTATAATTGTCATTTCATGAAAACCAAGTAGTTTTTCATTATCCGTATCTGGAATAGGAATCACATTATTTAACATTTTATTATAAAAACTTTCATAAATAGGAATCATTATACTAACTGCTCCCAATTGAATTAATGTAGATTTAATTTCATTTATATTTGTAGGATCAATAGAATAATAACTTGATATTCTATATGGATATGCTTTTTGATATAGGTTAGTTTTATCTGCTTCAATTTTTTGTTTTACTATAGGATAAGTATCATTAAAGGGAAATTCATCATAAATTACATCCCCATATTTTAATAAATTAGATAATGCATCTCTAGGTATCATCCCTTTACCTTCATATTGTCCTAAACTAGCATCCCTATTTGCGTATATAAAACCAACTGAGAATTTCTTATATGTATTTGATTGTTGTTTTTCTGTGAATTCTCTGCAATATGCTAAACTATGTGCAACACAAGAACTTATTTGACCTTGTTGTTTTACAGGAATATCTTTAAAATCTAAACTAAATTCGACAGGAAATTTTATTGCCATAGGAATAATTTTAGTAACCTTATAATCTCTTTCATCTTTAGGACTAGGAATTGCTGATAAAGGAATTTCAGTGTAATTTATCATATTTTTTATCTCCTTTCTATAAAATTATAAATAATAGAGTGGATAAATTTAATTATAAAAATAAAAAAAGAAAGCATAGGTATTATCTTATGCTTTCTTTTAAATATTATTTAATTCGCTTCCTCTAATTGATTTTCTTTTTCTTTTTTCTTGTCTAAAACTTTCTTAATTAGTGTCAACGCTTTAATTTTGCATAGTGTCGTTGCTATATTAAGCATACCTTGAGAAGTTTAAATATAAATAAAAGAATAACCTTTTGTATGTTTTCTTTCTCCTCTACATACTTGAGATATATTATTTTTATTTATATTCATATTATTTGAACATTCTTTTACACTACTATATATTTTATCAGTTTCAATACATTTTACTTTTTTATATTTTTGTGAAATAACTTTTTTTACATATTCTTCATTCTCCCACATTAATTTAGAATGTTTTGAAATTTTATCTTTTGTTTCGGAAGATAAAATTTTTCCTTTATGTATATTAATAATATAGTTTCTAAATTCTTCATTTTCCCATTGTTTATATGCATGTTCACTTAATATATTCTTTGTGTTTTCAGAATGTTTGAAACCTAAATTCCCTTCTCCTCCTTCTGAACAATTGTACCCATTTTTAAAACTATCAAATAATAAAATAAAATATTTTTCTTTTTCTGATAAAACTTTTTTAACAATTTTAATATCATCATTTTCTATATTAAATAAAACTTCATACTTAAAATTTTCTATTCCATATTTTCTAATAGCTCTATAAAAAGGTAAGTCTACACCTTTGTTGCATAAATATAAATGTTTTGATAATCTATCTTTATCAGTTGTTTGTCCTATATATTTCTTACCACTAGGACTTGTATAACAATATATTATTCCTAACATAAAACACCTCTTGTTATTAATTATTATATATTTATAATTAAATTTAAAATATATTTACCCTATCGGAAATATCGATAGGGTAAATATATTTACAACATATAAAAGGATTAAAACTTACCAGTTAATTCACCAATTTCTCCAACAAATTCTGCAACACAACTATCACAAAAATTCAAACTATTAACAATATAATTTTCTTCAGGATCATCATAATAACTTCCATAATTGGCATTACCACTGTGGATTCTCGTATCCTGTGTTGATAAATATTATAAAAAATTGTATACACTTTTATATTGTTGTTTTATGTATTAATTCATAATCTTTTTTAAACATCCAATTAAAACCATATGCTGTTTTTATTTTTCTAAGGCAACATCTAGAAATAAGACTATGAGATATATTTAATTTTTTTTCTACTTCTGTTGCACTTTCAAATTCTGATATATATTCACCAATGAGAGATAATTGTATTATTGGTTTACCATTTCTCTTTCCATTAATTTTACCATTTATTATCATTTCTTCTTTAGGATCATAATCGCACCATCCTAATTCTGCCCCATTTTTAAGGTATCTTGCAATTGTGTTACTATTTAGTTTTATAATTTTGCTAATCTCTATTGTATTTTTAATTCCATCATTCCATAAATCACAAGCAATTTTTACTAAATTTATTAAAGCAAACTTATGACATTGTAACCAATCAATATTATTTAAATCAAATAAATCATTTAATTTACTATCCAGTATATTAATTTTTATATATTCTAATTCACTTTTTAAACAATCTATTCTTATAACTTCTATATTATGTTTTTTTGCTTTCATATCTTTATAATCATCTATTGCTTGTGTTTCTATTGCTGTTTTCCCATAAACTCCATCTATATTTCCATGTCCTAACCCACCATCCATTTCTAAAATATAATCTTTATCATTTAATTCAAAATAAAAATCATATCTTTTTTTACCTATCCAATCTGGTGAAAATTCTGGTGTAAAATTTATACCTAATTGTTCTAATAAATTAAATGTAAATTTATTTGGGTATGATATTCCATCTCTACATCTAGGACAAAGGAAACCCTTTTTTGTAATGTAGTTTAGAATAAATGATTTTTCATATCCACAATCAGGACAAACAAATATTTCTGACTTACCACTTCCATGATTAATTACATAGCCATTTTCTGTATTTTTTAATAATCTAGCAATTGCAGGATGAGTTGTCCATAAATCATTATAATATTTTAATACTTTATTATTGCCGCATATATTACATCCTCCACCTTTAGTTAAATTACTTTCTTTTATTTCATCAATGTTACCATCAATTAAACAACTATATTTATAACCTTTATTAGAATATTTATTATTTTTATTATAAATTCTAATTTGTTCTAATATTTCTATTTTACCTGTTTTAGTTTCAATTATATCTCCAATATTATATTTATATTTTTTAGTTTTAAAACCTAATAATTCATTTAAATAACAATTTATAATATTTTGTATATTAATAGATATAATGTTATTATTATATATAACTTTTAAAAAATATTTTTTATTATTTATTTTATAATAATCTATAATTTTAATTTCTCCCTCTATATTATCATAAATAAATTTAATTTTATGTCCAATACTATCTTTCCAATTTATTGTATTTTCATTACCATGCCCTTCTTTTCCCCATTTCGGTAAATCATCTAAAAATACTTTTCTCAAACTAATCAATCCTCCTCTAAAATTATAATATTATTAAAACTACAAAACTAAAATCCAATTGCTCCTCATTATCAAATCACTAAAAAATAAAAATAGAGATGGGTAGAGAGGAGGTCTACCCATTTTTCAGTAGGTTAATTACTCCTACCTATCCCTATAAAATTATATTCATAATCAATAATCTAATCACTAAACAACCAAATCAAAACTTACCAGTCATCTCAAATTTCTTAATCTGTTGATTACTAAATCCAATATCTAAAAATTTACAGAACTGTTTATAACTAAGATCAGTATAAAATCTAATTGGAATGTCCAACGCCCATCCTATAAAACAATTCTTATAACTGAATAAACACAATTCATCAGAACCATCTGCACAAATAATAGGTTTTCTATTTAACATTATCAATACCTCCTAATAATTATACTAAATAATTATACTAACAATTTTCTGTTTCTAAAAATATTCTAACATCATCAAACATAGTTAATATAATCTGTTCTGCATCAAACATAGGAGATATTGAACACCTATGTATTTCAACAACACTATCAACATCAATTATAATATTCTGAAAATTATTTTCTTCATTATATTCTAAGTGTCCAAATTGATACTTACCAAAATTAAATACTAAAAATTCAAACTCTGGATAGAATACATTTACTGGCACACAATCACAAACTACTTTTAACCAAAGTCCACCAGATACTTCTTCCATGATTTCTTCAAATTTTTCATTAGTTATTTGATTAAACAATACAAAAACACCTCCATTTAATTTATAAGGATAATGTTACTATCGCTTATAAATCTATTATAGAGGTGTATGAACAAAATGTCAATAGTATTTTTACTAATAGTCTATAATATTTTTATTCATCCATAATTTCATAATCAAATAAGTCTTCAATCTTACAATTAAAAAATATAGCAAATTTTACTGCTACATCAAGCATCATATTCTCTGTTTGCATTATCTGATATAATCTTGATTTGCTAATTCCTATTTTATCAGCAATCCATTTTCTTGTAGCCCCCGTCTTCTCTTGATACTCATTTATTTTTTCTTCAATTTTATTAGTAATTTTAATCTTCATTATAAATCACTCCCACCTATATTATACTACATTCAAATATGTATCGGTAGGTGAATATTTGTTAATACTATAATACAATATAGAAGGTAATGTGTCAAGATAAATTTCAATATATTTATTTTTATATTTTGTTAATTTTAAATATAATTAATAAAATTAATAATACCAATAAAATTATCTCGAATAACTCAAATAAAATCTTTCAATTAAATCCAACATATACTAAAATATGTTCATCTAAAAAATTTAATAAATAATGTCGATAAAAAATACTACCATATTTATAAAATTCATGATATAATTGTATTAATAAAATAAAAAGGAGAGTGACTTCTATGTCTAAAATTTTCAAAACGAATTTCAAATTATTTGTCTTAACATTATTACTTAGTATTATATTCATCAATCCAACATTTGCATCAGCAGAAAACAATTCTAATGCTCAAGAAGTAAACCAGTATGAGCAAACACTAAATGACATATCTAATTATCAATCCACTAGTCAAAATGTGTATAGTAAATCATTCGGTGTAGAAAATCCATTATTAAAATCAATGTCTACAAATTCAACATCTGACTCAATGAGAGAAACAGAACCTAATAATTTTGAATATCAAGCAAATACAATACCATTAAACACTTTTGTTTATGGAAGTTTTAATATATATTATGATGTAGATTATTTTAAAATTAATATTACTACACCTGGGAAATTACAAATAATTGGTACATGTAAAAGTTATTTAATCAATCATTTAGTAATAGGATTAAAAAACAGTAATGAAGAATTAATAGCAACTAGTGTATTAGATGGCAATTGTCAAGTAATAACTAAAAATGTAAATCCAGGTACTTATTATATTGTATTCCTTGGTGACTTAACTGGATTACTTGAATATGAAACATATGCTTTCAAAGCTTATTTTGATTCAAATGAACCAACTAATATTCCAGTTACAGGAGTTTTATTAGATAAAGATAATTTAACATTATCAATTACTGATACACCTCAAACATTAACTTATACAATATCACCGTCTAACGCAACAAACAAATCAGTAACTTGGTTATCAAGTAATACTTCCATAGCAACTGTAGACCAAAATGGTAAAGTTACTCCAAAATCAAAAGGTACAACAACTATTACTATTAAGACAGAAGATGGTGAATATATAGATTCTTGTTTAGTTACAATTAATGAACCTGAATCAATTATTTCCATAAATA
>Ga0209318_1001179_pt1 | contig 18080 bp, 25 predicted proteins | sample RifGroE1_FD_183999 | JGI IMG/M metagenome (GOLD analysis project Ga0209318, IMG submission 183999) | Groundwater microbial communities from Rifle, Colorado, USA - Groundwater E1 (SPAdes) (version 2) | ecosystem: Environmental > Aquatic > Deep subsurface > Groundwater | place: Rifle, Colorado...
GACTTATTTACCTTTAGTTCAGAAAGAAAGGACTACTATGGCACGAAATAGATTACCGAGAGGAAAAGGCTGGTACATTTGGATACTGAAAGATACAGTAAATGGTGATCCCAAAGCACTTGCTTATAATGCAAAGCAAGCTGGGGTTGGGCATTTAGTATTTCATATTCACAATGGATACCAAAGTGAATTACAGGTTTCTGGGGGTATGGATTTAACTAACCATATTCGTGAAGCAGAGGCTTTAGGGATTGAGTGTTGGGGCTGGGGTGCTGTGTATAAGAGTACGTGGTCACAGGGAGCAGATAGAGTTATTGAAGCCTTTAAAAAGTATCCAACTTTAGTGGGGTACTTACTAGATGCTGAAGCTCCTATCAAGGGTGCTCCTGCTGAAGCTACTGCTCTGATGAAGAAATTACGTACCTATCTACCCAATATACCAATAGGATTATCTTCATATAGATATCCCAGATACCACCCAGATTTGCCTTGGAAAGAATTTAGGTCACAATGTGACTTTGATATCCCACAGGTTTATTGGGAACAGTGCTTTGGGGACACTTGTGGTTCAGTTCAGCTAAGAGGTTCATACACAGAGTTTCAGGGTATGCTGCCAAAACTTCCATACTGTGCTACAGCCCCAGCATACAAAGTTAACAGTTGGTTTGTATCTTCAACACAAATACAGGGATTTTTTGCAGAAGCAAAAACCTTGGGAATTACAGCAGTTAATTTTTGGGTATGGTATCACACAGAATTGAATTTACCAGTATTGTTTAAGTATATTCAAGCCTACCCGTATGGGGATGTAGTAATTCCACCCCCACCAGACCCTCTTACCTTAGAGGAAAAAGTTGATAAACTCTGGGAAATTCACCCAGAAATACACTAGAAAGGAGATGAAATGTTATCTACAATTTTAATTGTGCTTGCAGCAATATGTTTTGGTCTTGACTTTTTACGTATTGCCCATCCAAGAGTTAGTTGGACGCCGGGGGGCTTCATGTTTTTGACAATAGCCCTGTTTTTATTATAACTATCTTATAAGGAGAAATAAAAGATGATTCCATCAGTAACCTTTAGTTCAGACCTGCTTATTATGATTGCAGGTGTTGTATTGTCCGCTGGATTTACATACGTTCCAAAACTTAATGTTTGGTTTGCGGAAAAGAGTAATGAGGTAAAGCAGCTTACCATGTTAGTTTTACTTTTTGCTATTACAGCAATAGTATTTGCTTTGGGTTGTTTTAACTTGATTCAGATTGAGAAGTTTGTTTGTGATAGAAACACAGCAGTTTACTTTGTTTATACTTTCATTCTTGCAGCTATCAGTAACCAATCAGCAGATAGAATTCTTCCTAAACCGATTGCAGTACGCCAAGCCCGTGATATTGTTCAGGGTGATGAGCTTTATAAGGGAATGAATTAGGATATTCAAAACTTGTAGTATAATATTCCCACGACAGTAAAACATGTAAGTGGTAGGAGTTCCTACCACTTACTAATACAAAGAGGAGATTATGAATAATTACGAATTACTATGTGAGTTTGAAAGGCGAAAGAAATTAAATAAAGAACTAACGATAGGGCAATTTGCAAAAGAACATAAGATGAATAGAAATACAATGAAGTCAAAGTTATACAGGGGGATGAAAGCTTCAAAGGCATTTACAGCAACTAACACTAATCAACCCCACATTCTAAAAGAAGAAATGGTAATAGAGGAGGATAAGAATACTAAAACAATTACTTATAAAGCCCCCCTGGAATCTGCTAGAATAACTACCCTAAAAGAGCTATTGAAATATGCTGAGGTAGATACAGATGTTTGGGAAGTAAAAGATTGGTCGCCTAACTCTTGGACAGTAACAGCAGTAATAAATGGGCAATTCAAAACTGCTACAAACTTTCAGGTGAAAGCCCGTCTAATACGAAAAATACCCATTTCTATAAGCCCAGTAATTCAACCAGTAGTAATTGACATAAAACCCCTAGAACTGCCTAGAAAGCACTCTAAAAGTGCCTTAAACGTGTCTGTAGCTCTGTTTGATTTACACATAGGCTTTTCATTTGATAAGAAAGGAAATCTAGTTCCTTATCAGGATAGAAATGCTATTGCAAATGCTTTAGCTGTATGTGAACATCTGGATGAAAACTTTGGTATAAAAGAAATTATCTTGGCTGGGGATGCTTTGGATTTAGCAGAGTGGTCTACTAAGTTTGTTACTCGCCCAGAGTTCTATGGGACTACCCAACCTGCTTTGAAAGAAATGGCTTGGTTGCTCTCATATATGAAAAGGAAGTTCCCACGTACCAAGATAATTTTTATGGATGGAAACCATGAGAAACGAGTAGAGGATTCCATTATAGAACATTTGGGCTGGGCATACAGGCTTACCCCCGGTGATTTGGAAGATACTAATACAGAAGTATTCACTATTCAAAACCTACTTGGGCTAGATCGTATGGGAATAGAGTATAGAGGTAACTATCCAAATAACGATGTTTGGCTTAATGATTATCTGAAAATCAGTCATGGCTCTATTGCCAGAAATGCCAGCACAGCTACAGCTAAAGCAGTTCTTGGACAGGATAGAGTATCAGTAGTTTATGGGCATATCCATAGAGAGGAAGTAGCCACAGAAATAGAATCTAGGAGAGAAGAAAGAAAAGTAATACGTGCAGTATGTCCGGGGTGTCTATGTCATGTAGATGGTAGGATACCCCCAGTAGGTAGGCAAACAAGATGGACTAATGGATTTGCTGTGCTTTGGTATGATGATAAATCTGAGTTCATTGATACTGTGCCAATTGTAGATAATCAGGCTGTCTATCATGGAAAATCCTTTAAAGCAGACAGCTATTATAAAGAAATGATTAAGGAGATTTCGCTGTGAAAACAATAGTTACTGGTGCAAGCGGTATGGATGGGTCATATCTTATTGAAGATTTACTAGCTAGAGGGGACGAAGTTTGGGGGATAGTGCGTAGAAACTCTACAAACAATCTTGGGAACATTCAGCCTTGGGTTTTAGGTAACAGATATTTTCATTTAGTAGAGGGGGATATAACAGATATATCTTTCCTTGAGTCCTTATTTGCTAAAGTTATGCCAGAGCAGATTTATAATCTAGCTGCCCAAAGTCATGTAGGAACATCATTTGAATTGCCTATCTATACGATGAATGTTACTGGACTTGGGGCTATGAATATAATGCACACTATGAAAAGTGTATGCCCAGAAGCAAAGCTATTGCAAGCTAGCAGTTCAGAGATGTATGGTAACGCCAAAGAGAAAGACTTTCCCCTTAATGAAACTACCCCTTTACGACCTGTTAGTCCTTATGCGGTAGCTAAGACAGCTGCCCACCACATGGCTAGTATTATGAGAAAGCGTGGGCTATGGGTATCAACAAGCATTTGTTTCAACCATGAAAGTCCAAGGCGTGGGGAGAAGTTTCTTACAGCAAAAGTTATCAAGGCAGCCAGCAAGAAACAACCCGTTAAATTGGGCAATCTTGATGCTATACGTGATTGGGGATATGCTATTGAATATGTAGAGGGTATGCAGAAGATTTTAGACCACACAGAGCCCGATGATTTTGTGTTGGCTACTGGTGAGGGATTCTCTGTAAAAGATTTTGTAGATCAGACATATAAAGCTATGGGGCTAAACTCAGATGATTATGTAGAGTACAATGTTCCAGAGTTTGTAAGACCAGTTGAGTTGAATAAATTAGTTGGTAATCCAATGAAAGCTAAAAGATTATTAGGGTGGGAAGCTCAGATAGAGTTTTATACATTGATAGATATAATGCTGGACTACGCAATACTATTTGAATAATAAACAAAGAACCCCCTAGTAAGGGGGTTCTGTTATTTTTAGATAGTGGGCTATGCACATGGCATCAGCCATACCATCATGTGGAATTCGTTTACCTCTGGGGGTAAGATTTACATTGGGGTAAGTTTTTTCTACAAAGCTGATTGCACCAGCCTTATCATGGCTACCCTCTAGGACTTCATTCTTCCATTTTCTGGGGCTTACTGTGCTGATCTTTCTGGTAAAGCAGTAACCAACTCCAACTAAAGCCCCAAAGGTGTACCCGAAGTTGAACATAGAAGTTACCCCTTGATTGGGCATAGCAGTAACATGTTCTACACCAATTACAATCTGTTCCATTCCATTACACTTATCAATAATATTCCGTAGCATAACTACATACTGTTCAATGTTTAGTTTATGACGGGTTTTATTTCCAACCCTGTAATCCATTATAGGTAGAACAAAAGCATCATAATTACCCATACCCTCATAGATTACAGCTATTCCACCTTTTATTCCCGGATCAATCCCTATGAACATAGTTCTTCCTTTCTTTTTTCTAGTGCTTCAATAAAGGGAATAAACACATCATTATCCCCAGCCAATGCAGAATCTATGAGTTTACTCATATATCCATAACTCACCCCATCCATAGATATTGTTCTACTTCTGGTAGCCAGTTCTTGCAAGATACAATCATACACAGCAGTAAGACCTTTGTGGAATCCAAGTTGAGGAATATAAACCAAATAGAAATCCTGATAGCGTAAACCTGTTCTATTTTTCTCTGTGAGTCCTTTTACAACTACCCCTTTATCTTCAAACTTCTCTTTTTGTGTTAGATATATGTTTACTAAAGACATATAATCTTTTGTTTTTCCACCAGCAGTTGATTTCCCAGCAAAAGCACTAAGGCTATCATGTACATGGGTTATGAGGAAAACCACTGGGGGTTCTTTTCTAAATCTCATAGCATAGATAATCTTGCGAGAAAACTCTGACATTAGTTTGGCTCGTCTACCCATGTTTGCACTTCCAGCTTCACCCTCACGCTCTGATATTGGGCTTATTGCCCCGACACTATCTACTATTAAAGCTGTAGTTTCTTCTTTCTTTATGTTTTCATAAGCAAGATCAATGGTCTTTTCATCAGTATCTTCCGAAGCGAAAGTAATATTCCCCTCATACCCAGCTAAATCTGTGATGTGCAATATGCGATCTGGGTCTTGAATTTCTAAGTCCATAATATTTATATTGCCCTTTTTGTTTCTCATAGATGCTAAAGTCCAACAAAGGGTTGATTTTCCTATACTTGGATTCCCATAGACAATATACAGAGTTGCTGGAATACCCCAGCCCTTTTCTTTTTGCTCTAAATTACTCATGGCTAAATCCATACCAAAAAACCCAGACGAAAATCTTTGTATTCTTGGATAGTTCCCTAAAGATATATTAGGCATATTTATCTCCTTATGATATTTGAATTTTCTACTATTCTACTGATAGCTGCCTGTACGTTTATATCATCAATATCAATATTAAGATAACCAATATAAATAGGCACACTATCTTCCCCAAACAAAACTGTAAGTTCACCATCAGAATCCAGCATGATTACCATAGAATGTTTTCTGGGGGGTACTCCCTTTATCTTGCGTATCTCTTTCCTTACAGAGTTATCATCAGGACACCAAGCTAATGTTTCCCAATTCTCATCTGTGATCTCATGCCCCTGCTCTACAGCTTTGGCTATGGGTACTAATGATTTCATTGTCAGTGAAAACAATTGCTCTCTTAAATGTTCTGGTACAAGGTTTTGGTTATACAATCTCCCGATTGCAATATAACGATCTATAGTTGTTTTACTATAGCCAAGATGTTCAAAAGCAAACTCAATAAAATCCTCACCTAGTTCCCACTGTTTCCAATCCTTATCCATCCAGTATAATACATTCGCTAGAACTATACTGCTGATCCTACTGACGTTGTAGATATTATTAAGAAATCTAACTATTCCATCCTTGTCCTTGTTGGTAAGCATATCCTCATATTGGTGTTTCATGCCAAACAAGAACTCTATAGTATCGTTTGTTATTGGAAGTCCCTGATCTAAACTACTGGTAATATCCATATTATTCCTTTCTAATCTCTTTTACAAAGTTATCTAAAGCTAAACAAAACTCTCCTGATGAATTTGTGCTGACATAGGATAAACTTTGAATTCCCATTACCATGTCAGCAGATAAATATTTACTTTTCAATGGGATACCACTACAGGTTATATCACCATATCCAAGAAAGAATTTTGTAACTTCTGAGCCAACACATAGAACATATTTTTTAGTCTTAGCTTCTTGCAATAACTTTTCCATCCAGTTATCACAACAATCTTTCCACCTAAGCCTTGCCACTTTTGTTTGAGTAGAAGGTTTTTCATGGGGATACAAACTCACCAATCTCATTGAGTAAAGGTCTAGTCCTCTTTTGCTTAGTTCCTGATATAAAGGTCTATTCCATTCACCCTGTAGTATTTTACCAGATTGATAATCACTCTTATCTGAAAAGTCTGTGATAACCATTTTATCTGTTTTTCTAAGCCCCCCAAAATCTAAAATGGGTAGTCCACAAACTGGACATTCTTTGGAGTCAGTGCGGACAATAGCCATTATTCTTCCTCCATTTTACACGCCCAGTTATCCCCCCACTTTGATTCAACTTCAAACTTAATTCCTGTATAAATCCTTTCTGCACAATCAATCATTATCTTCTCCACCATTTCTTTGTGTTCATCAAATATTTCATTTGGCACATTGAAGTCTATCTCATCGTGTACCACCCCAAAACAATACCACTTCCCCCATCTATTATAAGACTCTTTGCGAATTTCAGATAGGGCTAGCTTGGTAATGTCTGCTGCCCCACCCTGAATTGGGGAGTTGAGGGCATTGTTTCCAGACTGCCAGTTATGTGGATTTAGATAAGCTCTCCTACCCATTTTGGTGGTAACATACCCAACACTTTTTACAAATGATCTTTGTCTATAAGCCCACGTTTTTACACCGGGAAACTTGGAGAAGTATTGATTTAAAAGTTCCTGAGCTTCTTCTCTGGAAACATCTGGCTCACCATCTTCTTTTTTATCATTCAAATCCCGTTGCAGTCCAACAGCAGTAAGACCATATTGGATACCAAGATTACAACCTTTAGCTGCTTTGTATCTTTTATCTTTCTTGGACAGATTAGGATCATTAAACAACTCTCTACCCACAGATACGTGAATACTTTCACCTGTGATCTGAGTCATTTTGATAAGTAGTGGGTCTTGACTTTCATAAGCTGTAATTCTAGGCTCTTGTGCAGAGTAGTCAGTAACCAATATTTTACAATCTGGGGAAGCTATCACACAGGCTCTGTACTTTTCCTCAGCAGGGATGTTCTGCAAGTTGAATTTTGAAGAACTCATACGTCCTGTCATAGCTTCTGATACATTAAATCCGGGACGAGATGTACCATCAGGATCAAAGAACTTCTTATTCCATGATTTCCCGTAGGTAGAAGCCCGTTTAGAGCAGTATCTATACTCTAAGACCCTTTCTATAAAATTATCTTTCTGCTTTCGTTTTAATAGCCTGTGAAGGACTTTCTCACCAGACCCATCAACACTGAATCCTCTTGCAGTAAGTATCTTTTGTACCTGCATGGTAGAGCCAATGTTTATGCCCCACCGTTGTTCTGCTTCTATCTTTATCTCTAGGGCTTTTTGCTCGTTCTCATCTGCTATTTTATTCCATGTTTCAATATCTATGTAAGTAGGTAACAAATCTACCAAAGCATACAGGGCTGGCTGGTCTACTACTTTCCATACTTTCAAAGCATCACGCCTTTCTGAAAGTAGTTCCTTTTGTTTCATAAATACCCTGTAAGTATCAAAGGCATCTAAGGCAGAGTATTCCAACATTTCCTTGGTCATAGTTGATTTGGTAGCAAATTCCTCTCTGGTTTCTTTCTCTCGAATATCCCCAAAGTATCTCCTAACCAAGTCTGCTAAGCCAAAGCTATCATAGTAGCCTGAGAATAATAACTTTTCCAGTAAGTGGGTATCATACATATTACCTTTATCTGGGTAGTTACACCATCTACGAAGATGAATAACATCAAAGTAAGCATTATGGAAAACATGGATAGCATCTATAATCAAATCCATAGCCCCCTGAACACCACTTTCCTGATCTACCACATAAATATTTTCACCATCAAAGGTGTATTGCATAGAGGCAAACTTACCCTCATTATTCCAATGAAGTCTATCTGAATTCATTCCGTATAATTCGGTGTCTATTGCAACAATATCTTTTTTAGTCAGGGGTAGGTGGGATTCATTGAGATGAATTTTCATTCTGTTCTTCTTTCATTGTTATCAACTCAAATAAGAAGTCTACCAAATCCTCAATAATATAACTGTACTCTGGGCTCATTCTGATATTTAAATCATTCAAGATTTTAATAATCAGCTTTGTAAATTCCCTACGTATCTTTTCTTTCAATTCCAATTTTCGTCTATTCATTTCATTCTCCTATCTAATCAACATTCTCCAATTTTCTAATGGTGCTCTAGGATGCCATCCCCTCTCCCCTTCAAATTTTATTCTAATAGCTCCGGGTTGATTATTGTGCAGTCTAAAGCCACCTCTGTATTTCCAAGCTACAATATATGAATATCCTTCTTCTTCTGGTAAATTTTCTGCTTTCTTGTTGTAAAAAGATGTCCAAGGATTATATAACATAAGTATACCCCAACTAACTGCTTCTGCCATAGAAGTATATCTAAGATGATTTGGTCTAGGAGTTCCACCATCATAGCTTCTAGAAAGCTGTGATAGCAACATAAGGGGTATTCCTAGCATTTTTGCTGTAATAGAGAGGGTAATATAAATATTTCCCATTTCCCCCTCACTAGCCTCATTTTTTAGCATTAGATCAGCAAAATCTACTCCCATAAATCCTATTTCATCTTTGTGTTTATATGCTGTATAACTAACATCTTTTACATCAAACAGTAGATCATAAATTATTGTCCTTTCCATAACATCATCGTTGTATAAATCCCCAAAGTCCATACATCTAGCTTTCAATTCATCTGCTGGCATTTCTAGAGAAAATAATACCCCAACCTTATCTGGATGAGCACGAAGAAACCTTGCATTAGCTTGTAGCATAAATGTGGTTTTTCCGGTAAAAGGGGCTGCCCCAATGGTTATCAAGCCCTGTTTAGGGTATCCCATTAAATGGGTATCTATTGCTTCCCAACCAGAGGGAATATAAGGAGTATCTATAGTTTTTACATCACATAATCTAATACCATTATGTTGTTTTCCCTCAATAATATTGAATGTTTGTACTAACTCCCCAAAGTCAAAGTCCTGTCCCTTTTCAATCTTTTCTGCCGCCTTATGTAGTTGTGCTGATAGTTTTAGAGAAAAGGATGTTTTTTCTAATAACTCTAGCCAGTTTATATCTTTTATATTCTTTACTGTTTCATAGGCATCCATAGCAGACTGAAAAGCAGGAATACCAACTTTAGTTATTATGCCCTCTCTGCTCTTGTCTTTACCTTTAACCATGTGTTCAATAGCATCTTTATAAGGGGGTTCTATAAAAGAAGTATTAATTGTAGTAGGAGCAAGTTTACCCTCTACCGCTAAACCAAATATTATTTCTGAAAGATCGACTATGCTGTACATTTCATTTTTCTCCTATGTATATTTTATCTAGTATAGATTGCAGTCTTTCTCTGCCCTGTGTTTTTAGTATGTCGTTTAAATCTTTGCATCCCTCTGGATAAGGTAAGTTTATAATCTTGGCTCTCCAGCCTAGCTTTCTTTGCAACTCAACAGCCTGTCTTTTATCTTTTCCATCACCGTCTGGGACAATAAAAATAGGCTTTCTAAGCCCGGAAAAAAGCTCTATAGGTATATTATGACCTAAAGTGCCAGTAATCGCTGGAATACCGCATATTTCGGCTGAAACAGCATCTATAATACCGAACACCAGAAAGATTTTACGTGCAGATAAAACCCTCTGCCAATTAGGGCAGTAAAGTAGAGTAGGTTGTAATTCTTTATTGGGGGCTAGATACCGTAGGTTATAGGCTTTCTGAATAACCTTACCTGCTCTGGCTACCATACCAATAACATCCCGATCAGCATTGAACACAGGGAAAGTATAAAACCCCTCTATGAATCCTATCCTGAGAGGTATCCTCATCTCATTTATTTTTCTTTCTTCCAAGTAATATTGGTTAGATGAGTTTTTCTTAAGGTTATCAAACGCTACCCAAGAGATTTCTTCAAAATCCATATCAACTAATTTAGACCAGAATTTTGGTGATTGCAGTCTGACTTTTTCTACGGGGTTTTTCTTAAGGTAGTTGAGCAAATCTCTAGTCTTACCATTAGCCCCACATGCCAAGCAGTTGTAGTATTTCTCATTGACTAACATGGATGGGGTGGAGTCTTTATGGAATACACAGATAGCGGAAATATAATCCCCGTATACGTTCCCATTTACGAGATCACGAATCTCTGATAATAATTTATCCATATTAGTTACCGAATTTAACGGCTTTATCTCCGAACTTTTCTTCCAGAGCTTTTTGCTTTAGTAGTTTCTTAGTACCCTTTAGGGAAGCAGATATAAAGTTTACATCAGAGCTTTCAAATATATCCTCAACATCTTTAGTAAACCAATTTATATACCTCTGGGCATCAGCCACACTTGAAAATATTAAATTAGTTAGCAGGTGTCCTGTGGGTATATGGGTTATCTGAAAACAGACACTACGAGTTAATGTCCTTGTTAGCTGGATACCGAAAACCTCTTTGTACAATTCCCCTACCTTAGTTTTCTCTGTGGTTTTCTTTCCATCTATTGAAACAATTCTGTATTCTCTTTGCTGACCATCCATTTTCATTTCTCCTTTTTGTATGCCCCCCGATTGCTCAGGGGGCATACTACCACTAAATTATTCGTCCCAGTCGTCTATAAACTCGTCAAGTTCTTTGGCATCCTCAGCAGATGATACTACTGGATCATCATCAAACTCATCCTCATCATCTACTGTATTCCCAAAGTCCACATCCTCATCAACTACAGGTTCTGGCATAGCCTTTGGCTTAGCTTTGGAAACAACAATATTTTGAAGGAAACCATCTTTAATAGTACCAATAAATTTCCTACGAAGTTTGAGCAGACGCTCCTCCAAGTCTGGGAGAATATTTTCAGAAAAAGGAATTACTCCACCCTCATAAGCCCCAAGATCAGCTAACCAATCTTTTAATTCAGAAGTGTATTTACTTCTGGGCTTATCAAATCCGACATTACCGTTATCATTGAAGAAGTAATAGCGGAGTCGTTTAGTCATAACCATACCGATAGCATCCTCATCACCATTAGGAGCACCAGTAATTTCAAACAGGGCTGTGAAGTAATCATAATCGGTTACAAAGGGTTTCTTTGTTTCATTGTCCACACCTTCAAAGTGGGCATGTTGTGGGGTAGGAATTTTCTCATTCTCACCCTTAGCAAATCCCATGAATTTGAGATTGTACATACCCTCAATTGGGGCAATAGAATAAATCCGTTCCCCATCCTCAGTCATAGCTACACGCCACTCACCTGCCACAATATTCTCTGGGCAGTTCTCTAACCGACATACATACTTTGCTCCTGTATCACCCTCTAACGGGATAATCTGTACAGAATTCTTACCAACTTTAATCTTTGCATTTATTCGCACTGATTTCTTTGATTGTCTAGTAGACCACATATCCTTAGCCATTTTTTACTCCTGTTTCATAATTTTTTGATAGTTTAGCGTAACGCAACAACATTTTTAGAAAACCATTTTGTGTAATCACCATTACTTCTTTTGTTTCTTCAATAATTTCATCCTCCTCTAATTCTAATTTTACTAACATGGGTACTTTGGGTTTAAATGTTGGTGAGAGAATTTTGTACTCTGTTGAGTCTGTAATCAATTGCACTACTTCAAAGAGTACCCCCACCATCTTCTTATCATCTTTCTCAAACTCTAATTCTTCATCTAAATCAAATTCTTCATCAATTGCTATCTTCATATTCTTCCACCATAATCTTTTCTCTATCTATATTATATTCTACATGCCATGAAGTGCCTATGCCAACCACTACATTTCTTTTATATGGGAAAACACTAATCCCATCTATTTCCATTTCAGTTGGAATTGTAGGCACACACTCAAACACCAAGGCTACAACCTGACCATAATTCCAAGTTGTAACTGGTGTTGGGGAAAGTAGATAATAAATACTACCATAATCTGAATTATCTACTGACAATAACCCAGCAACTGGGTATTCCTTGACGACAACATCTACTACTTCTCTATCATTTTCGTTCATTATTCACCTCCGTAAATTTGTATCAAAAGTTTAATTCACATTTTCAAATCTGTCAAGGGTAGAAAAAGTCCATTGCAGTCTAGCTTTTTCTGGGGATACCCCTCTGGCTACCACCCCTATATCTGGGGGTTAAATAAAAACACCCCCTATGGGTGGGGGTGTTGTTTTGTAATGGGGTGAGTCTATGGTATTTTTCCTGATACGGTGTCAATTAGTTTAGGCTTTTGATATTCCCCTAATGTGTATGTTTTGTTATCCCCTTTGGGATACTCACAGATTGGATACTTCAATTCCCCTAATAATTCCTTTTTCAATCTCTTGTTTTTGGTAGCAAAAAAGATATATCTATGTTTGGGACTCCTGATCTTCCTGTATCTTCCCTGTTCATCGTTGTTATAGTGTCTGGAATGTTTATTACCCGATACATACTTATCCGTTCTACCCTTAGTTATTCCTGTATAGATAAAATTTGTAGCTTGATAAATGTACCCATGATGATTCATATCGGTATCAGAATAACTAACAATAATCAAATCATGTTTACTTATTTCCCGTAGGACTCCCCCTAAGAATTGACTAAGGGGAATTGTAAGGGATTCAATCCTACATAACCTGTTTAATTCAAATACTTTACTATGATATTGTTCCCCACAAACTCCAGTGCATAAATAATGAGATACTGGCTTACCAAAGGTACAAACTGCCACTAATTCATTATCAAGATACCCCCCGTAAGCGTAGCTTATAGGGGGTATTCTTCCTGAATAGTGACGGGGTAATAAGAAATCTACCGCTGTTTTGCTGTCTATTTCCCTTACTTCAATCATTTCTTTTTACCTTTTTCGGCTTCTTTAGCCTTATCCCTTTCCAACATAACGTTATAGGTTTCTTCAATCTTATTCTGTTTTATCTTATCTAATATTAATTGATCTCGTCTACCAATTTGATTTATGATTGAATCAGGGACTAAAGTTATATCTATTCCAAAGTAATTTGAATCATCCTTTAATTCATAATCCCCGATCATGGAAATAACATGTAAAACATCATCAGAAATCTCAGAATAGGGGTCTATAAAGAAATGACTCCCTATATCTGTTTTAATCAGGTATTCCATACAAGGAATTTTAGGGTCTGGATCACGATAGCATATCATGTTATTAATTCACCCACACAAGGGTTTTGAAATCTACACTATCTAACAGGGTATTAAACCATTCTTGGGGTTTTTCCTGTACCTTGACACCATCTAACCACTTGTTAATGTGTTTCGTTGTTGTATTGCTGTGTTTTTCCTTTGTTCTAAAGTATCCCATCCCCCCAACGTAGCAAGCTACGGGGGTACTATAGCTAAAAAATATCGCTACGTTTCCTATTTGTATTTCTGTTTGGTTTTCTCCAAAAGTATGTAATATCATTTTATTTTCTCCTTTTAGTATAGTTTTTTAGTTTCTGTTACGTGTATCTTATAGGCTTTTCGACCTATTTCAAAATAGATACAATGATCTTCCCCTACATCCCCTACCCATTGATTTTTCACCCTGTTTATAGGGAATTTAGGGTGTATCTTATCTATTCCAGCTAGACCCATGATCTCATCATAAACCCGTTCTAGTAATTCTTTAGCGTCAATTTTATTTTCCATTTCTCCTTAAACCCTTTCCATATAATCCGAATATTTCACAACTCGGTTAAACGCATTGTCATAATCCACTAGGGATGATTCTTTAAACTTCTCGATTAGGCTGTTCATAGTAGAGTAAACCCCATCCCCATCAGAGTCCACTAACCCAAAGTCAGCAAAGCTAAAATCTAACCCAAAGGCAAAGTTTCCATTATTATCCTTGTAAACGAACAATAATCTATTTTCTTTTAGGTAACGTTTCATGTATCTCAGGTGTATTGGGTAGATATAAACTATATCCGACAAGGGGATAAGTTTTTCTTCTTTACACTGTGGGCATAAGTCCTCTGTTACTAACTCTAATTGCATATAATCCGCTGATGTAAAGTAATCAATATTTCTTAGATTCAATCTTTTTATTGTTACCATTTCTGTTTTTGGAATAATTATCTCGCAATTATTACATCTCATATAGTTATTATGAAAACATTGGGAACAAATTAACCCTTTGGAAGTGTCAAACATATCCCCTCTGGGTAAGGACTCACCACATTCCGAACACTCTCTAAAAATACGGGTATGACAATTACTACAATACCAACGATCCTGATATTGGTACATATCCTCTTGCTCTCCAATATGACCACATTCCCAACAATTGGCATAATTATCCCTGAAACAATCATCACATACAAAATCCCCATCATCTAGGCTTACCCCGTTATTTTTATGGGTATGACAACCACAAATAACACAGGTTAGGTAGTGACTAGCACAAACTGGGCATTGGTCAATAATATTAATACTTGTATAATCACAATCTGTACATTCATAAGAATCATACTTGGGGTCAATTTTCAGGGCTGAATCACATTCCTCCCCACTAACACTAAGGGCAAATCCTGTATCCCCGTTTATGTACATTCTGTATCCATCGGTAGAATAGAAGTTAATCTTATTGTAGGATGAGTACCCACAATAGGTCAAAATTCTGGCGATCTTGTACAATTCCATATTTCCATAGGCGTTAAAAATAACATCATGTTCTGATGAGCCAACCCCATAATATCTCATAAAATCATCATTACTGGCTGAGATGAGCCAACAACGGGCTAAGTTATCCCCATCCTTATCCATAATGATAACCGACTTAGCGTCATAAATATCCCTTAAGGCTTCTCTGGCACAGTTACGGGACTTCCAGAAACAAGAATCCACTTCTGATGATCCCCCTGATTGGTTACGATTGAATGTTCCGGGAGTCCAATCAAAGTAATTTGAGATAGTAACTAGATATGACTCCATGTTTTTAGATTGGGTCTTACCAATAGCATTACCAATTTCACCAATAAACTTTGGGTCAGGGCTGAATCCTTTTTCTTTTTTCATCCACTTTGCAAGGCGTTTAATCAGTGATCCAGCATAAGTACCTTTTGAAATAAGATATGAAAATGAGTCCCAATTATCCTCCCCCACTGTGGGAAATGGGTGATCGGGGTATTTATCATAAACACCTTTGGTAGCAATATAAAACTCGGTTGTACTTAAATCCGACAATAAGTTAACCTGTTTACATGAACAATCTTTAACTAACATTTCATTTTCTCCTTTTTCTTTTAGTCTATTTTATTTTCAAAGTACGAATTGATTGTTTCCTGTTCACTTCTCAGCCAATCATTGATAACTAGATAAACTAGATTTAATATTGATGTTTCTTCTGGCATATTGGGGATACTATGAACTTTTTTACCCTCTAAGTATAATTCAGTTATTCCATTTTGTCTATGGTATTTGATTGTATAGTGATAGAATAATACATCAGTGAAATAGATATCAATATAAGTATCCCCTACCCAATAAGTAAAGATATTATCAAGGTTAGTTAATTGAGAAATGAAAATCTGGTCTATTTCTACTGGGTTATTGCTCCCATCCTTTTCAACTAAAAAGGTTAGGGTTCTACAGTAATCACATGAGATAAGGTACTCGTTATCAGCAGTAAAAGCTGAGTCCCACAATAATTCTTCCCGTTTACACTTTGGGCAAACATACTCTTTTTGAATATCCGTTACATACTGATTGAAAGTTAGAAGATTACCCCTTAAGTCGTTCCAATTGTTACGGGTACGAATTGCATTATAAAAAACTTCCCCCTTAGTTGTTTTGATTGCATGATATTTCTTCGAGGGTACAGAATGTACCCCATTTCTGTTAGTATCTATTTTATCTTTTGTTATCATTTTTATATCCTCTCTCTTTTAATAATCATTCTGTAAATCCCTTGATTAGAAAATCTGTATTCTTTTAAATCCTGTTTGCAAGATAGTCTTGGATTCTCATAATCGGGCTTGGAATACTCGGTTACATCTTCCCAACTGTTATCATAGGAATTATAAACCTGAATTACATAAATATCTTTAGTTTTTCTCTGATAGATCATTTTATTTTCTCCTCTTATCCACATGAAAAATCGTCAAATATCCAGTTATTGTCCTGATAATACTTCCGACAATCATCACAAATATAAGCCTTGATTTTTCCATCCCATCTCGAAGTGGGGCTATGACAATCGAAACAAACTCCTGTTTCGATTTTAGGCTCTGTAGCCTTTAAATCTCTTGAATAACCAATCGAATTGATACTTTTACCCTTTAGGGATTTATACCCTGTTGTTGTGGTTGTTTTGACTGTTGTTTTGCTGTAATCATAATCATCATAGTAATAAGTTTTATGGGACTTTGATACCAAAGTAAATGGCATTTTAGTATCAGCAAACTGATTATAAAAATCAACAAAGTTAAGGACTGTATCAAAGTAATCGGGGATACTTACCATACAATTGTAGGTATGTTCAAACTCGTACCCGATACCCCAATTCAATCCGCATATTCCCAAACTCCCCATTTCTGAGATATCTGAGAATGATCCTAAAGCCATTCTTAAGCCTAAAACTGTAAGGCAATCTTTAACATCATCAGGTAACTGATACTCGTAGATATAAGATACTGGGTCGATACCTCTACGATCAAACTCTACAATCCAATTGTATTTCTTCCCGATCTCTGGATTGGCTAATACAAAATCTCTGGCTGTACTTCTACCAATTTCTTCATCAGTTGTGAGTACATAATCTAAGTTAATCCCATACTCTGGCAAGGCATTAAGGATAGTGTATACCCCTAAGCGATCATCTAAGCTGATTGAATAAATCTCTTGATATCGGGTATCATAAGAGAAATTGGGTACTAATCCATAATGATCTGCTACAGTATCCACATGGGCTATAGCCAATACTTTGCTATTGAATGAGTCATTATAGATATACTTATTCCCATTCATAATCTTATCTTTAGGCTGTAAGCACAAAGGTTTTAATCCTCTGGCTAACCGATCCCCTTGTTTTACTAATTTTTTCTTATTCATTGTTTTATCTCCTTTTCATATTTTAGTAACGCTTTTGTTACCCCCCTACATACCCCCCACCCCTGTTTATAGGCTCTCAAAATCAATCATCCCCTGTAGCATACACTCCCATTTCTTATCCTGTGTACCAATCTTTTGAATTCCCATTGGTCTAGTATTACGAGGATTCATATATCCTACAATATATCGTTCTAACCTCTCATACTCATTGACATTAAGTTTTATACTCATTCTTTTAGGCTCGAATAAAGTATCTTTAGGCTTCACTTCTACTTCTTCAATACTGTAGAGAATGTTTGCAAAGGCTTCAATCAGGGCTGTAGCCAATTCATTTTTAGTCATATTCTTATCACCTCCTTTTATTTCTAATTATAGCATACTTTCAAAATCTGTGTAAAACTCGTCAAGTATTGCTTTGATAATTCGGTGTCAACCCAATTTATTTTCTCTAAAATTTTTCAGACTATTATTTTTCACCTTTGAAAATTTGAGATTGCAAGAAAAATTTATTGCACCATTGATATATCTGTACCCCTCTTGGGGGGTGTTTCACTATACGCAAGGTTTTAAATTCCTGCGTATAGTTAATTATTGATGATTCTAGTATATAATTATTAATGTGCTGTATAACTGTATATTATTAATGACCTGTAACCCATGTTCGATCTATTCTCAGGTGTTACAGGTCATAAAATGACCTGTAACCCATGTTCGATCTATTCTCAGGTGTTACAGGTCATAAAATGACCTGTAACCCATGTTCGATCT
>Ga0209318_1001181_pt1 | contig 18050 bp, 19 predicted proteins | sample RifGroE1_FD_183999 | JGI IMG/M metagenome (GOLD analysis project Ga0209318, IMG submission 183999) | Groundwater microbial communities from Rifle, Colorado, USA - Groundwater E1 (SPAdes) (version 2) | ecosystem: Environmental > Aquatic > Deep subsurface > Groundwater | place: Rifle, Colorado...
TAAAATCCATCCTCAAATCGCAAAAAAAAAAGAAGGAGGAATTATAGTTCAAAAAAAAAAGAGGGAGAAATTATAGAAAAAATAACCAAAAAAATTATTTTTTTGATTAATATATATTTTTTATTATTTCTGATTTTATTTTTTCATTTTCTGATTTTATTTTTTCATTTTCTGATTTTATTTTTTCATTTTCTGATTTTATTTTTTCTAAAACATTTTTGAACGTTTCTTTTTCTTCTTTTTCTCTTTCTTCTTCTTCTTCCTTTTTTCGCGCGAGATAAGGTATGATTTTTAGTGCATTATCAATCAAAGCGTTAAATGATAAGGTATCTCTTATATCTTTATAAATGTAATAACTTAAATAACAACTAGCTAAAATTTCTATGAACATTTTTTATATATAATAAAAAAATAATTTTTTTATTTTTTTTTATATATATAAAAAATGGAATTGTTTGAAATATATAAATTAGATAATGAATATGAACAAATCATCAATATTGATGATAGAATTATTCACGCACAAGAATGCATCGATAAATATGAATATGAAATCGAAAAAAAATATGGAAAAAATGCAGAAAAAGAAAAAATTGAAATTGAAATTAATAAAAAAATAGATGATTTATATTCAACTAAAAACGATAAAATGGATGCATATAAAAAATTAAAAAAAGAAATCAAAGATATAAATGATGAAATAATCGCATGTAAAAATGAAGAGATATTAAAAATAAAAGAAGTCAAAAAATGTTTATCAGATTATAACGATAAAAAAAATAAAAAAGAAAAAATTATTAATGAATTTAATGATAAAATAGAAAAAATACTTGAAAAATATTTTTCATCATTTGATGGCTCTAATATCGCAAATATTTATCAAAGTTTTTCAAATACATATTATAAATTAAAAAATATAAAAAAATTATTTACGAGTGCATTTGCAAAAATGACAAATAAAATGATCGAAGAAACAAAATAAAATAAAATAAAATAATTTTTTTTTAATATATAAAAATGGAAGAAATAAAATTTAATGAATATATTGTAGATGGAAAAAAATATGAGTTGGATGATGAGGGGAGAAAATATATGGAAGATTCATCAGGATTTTTGTTATTTAAGATATTAGAGCATACGAAAAAATGGATGAAAGATAACGCAGATATAAAGGAAATACCTTGTGATAAGAAACCTATTTTTGAAGCCGTTTCTATGTGTAAATTTATTTTTGATAAATATAATAAGGATTTTACAAAGATTCCAGCTGCTGCCTTATGTGTTATTTATTTACAATTATATAATATAAGAGAGAACAATAAAGATATTTTTCAATAATAATAATAAAATTTTTTTTTTAATTTTATATAATGGAAAGTAATATCACAGTAATTGATAAGAAAATCGAAAACACAGAAAAGAAAATCGAAAACACAGAAAAGAAAATCGAAAACACAGAAAATGTTAAAAAATGTAAAAGATGTAATGTAATAAAAAAAAAAACGGAATTTGGTATTAATCCGAAAACAAAAGAAATATGTTCTAATTGTATCGAGTGTAATAATAAAAAAAAAATAAATAGAAGAAAACATAAAGACCCCAACAAAATAGAAATTGAAAATATAATAAATAAAGATAAACAAGAAAAATTACCAGAAAATATAAAAGTTATAGGAGATAATTTGAAAACAGAAGAAATAATCAAAGTAGTTAATGAAAAAAAGGAAGATGCAACTAAAGTGAACAGATTAGTTTTTGATAAATTGACAGATTATGAGAGAAAAAATTATTTAGATAAATTAAAACATATGTTAGCAATGTTGGAAGAAAAAGATTATCCTAATTATATGGATTTTAGTGATGATGTGTTACGTGATTATTATCATGTGGTTTATAATAGATTTATAGTAAAATTTAAAGGAAAAATGGGAGGAGAGTATTTATATTTTACAGCATTGAAAATATTAGATAGTTATAGTGATAAAATAGAAAAATGGACTGATTATCAATTCACAACAAAAGGTTTATATGAAGAAGCTGAGAAGGAAAGAGATGCTATGAGACCTGATTTAATGATTTTGACTAAGAATAATAAATATATAGAATTGATAGATACTCATCCAGAATATTCAATACCTATAAAAACAGGTTGTCTTATGTTAACTAATCCAAATAATACAAATGGTTATTTAGAAAATAAAAAAAAAAATAAAAATGTAGAAAATGTACCAGAAAAAAAAAATCTTATAATTCCTGGTATACCAAAATTATAATTTTTATCATCATTCTAATGATGAATATATTTATTTATATGATAAAATTAATTATTTTTATTTTAAGATTCGTATAAATATTTTTTTTTTGAATTTTTTTAATAGTTGGATAAAATTTTTGGTTCTCCATCATCTTCAATAATCAATTGATGTTTATAAACTGCTACTGCAGTAACAGTAACGCAAGTGGAAACAGTTGAATCTATTTGCATTAATGATAAATACAAACTATTCAAATTATTTAAAATAACACCTGATGAATAATAATCATACATTGTTTTATATTCTGAATGTTTTGCGAAAGGCAAGAGATATATTGGATATTTTTTCAAACCAGTTGAAATAACACCACCAGTACTAATATAATTATCCTCATCTCCAATATATACATAAGGTTCTATTCCCTTTCTATCAACGTAACGTGAATAATAATCAAAATCACTTAAAATATCAAATAATTTATCAGTATTAGCAAATAATTGAATTTTTTGCACATTGACCGATTGTTCAGGATTTGCTATTGCTCCAGTTGTTGGATTTGTATCTTGAAATTTTATTATTAATCTTTGACATTCCGAAGGTGCTTTTATAGGTTCTATTGGACAATTAGTATAAGTTGAGGTATTAATTGAAAGTTTAGGAATTACCATACCTTTTATTTCTTCATACATTATCATTTTTTCTGCATTATTGAATTTATCGCTTGCTGTATATGTATATCTCATTGATACTTTCATATCTGTAATAGTTAATGTATTTCCGGCAGTTGCTGTCAAAGTAAACAATTTAGTAGGGTTAAAATTTATTTCCATTCTATATTTTTTATTTTGGTTATTTAATTTATATAATGGAAATGCTCTACAATTAGTTTTATATAAAGGTGGAGTATTTCCTGGGCATAAAATAGGAACTTCCAATCTATATACATAAGTTCCTGCAGTAATTGGACTACCAGAAATACTTCCATAATTTGCAAAAGTATCATCATATTTTCCTGTAGCATTCGAAGTTGTTATATTACCATTTAATTTTCCAAATAATTTTTTTTGTTCTGTTGTTAATACATTATTCCAATACATATCTAAAAAAGTTCCGGTATATGTGCTTCCTATTTGAGTTGCACTTATCCAAAATTTAATATCTCCTAAATTACTACATAATCCCAAAGGTGATAAAATTATATATTCAGTTCCGACTGCTCCGACTCCAGCAGCTGTTATAGTAATTTCTGTATAAAATCTCATATTTGAAATATGTTTTCTATTAGATGGGAATTCAAAAATATATGGCGCATTATCAGTCAATAATGGATTTGTTTGTGATGATATGGATTCCCAATTATCATAACTATTTGTATCAGCTTTAAATAATGTTTTTTGTGTATTATAAATTACATCTACTTTTTGTCCGTTTAATGGAAAAGTATTTTGTTGTGGTTGTAATTGTAATTGTTCTGTCATATCTTATATAAAGTTTTAAAAAAAAAATATATTTTCAAAAAAAAATGCATAATAAAGTAAATAAAAAATTTTTATTTTTTTTCATCTTTTTTTCCGGTCAATGTGTATAAAAGTATTCCAACCAATCCAGCACCTATTAAAGTTTTACTTTCGACACCAAATAAACATTTGTTTGTTGAAGTTTCTTCATTTTTATCCGAAGAAACGGGTATTTTTATTTCTGTCACTGTATTAACTTGTTGTTGTGATGGTTGTGATATTTTTTCGTCCTTTACTTCCGTTAAATTTTGTTCAGTTTTTATCAAATAACTCATTTGTGTATATTTATAAATAAAAAAATTTTTTATTAATTACTTCCCCATGAAAATTCTTTTACTACATAATTGGCTGCACTGACTAATGAAGCGTCTATTAAACATGCTTTGAATGAATATTCTTTACCGAATATCATTCCGGCTGAAATAAATCCAATACTTAAACCTATGGTATTAGTTAAAAAACTATTCCATCCTTGGTCAGAAATTTTAAAATATGAAATAATTTTTTTTTGTATAAAATCGAAAAATATTAATCTATTTGCTGTAACAGCTATGAAGTCTTCCAATAATTCTCCAAAATATAATGATTTGTGTTGAAGACTTCTATAACCTGTTATAATGGTAGTATCCATTATAATATTCTCAGTTTTGTTGTAACTCATCTTTTATATAAACTTTTAAAAAAAAAAAGAAAACTTATAAAATAGGTAATAAAATATTTTTTTTATTAAATAAAATTTTCTCCATATAATTTGAATTCAAACTTGATTACTGGATGGACACCATTAAAATTTATTATATTACCATTATCATCACAGAAATACATATTATCATTTATTAATGTTTTATTTTCATCCATTAAGAAAATATTTTGATATTGATTATGAAAATTTATTTGGCCACCTGAAGAAGTATTGATAGGAATTGTATCGACATAATCTGATAATCCTGATGATATAACTCCGGAATTATAATTTTGTATTGCTTCACTATGAAAAGTTATATATCTTGGTAATAATTTATATGATAAATCGCTCGTAATTGCAGTACCAGAAACATTGACTGGTGAAAATCCTAATAAATCTGCGTTATTTTTATATGATGCGAATAAAATATCAAATGATGTTGTTTTAGTGAAAGTTATTTTATTAGTCAATTGTGAATATGTTACTGTTATACTGTATGAAGTTAATAAAGTATTTAATTCAGCGCATAATGTTATTATATTATAATTGCCTATAGGAATTGTTATCGTTGTATCAACGGAAGAAATTGATATTATAAATTTATTATTATTTGCATTTATATTAAAAAATGAAAATGGAATAATAAATTCATTAATTCTTATTTTTAAATTTTTACTACAAGGCATATATCCATTTATTTTATATTTCCCTGTTATTGTATTTAATGTACAATTTTTTAAATCTAACGTATATAACATATTTATACATTGCAAAAAAAAAATTTTGCAATAAAAATAAAAAATTTTTAGATTTTATCTACGACACTTTTAAAAGCTTTACTTGGTTCGATTACCATATCACTTATTTTATTAGTATCTGTTTTACGAATGAAATAAAATACAATACCAGCACCAAGCAATAAACCTAATTGCACAGTACTTACAGTATCAGTAAAACCTTTGGCAACTATTTGTTCACCATCTGAAATAATTTTATATGAATTATCAACTACTTTCGTATTAAGTTCAAAACCTTTATCGATTCCAAATTTAATCATATCCATCACATCTTTTTGGACACTTAAGTTAAATATATTTCCCATTTTATATTAGTATAAAATTATAATTATTTTACTAAATTTAAGGTACTTCCCATTAGAGAATTTTCTAAATTTTCATTCAATTCATCATCATTTTTTTTTTCTATTAATTTTTCTAATTTTTCTATTTTTTCTATTAATTTTTTAAATCTTGTTTGCAAATATTCATAAGTTTCATTATGCATTTTATATTTATTGTTGCATTTATTTGCTGCTAAATAATATTTTGTATTATCAGCGTTATAAAAAAATCCAATCTCATCAACACCTAAAGCATGTTTTTCATTTTTTGAATCTCCTATTGTTAAATTTTCTATTTTTGCGGAAGATATCTTAACATTTTTTGATAATGGATTTTTAGGATATATTTCATCTGTGAATAATCTTTGTATATTTATATCTTTTGATGCTTCGGATGCTAATGTATAGCCTGTTATTGATTTCCATGCCGTTCCATTATAAAATTTTATTTCATGAGATGTCGAATCATATGTTATTGAACCTTCATAACTTGTTGCTGAATAATTTGAGTAATTAGGCAATAAAATTAATGAATTAAAATATGTAACAGATGAAGTTGAACCCATTACAATATCACTTCCTGAAGTTGTATTATATGAATTTATATATAATGGTGCCCATGCTGATAATGAAGTGTTATGTGCTCCTATAATTGCATTATTCCCAGCAGTATAATTACCAATCACAACTACATTATTTGTTAAATCTGGTCCAATCACAGAACTTATCCATGTACTTCCATTTTTATATGGTCCTGATGTTCTAAATCCATAAGGAAAATTTAAATTTTTATCATTATCAAATTGAATCATATCAAATCCATATAATCCTAATGAACCTATTGAAGTTGTCGCGTGTTGTTTGAAATTTAAATATACCGAATCATTACTTGTTGCTGATTTACCTAATGAAATTCCTATTGTTTCACCTGCCGCAATTGATGAATTATATATATCTAATAAATCAGTATTGGTTGATGTACTTTTAATATGTGTTATATTATTCAAATTAATTCCATTACTTGATGTTTTTTCATAAATATCATCCGCTTTTATTTTATTATTAAATATGATACCATTGCTTGATGTTAATTCATAAATATTATCTGTTTTTAACGAACCATTTATTGATGTGTTAGTAGTCGAATAACCAATTATAGTATCTCCTCCACCAGAACTATCAGTATTTATATATAATGTAGACCATGCAGATAATGCACCATTATTAGCACCTATTATTGGTTTATTTGTTGTTGTATTTATTCCCATTACTATAGTATCGTAACTACTATTCCCAATTACTTCATTTATCCAAGTATAAGGATAGATAGGTCCTGTTGTCCTTAATCCATATGGAAAATATACATTATCGTTTGTATAAAATTCAATTTGGTCACCATTAACTCCGATACCTCCTTTATTAATCGCGGGTGATGAATCTTTTGTGTATGAAAATACCAAACTTTCGACATCTCTTTTACCAAAAGATAAATAAACAGTTTGCCCAGTAGATAATGAAGAATTATATATATCTACTATATTTGCACCACTAACACCAGAGGTAATGTGTGTTGTATTATTTAAATTAATTCCATTTCCAGAAGTATATTCATTAATCGTATCTATATACATAGGACATTCAACATATAATACTGCTCCAACTGGTGAACCTGGTGCGATTTCAATTATATTTAAATCATTACATCTGAATGCAGAATATAATCCATACAAACCCATTTCACAATATGGAGAAGTCGAATCTAAATTATATCCAATAAATCCTGCCAATGCATCAGTTTTTCCGAAAGTTATATAATTTTCATTATTTGCTGCTAATGATTGATTATAAAAATTTGCACTGGGTATATTTGCACTATTATTTATATAAAATTTATGATTTCCTGTTCCCATTGTATAATAACTCATGCTATCATTATTATTTATTGCAGATAAATTATTTAAATATAAATAATTATTTATTGTTGTTCCATTTGTTGGTGTTTTTTCATAAATATTATCAACTTTCAAATCATTATTTATTATAATTCCATTTCCTGAAGTAGATTCATAAATATTATCAGCCATAACATCAGAATTTAAAATTACATTTGTTAATGTTGCACTGGTACTTTTATTTTTTGTTGTAAGGTCACAATAATATGTTGATGTACTTACACTTGAAAATGTTCCTGAAATTTTACATCCATACATAATATTATATGGTTCAATTGCATCTGTATTGATTGAAATATTAATTCCCCCAGCAAAATATGAATCAATTGCTTTTGCTAATGTTTTAACTGTTAATAACCCTGTAAATGAACATTTTTCACATTTAAAAATATTATAATTTGTTGCACTTGGATTCCCTGTGAATGGAATATTATATAATCCATTTATTTTGCATCCATACATGTATGTATTTATTCCACCTGTTAATATTCCAGCACCTAATAATGTTACATTTCTAGATACAAATACATTCTCAAAATGAAAATCACATGACCTGTATGCAGTTGGTGCACCTGTATCAATTAAAATATCTCCTGAAATTCTCCATCCAGAACCCGCATAAAAATTATGTGTTGACATTGTATCTTCAGTTTTATCACATAATAAGGATAATGTTGGTCTCACATAATTTGTTGAAATCCATGCACTTGTATCATAATAAATTGTGAAATTTCTATTTGTTACAGCTGTATTGAAATATTGACCCGAACCGCTCGGTAATCCTAAATATACCGAACCTTTTGCAACCATTTGAATTATATTACAGAATCTATTTGCTGGTATATTTATATCTTCATCATAATTTCCTCCAGCAACATTTATTATATATCTTGTGTATGTTGCTGTTCCTGTTTGATTTATTGGTAATGCATTTATTCCTGCTTGTATTGTTTTATATGGATTTAATTGTGTTCCATTTTCTACGGTTCCTAAATAATTACTATCGACATATATATTTACTGATGGATAATCACTAGATTTTAATTCAATTGTATTATTTAATTTTATTTTGTTTGTGCTTTGTGAAGTTATATTATCTATTTTAACACCACTTGTTATCGATGATAATGGTTGTATATATGTTCCACTATTTATTTCCCATAAATCACTTCCTGAAATAGGACCCCATGTGGAACCATTATAAACCTCTAAAATATTAGAAGATGTATTAAATCTAACATTTCCCTTTATATTTTGAGAATTTAATTGGTCTGGAAATGTGATTTGATTAAAAATTTGATATGAATTTGATGATTTATCAATCAAATTACTTAAGTTATTCATTATATAATTAAATAAAAAATTTTTTTTGTTAATGTATAAAATGGAAAATAATAAAGAAAATAAAAGTGAAGAAGAAATAAAAAGTGAAGAAAAAATAAAAAGTGAAGAAAAAATAAATTATGAAGAAGAATATAAAAAATTAAAAATTGCTAATGAAATATTAAAAAATGGAAGATATAAAAATCAAAAAAAATATTACAAAAAAAATAAAGATGAAATTAAACAAGCACAAAAAATAATGAATTTTATGAAAACATATAAAATAAGTCAGGATGACGCTATTAAATTATCAACATATAATAAAATTTTGAAAGATTTTTCTAAAACTAAAAAATATAAAAAGGGAGATGAAATATATGATTTTATTTTTAATTTAAAACAAAAATATGTAAATAATTAAATATATGGATATTTTTTTTTGATGTGCAAATACATTAATGAATTATATAATTTTACGACTAATTTATCCGTTTTATCTAATTTGAGAAGCATTTTTATTAAATCTAAATAATTATCTTTTAATTTTTCTTTAATTCCAACTTTTTTCAAATTATTTTCTATTGATATTTTCTGTTTATAATGGTCGGATTTTTCAAATAATTCCTTTACTTTTTTGATTATTGGAATTCTTATTTTATCATTAATATTGTCCATACCTAAATCTTTTTCGAAATTTTCGTCATAATTATTCATTATATATTCCAATGTTAAATCACTAAGATTTATTACCTTTTTTTCTTTTTTTTCTTTTTCTTCTTTTTCTTCTTTTTCTTCTTTTTTTTTCAGCAATATATCAGTTTCTTTTTCTTCCCCCTCCTCTTCTTTTGGTTCATTTAAATTTATTTTTTCTTCTTCCCCCTCCTCTTCTTTTGGTTCATTTAAATTTATTTTTTTTTCTCCACCTTCCCTTTTTTCTTCCCCCTCCTTTTTTTCTCCACCTTCAATTTTTTCTTCCCCCTCCTCTTCTTTTGGTTCATTTAAATTTATTTTTTTTTCTCCACCTTCCCTTTTTTCTTCCCCCTCCTTTTTTTCTCCACCTTCAATTTTTTCTTCCCCCTCCTTTTTTTCTCCACCTTCAATTTTTTCTCCACCTTCAATTTTGCCAAGATATATTCCAATATTTTTTTTTTCTTCCTTTTTTTCTCTTTCTTCTTTTTCCCTTTTTTCTTTTTTTTCTCTTTCTTCTTTTTCCCTTTTTTCTTTTTTTTCTCTTTCTATTTTTTCTCTTTCTTCTTTTTCCCTTTTTTCTTTTTTTTCTCTTTCTTCCTTTTCCTTTTGTTTTAATATTTTTTTTTCATCGATATTAGAAGTTTTATCTATTTTTTTTAAAATTTCCATTATTTCTTTTCCGTCGTCACTCGTTTCTATGAAATCAATTATATTTCCAAATATTTCATATCTTTTGTCTTCTAATAATCCTAAATTATTTGATTTTTTTCCGAATAATTTATATTCCTTCATATTTCTAACAGCTTCTCTTATAAATGAATCTTTTTCTGATAAATTTTTAGCATCAAAATAATTATAAAATTCATTTATGTAATTATATGCTTCCATCACTAATTTCTCATTTTTGATAATATTATCAATTTCTTGTTTTCCTCTTTTTTGTGATGAACCAATTCCTGAAAAAAATTTAGGGAATTCAAATTGTAAAATTTCTTTATCTTTATCTCCTATTTCTGCGGAATCAGAATATGAGGTATAATCTTTAATTTCTTCTTCGAATTTTTCTTTCCTTTCTAAATTTATTTTCTTTATTATATTATTTCTATTCAATTCTAAATTTTGTAATTCCAAATTTTTTTTATTTATTTCTTCTAATAATTTATTTTTTATAGATGCTGCTTCGAAACCTTTATGTTCCGCAATTTTTGTTTTTAGTTCGCCCAATTCGGCAGTTTTTTTTGTTATATCACTAGATATATGTTGATATTCTTTTACTCTTTCCGCTTCAGTTTTTAATAAATATCCTTTTTCTTTTATTTCTAATTTTTTCTCTTCCAACTCTCTAACCCTCTCATCTTTCTTTTCGGCAATTTCTAATTCCATTTTTTTCACATCTTTTGCTAATTGCATATCTTCTTTCCTTACTACTGATTTTGCTTTTTCTACATCGATTGCTGATTTGCTTTGTATTTCTGCTATTTTCACAGCATCACTTTTACTTTTTGGAGTTACAATATTTCTAATAACATCGAACATTAATTTTTTACTTTCATCTCCAATATTGAACGTTGTCACTTGATTATTTATTTTATCATAATCTTTATGTATTATTTTTTGAACATCTGACACTTGATATTTATTATTTCCTAAAATTTTATCCCTAATTTCATTATTATTATTTAATATATTTCTTTTTAAATTTTCTTTTGATTCAGGTGTGATATCCTTGATTTCATCTAATTTTTTCAAATTTTCAGCAGTTTTATTATCTAATTCATTTAATAATTTTTTTATTTTCTTTTTTCTTTCCTTATTTTTTTCCTTTTCTTCCTTTCCATCGTAATATTCAAAAACTAATAATCCTATTAAACTAAATAATATTATTGAACCATGAGTTTCCAAAAAAGTAGGATATATTTTATTATCCTTTTTTTCTTGTAATTTTCTGATTGTTATCAAATAATTATTCAAAAAATTCATATCTATTTGTTTCCCATTAAAAGCAAGTATAATATATTTTGCTGAATTTTCATCACCAAACTCTAATTTTAATTCCAAATATTTTTCATTTAATTCTTTAGCGTCATCTAATAATTGTTTCAAAAAATTAACATATTTTTTTTCTTCTTCGAGATTTAATGATAAGTCAGCAATTTTTATCATTTGATATTTTCCTTTCAATTTTAATTCAATTTCATGTTCACCATATTTCATCGCATAATTATATGCTAATTGTGCGTATATCTCAATTCTTGAATATTCTCCTTCTTGTGTTTCTCCCAAAATTTTATTTATTTTTTCAAAATCAAAAACTTCATTCTTATAATTTTGAAAAACTATATCTATCAATTTAACTATTTCATATCTTGAATTATATTTATCCATTATTTCATTTAATTCTTTGGAAAATTTATACAAATGATTTACTGTTGATGTATTTTCTATTTTCATATAATTAACTAATTCAGAATAAGGCATTAATGTAAGTTTTTCACTTTTTACAATAGTATTTTCTATTTTTTCTTTCATTAACCAATAATATAAATAAATACTATAAACAGATGTATTATATGTTGGTTCATCAGGTTTTTTTGGGTCAGGTTTTTTTTTCTCACCTGAAAGAGTTTCATTTATTTTATCAAAATCAAAAATTTCATTTTTATAATTTTGAAAAACGATATCCACTAATTTAACTATTTCATATTTAGAATTATATTTATCATATATATCGTTCAATTCTTTCGCATTTTCATATAATGGTATTAAAATTTTATTGTCATCATTTTTCAAATATAAGGTTACTGTGCCAAAACCAACCTTCACAGGCGTTGATTTTCTTTCAAATTTACTTATTATTTGATTTTTTAATAACCAATAATAAGAATAAAAATCATATAATTCTGATTTTTTATAATCTATTTCTTTATTGTCATTACTTTGCAATAAAAACATTTTATTTTTGTAATGTATATATAAAGTTTAAAAATAAAATTTTTTTGATGGATTATTATGATGAAACTTTGAATAACATAAAAAATTTTGATTTGAACAGCGTAAATAAAACAAATACTAGAATATTAATCTTGGGACCTACTAATTCAGGAAAAACATATTTTTTTCAAAAATTATTATTCCCTAAAATGCAAAAAAAATATGATTATGTTTATATAATAACTCAACCAACTAATATCGATTCATATAAAGAAATGATACCAAAAAATGAATATAAAGTTGAAAAAGAATTTGGAATAATCACATACAAAAAAAGACCTATTGTTGAAATAATAATACCAGATAATTATTATGACATTATAGAAAAAATAGAATTAATAGAAAAAAAACAAAAAGAAACTAATTTTAAATATAATGTATTGATAATATACGACGATATAATAGATAAAAAATTGTTGTTATCCTCTAAATTTAGTGCTGGATTTATGACATATAGACATTGGAATATTTCGATAGTTTTTATAATACAAACACTTAACAAGGAAATAACTCCTAAATTATATGATAATTCAGAATTCGTTTTCTTTTTTAATTTTCCACAAGGTATAAAATTTATTAAGGAACATTTCATAAATCCTGCTGTTAATATGTCAATATTTGAAATGTACAACAAAAAAAAAATCAAAAAAAATATTTCAGATAATGATAAATCAACATTATCTAATATGATTTATTCAAAATTTTTGATAGAAAAATATAAGGGATTGGTCACACATGAAAATAAGTTATATCATTTTGGTTAACAATTTAAATCATTGAAGAATATTCTTAATATTTTTTTTTGTTCTATATTTAAATTTTTATTTTTTTTCATTTTTGATAAAAAGTATAATACTATTGAGATATCATTTTTATTTATATTATATTCTTTGAATTTATTTAAAGTTTCATCCGAAATATTTTTTTTGAATTTATTTATTGTAGTATCATGTAAATTTTTATTTTTATTTTTTACATAAGAATTATGCTTAATTTCTGCAATATGATTTTTATTGGTATCACTATTATTTTTATTGGTATCACTCATTATCAGTAATATTATTAGTATATATATTCTTTATAAAAAAATTTTTTTTATTTATTATATAATAAAAAATTTATAATGAAAGTAACAGAACAATTGTATTCAAATTTCCTTTTTACTACTATGAAAATATCTGCAATATCAATGATATTGCATGAATTAAGAGAAGAAATATCGAAGGATAATTCTGATAAAGAAAAATTAATTAAAAAATATCATACCTTAATAAATGAAATTTTAGAAATTAGAAATTAAAATTTTATTTTATTATATAACGAAAATATATTTCGTAATGCTACAAGCTATTCTATTTGATAGAAAAAAATTCAATAAATCAATGGTAGAAAAATATCTTAGTGAACACAATCATAAATTACTAAAAGGAAAAAAATTGCATTATACAGAAAAATATATTCGTGCAAGAATTGCAGAACCTAACAAAAATATGGATAAATTTATCAAAAAAACTAATGTAACCGGAGTGAAATATATTATTCAAGTTTAATTAATTTATTTTTTTTTTTTCCTAGAATTTATATATAAAGGAAATTTTATTAGTATTATATAACGAAAAATATATTCCGTAAATGACAAACAGTAAACATTTTAATGATAAAATTAATGCAGGATTAAGAACATCAGGCGTTAATTATTATGCAAAATTATTACAAGGTAATAATTATTTGAAAGTTAACAAAATATTAGATAAAAATTTTGTAAGTACAAATAATGCAATAAAAAATATAAATACTGATGATATATCAGTTATCGTTGATTATTTATCAAAAAAGAAAAATATCAAACCTGAAATCATAAAATCATATAGAAAACCAACAACTGAAAGAAATATAAAAAGAAGAAAAGAAATAAAAGAGAAAAAAAGGGAAATAAAAGAATATACTGTTACATGGGAACCATCAGAGAAACAAATAAAAAAAAATTTAAAAAATAAATATATAAAATTAAATAATGAAAGGATACAAAATATTCAAAAAAAAAATACAAAAATAGAAAAAATAAGAGCAACATCAGAAAAGAATGCAAAAAAAAAATTTTTAGAAAAAAAAAAAATAATAGAAATAGATTATGAAGCCGATTATGGAGGAGAAGATGACTATTTCTCATCTTCATATTCGTCTTCTTCTTCATCTGGGGGAAATGTATCAGCAACGACATCACAAATGAGTTCAGCAAGTGATAATAAAATATTATTAAATTCACAAATAAAAGAATTCTCAGAAAAATTAGAAGAACTCGAAAAAAAAAATACAGAAATGAAAGGATATTGTTTCCCAAATGTGTTATCAATTTATTACGGAATAAAAATAGAAAATCCACAATCATCAACATCAATAAAAAATATAATAAATACATTAAATAATTTAAAAAATGGCCATATGTTATGTGATAGATATGGAAATATTTATTCGGAAAAAAAAAGTCAAGATAAATTTAAAAAAACAATCAATTTATATTTTGATAATGGTCACATATATCCAATGTGCGAACAAGAAGTAAGAATAATAAAAAATAAAAATAAAAGAAGAGAAATAAAAAATGGAAGAAAATTTCATTCATCTGAAAAAAAATATTTGACAACTGATAAAGAAGAAAAAATCGAATATGTTTCTAATGATAAATTAGAAGAAATTTTAGAATACCACATAAAAAATTATAGATATATTCCAAAAATAAAAATTTATGGAAATCAAATATCAAAATTATATACTGGTAGAATAAAATTACCAAAAACATTATTTGATGATGATAAAAAAGAATTTTCTGAAAAAGTTGAAGAAAAAATTTATTATAATGAAGCATGCAAATTTTCAAAAATAGATAAACCCATAGAAATCGTTTCATGCATCAATCAAAATTATATAAATTATTTTGAAAATGAAACTAAATATGGATTTACACATTTGACAAAGGGAGTGATAACAAAATCACAAATCGATATTAATAAAGCATTTTTATCAGTAATGAAATCAGAAAATAACTATCCAATATTTTTACCACATAATGAATTAAAAAAATATAATAATGAAGAAATACATAAAAATAATTTATATAAAACTTCATATGGATGGATGTTTGGAGATGAATTACAAAAATTTAAATTCTTATCAGAAAATTATTTCGAGAATGATTTGGAAATATATTGTTATTATGAATCAGAAATGACAATATATGATTACAAATTTAATGATAAAATATTAAATGAAATTTCTGTCGATAGAAAATATACAACATATGTAGGAAAAATGGCACCTAACGCATCAAAAACATCAGAAGAAAGCATAATAATTTACAATAATGAAAGTGCTTGTGATAATTATTTGAATCTAGGATATACCATAAAAAAAAAAATAGCAGATGATTTATACATCGCATCAAAAAATATAGAAAATGACCAATTCAAAAATCCTATAACTTATAAATTTGTTAATTGGAGAATTATTTCATTATCAAATATTCTATTATTTGATAAATTAACAGAATTATTACCAAAATACAATGATAAAATTATTGGTTTAAATACTGATTGTATTTATTTTAATGAAAAAATTGAAAATATGGAAGATAATAAAGAAATAGGAAAATTTAAATATGTAGAAAAAGAATATAAATTATCTAGAACATTAATTAATAACTGTAATAATACAAAATTACCAGAATTATATAAACATTCAAACATAAAATTAGTAGATGGAAGGGCAGGAACAGGAAAAACTTACAAATTATGCGAAAAATACAATGAAAATGAAAATACAAAAATATTAACATTCACAAGAACAGCTGCTGAAAATATAAATAAAAAATATTTTTCGATGTTTAATAAAAAAATAAATAAAAATGCTTCGACAATTCACAGATATCATGGATATAAAGAAACTGAAACATTAGATATCAATTATGGAAATGAATTATTTCTTGTTGATGAATTCAGTATGATTCCATTGAAAATATTTTTCAATTTCTATAAACTTGCATGTAATGGTGCAAATTTTATATTTTATGGAGATTCCTCACAATTACCACCAGTAGAACACTCATATTATTATAAAGGTATTTTATTGAAAAAAATATTGGATAAAATAATGGAAAATCCAGCTGAAACATTAACAAAAATATACAGATATGATGGAGAATTAGAATTATTAAGTAATAAATATGTTTATGGAAACAAAAATGATAAATCTCATTTGGATGTCATCCCAAAAATAAATGAAAATAACATAAAATTAAATGTAACTGATAGATATTTATGTTATTTGAACAAATCAAAAAAAATAATAAATAAAAAATACGAAAATATGAAAACTAATAAAAATGCACCATATATATGCGAAAAAAGTATGACATTAAAAACATCAACTTTCAAAAAATTAATAGTAGAAAAAATAAATCCAAAAAAGGGAAGAACAATCGAAAATGAATATTTTAGAGAATTATTAGAAAATGAATTTATATGTTACGATAATGGAATGATACTATCATATTGGCAAATATCTTATTTAACTAATTGCGATGAATTTAAAAATTTCAAATTATCTTTTGCTATAACAATCCATAAAATGCAAGGGGGATGTTTTGAAAAAAATATTATCCCAACTGTTTATTTAAAAGATGTCGAAAAATACACGAGACCATTATTATACACAGCATTAACAAGGTGTCAGGAATTAAAACAATTAAAAATAATTATATAATAGAAATATATTTTCGTTATGGAAGAAGAAACTCCTGATATTTGGAGGGAATTATTTATAAATAAAGATATTTTTTTTCCTAGTTATATATATTATAGAAATGAATCCATTCGGGAATTACAAGAAAAAATCATTACAAAAAAAGGAAGATACATTCAATGAAAAAGAAGAAGAAGAAATGATAAATATTTGGGTAGAATTATTTGAACTCACATTCGATTTCGCAGAATGTAATTCAGAAAACTTCAGAAAATTTAATGAAAAATATACTGATGATGCTTTAAGATATATTTATTTCCTTCAAACCAATTACGATGAAGAACATTTTATTCGAAATAATTAATTTCTCCCTCTTTTTTTTTTGAACTATAATTCCTCCTTCTTTTTTTTTTGCGATTTGAGGATGGATTTTAATATAACTATTTCGCATCGCACACGAAACTTCTTTGATAAATGCTACGAAAACGAACGAAAAAAGAACCCCTCCTTTTCAACCCCGAAAAAGCACCCATAAACGAGTGGGGGGTATATCGCATGCGATTTTTATAATTTAACTAACACACGAAACTTCTTTGATAAATGCTGCGACAACAAAACACGGAAAATGAACCCCTCCTTTTTCCTATCCAAAAAGTCAGGGACACGAAATGGCCAATATATCGCATGCGATTTTAGAGAAGGGGCGCGAAAGGGGCGCAAGTGCAAAAAATTCTTCTAAAACAGCTGCGAAAAAAAACCCAGGATGGCCCCCCTCTGTCT
>Ga0209318_1001182_pt1 | contig 18032 bp, 30 predicted proteins | sample RifGroE1_FD_183999 | JGI IMG/M metagenome (GOLD analysis project Ga0209318, IMG submission 183999) | Groundwater microbial communities from Rifle, Colorado, USA - Groundwater E1 (SPAdes) (version 2) | ecosystem: Environmental > Aquatic > Deep subsurface > Groundwater | place: Rifle, Colorado...
GGCTTGTCAGGTTCATACTAAAGGTGGTAGCGTGTTTGCGGAGAAATTGCAAGAGAAAAGTAACAGGATGATACGAGATACTATATTTGGTTGGTAGGCATGATGGGCTGAGGAGTGGAGATTCTGCGGACTTCGATGTGCGTGGTTCGGTTTACGGAAATTTAGAGTAAAAACGGGGGGTTATATTTTGGAGGGAGGGATTTTTAGAGTAAGTACGGGGGTTTACGGGGATTAGGTAAAATCTAGGGGGTTCGTATCAGAAGGTATGAAATGAAGTGGCTCCCCTCCCCCCGGTCTCCCCCCAGCCCCCTATCTCCGATATCACGGAGGCCCCTACCCCTCCCCGCCCGGGCACCATATAACCTTCAATCAAAATTCCCTGGCACCCGACGACCAACCGCAGCGACCTGGCAAGTATACCGATGCAACCGAGCCAATAAAGTAAACCGCTCCGCATAAGTAAACCCAATATCACCGTAAACCGAACAACGAAATAAAAAAGTAAACGGATTAACTTTTCCCTTGCATCATTATGTTACATCGAATACTATTAATTATAGAGATTGATTGAGAATAACCTCAAACCAAGGGAGATACATTTTGAAAAGAACAACGGTAAAGAAATACCTACAAGAAGCGCTAGACATCAACGAGTTGCGAGTGACGCTTGAAAACATATCGCACGACGACAAGCGGGAAGTAGAGTCCTACAGCAAGGAAGAACTCGTTAGCGAGGCCGAATATGTCCTGTCTTGCTACTATGAAGGCGGACATATGTCACACGACGAACTGCATTCAGATGATGACGAAACCAGAAAAGCCGCCGAGTCTCAGGTTAGGGGCCTGAAGCGTTTTATAAAGAAGTATACCAGCCGCATATAAACTGTAAACATCAAACTCCCGAACCGGGCGGGATATCCCGGTAAAGGTGGACATTATGATAAAGACAGCAGAACAAATAGCCAAAGAAACAGACAACAAGAATGGCCTGGCGAATATCCGCGCAATCAATAAGGCATACAGATCTCAGGACGATAGTCATCTATGGCCCATCAATAACAGGTTCAATGCAACCGAGCGGGCAATACGACAGGCTCGCAAGCTGCAAAGAGAAAGCGGTGCGGTTTATGGCCTGGAGTACTGTTACATGCTGGATAATCTCATTTCTTCAATCGTCAATAGCGAGGTGTAATTATGAAAATTTTATGCAAAAAACTGGGAGTAAAGTTCAACCTCGACCTCGAAACCATAGCGCTGAATGGTAGGCTCATTGTGCGGAATCGCGGACAGATTGTTACGTCAATACCTACTGAAAGCAGGACCGCTATTGAATACATGAACCGTGTAAACAGGAGGATCAAATCATGAAACGATATGCATGGATTGCAATGAAGTTACAGGCTATAGAGAATTGTTTCAAGACTGATAATAATGAATGGTTCAACCGACATTCAGACGAGCTGGAAAGCGACCTTAAAGAGACCGCTCCGTCTGGTTCTGGGTTCGATAATGGTACAGAGCTTGACTATACAAAAAGCCGGAAAAAGAAAATAGAAACAGGCAGCATTTCCCATCTAGTATTCAATACTGCCTTTCATCATATGAACGAAGATGGATATTATACCAGATGGACGTACCACACTGTCATTGTAACACCTACTTTCGAGGGAATTAATATCCGAGTTACTGGCAGGGATCACAACATGATTAAAGACTATATTGCCGACGTTTTCGGGCAATGGTTAAACATCGAAGTTAAAGACTAATGGGGAAATGATATGAGAACAAACCTTATGCGGCAAGCACTCTCAAGGCTATTGTCCGAACCTGGTTATTATCGGTTGAGTATTTCGGCCAGGTTGCAGGTAGTGCATTACTACATATTCAACTGTTAGTCCATCGTGCCCGGTTCGCCGGGCCTTGTGTTAAAATCAAAAATTGAAGAGGGGAATATTATGCAGCGAGTAACGAAGAAAGACCTTGAAATGGTTGTGGCCAGGATCAACAAAGTAACTGGAAACCCGGAAACCGCATACACCAGAAAGGACGGAACCTATCAAGCAAACCCAGGCTGTTATCATCTCTCATGGGCTTATGGAGGTGTATGCCTCGAACAGATGAGCAACAAAGGCGGAGGAGTGCGGACGGTACTTTACACAGGATATACGACAAAGGGCAAACTAATGATGGCAATGCAGGCATACCTTGCAGGGATTGAAAAAGGAAAAGAGTAACAATTTGATACCTAAAACATGCAGGCCGGAGGCCCCGAAAACCGAAAGTCTGCATGTTTTGAGTAGTGAATTGTTACAGATGATGTAACAAGAATATACATTTGTAGTAACATTCTGATACATAAAAAGTAACAAAACTATACTGCCGCCAGGAGGTCAAACACCGGCGAGGGAGCAGAATTGAGTTAGGAAAGTGCGGGCCAGGCCACGTCGAAGATGATTTTTATCTGAAAAAATTTTGGTGTTTTATTGAAAAAATGTAAACTGAAACCTGTCGAGGAGGTCAAAATCAGTTTTCTGATGGTGACCAAGTGGATGGGAATGGAGTATATCCGTACGACTGATAGGAGGGCAAAATCATGTCTCAGGAGGTCAAATCCACGAAAAATGGCTGGTTTTACTAAAATCAATCTAAAAAATAATAGGCGAAAAGGGCTGTTTTTGTGGCATAGTTTACAAAAAGATGGTAATTTCTCTATCACATTGTGGCAGCGGAGGGTTCCAGCCAGAATGAGAAAATCTAATAATTACTTACTACTTATATTATATTTATTAAATAATATATATATACATAGTAAAAAAGGGTATGGATACTCCCTAAGAGCTGGCCATTTCCGCACAAGAATGTTACACTCCCCTCAGTGTGGCATCTCTACAGTTGTTAGGCACAAAAAGCCGATGTAACATAAAAGTGCGAGAAAAACATTAAGGTAGAGTATGATTTTCTATTTCAGATAAACTTTTTCTGGCCTTCCCACTTAACCACCTGAAACCATTCCAAAAATAAAAAAATCATACATTTTAAAAGTAAACCGCTTGACAATCTCCTTTAAACCAGTATATTATTGATACATAAGGATGAAAAACACCATGACTGGACAACAACTCAAAGAAATAAGGATCGCCTGCCGCTGGACACCTGCCCACGCCGCCAAACAGTTTAATTACTCACTGCGTAGGTGGTATGAATTGGAAACCTTACCTGAAGTCCCTCTTAGAATATCGGAGTTTATGGAAATGAAAAACAAGATCGATGTACCTCGCCTTACGGCCAACCCCGAACCACGAGCCACCCCGGCCCATTTAACGGCCTTCCGCCAGGCGTTCAAACTCACCCAGGAAAAAGCCTCTGACCTTCTCGGCGTCTCCAGGATCACCTGGAATAGGTGGGAGAATGGCCAGACTACCATCCCGAAACACATGCTCCACACACTGAGGGGCATGGTCGCACAACTCAAATCTGAACAACAGGAGATTAAATCATGAACATCATCGACACCAGAGACCTTTACAAACGCCAACAAGAGCTTCAATCTGAACTGGAAACCCTCCAGGATGCCGTCAGTGAGGCACAAGAGGCGTATGAAACCGCTGCAAGCGATTGGCGAGAGTCTACCGACGAGCAGACAGACGAAACGGTTGCCATAATGGACGCAGCCAGTGATGACCTGGAGGCCGCCAGAGAAGCCCTCGAAGACTGGCAGTCAGAATACCAGGAAGAACTCGACGAACTCAACGCCCTGGAATTTGAAGTCGGTGACGAGTGGATGCACGGCGAGACTTTAATACCGGCTGACGGCTTTGCCGACTACGCCCGAGACTTGGCAGAAGACTTGCACGGCAACGCCATAAGGGACGCGGCTTGGCCGTTCGATCACATTGACTGGGAGGCCGCCACTGACGACCTGAAAAGCGATTACTCTGAGGTGGAGTATCAGGGCACCACATACCTTTTCAGAAGCTAACAAACTAAGGAGACCACCATGACCTTACCTGCATCCAAATTAGTTAAGAACCAGAAGATCACCAAGACAAAAACTATAGGTAACGAGCGCTTGACCGTCACCGTCCGCCACGACGACGAGTGCGGCAACGGGCACAACACGTTCTCCATCACCGCCGTCAAAGCAGAGCGGGCCGGTAACAATCACTGGTATGACCGTTGCTGGGGCTGTCAGCACGACGAAGTAACCAGGTTCTTCCCCAACCTCGCACCCCTCTTGAAATGGCACTTGTGCAGCACTGACGGCCCTATGCATTACGTGGTCAATACTCTTTACTGGAAGAAGCAGGCACACCTTAAATACGCTCGGTCCTGCGCCATCTGGCCCGAGGCAGAGCTTGAGGACTTCACCGAGGAAAAACTCATGGCTCGGTTGCCGGCGCTCATGGAGGAGTTCAAAACTGCTGTTGAGTCGCTGGGCCTGGTGTACTGAGCCGCCCGGCTCCTGGGCTGGGACACGCGCCCTCCTCGGCGGCGAGGCAGCACAGACAAAACACTTAAACAGGAGGACACATGCCCAAACCCTCAAAAGTAGCAGACATATTCGAGCAGTTAAGGACTCACGGCACGGTGCCGTCGTGGCAAGATGAAGATAACCCAGCAGAGGAGGATAAAACCATGACTCACGATGAGATTGAGAGCAGACTTGAGGCGTTATTTGGCGACTCACCTTGGAGCGAGGACCAGAAGTACCCGCTTGAGGACTGGGTGTACGAAGTCAATAATAACGACACCCGGCAAGGCTATCGTGAATGGCTGTATAACAAGTACGCCAATGAGGAATAAACCATGCAAAAATACACTGACGCAGACGTTGACAAGTTACTGGGTGCACTCGAAGCGAAGCAGACCTCGCAGCAAGTAAAGCTCCAACCTTACACAGTCCTGATGGTCCTCCCTGACTACCTTGCGCACGGCTATGGTGTGGATACATACCTCGCCCACGTCGAGGCTGAGAACGTCGAGCAGGCACAAAAGGAAGGCCAGAAAGAAGCCCTCTACGAAATGGTACCTGACGACACCATGTCAGATTATGATCCAGAGGATTTCTTTGTCTGTTTCGTCTGCGAAGGTCACATGGCCGACATTCATATTTGGTAAGGAGCCCAAACCATGAAATCCCTACTCCTTTACGCCGCAGCCGCGACCCTGATAGCCGCCATGTCCTTCGCATTCATCCACACCCTGCCGGAGGCCATAGACAAACTCACCCAGCACCAGACCGAGATAAAGGTGACTTATGACAACGCCCAGTATTAAGCCGACACGAGTCATCCGACCGCCACGCCGTATCACCCTGCCCTCCGGCCAGAAGACTTACGAGCTTGACTGCGACGATGGCAAGAGCTACACCTCTGGCGACCTGGCGGTCCTCATCGGACTTGCCAACGGTGCCAGCCTGGTGCAGCGCATGGCCCGGATGGGCTGGGACAGCCCGACCCTCCTCGCCCCTCCTGCCAAAAGAGGGTTCTCCCTCACCGGCGAGTCAGCTAAAAACGCAGGCAGTGCTGAGTGGGCCGCGCGTTAGGCAAGGACAGGAGTGCAAACTTATGGAAAATTCCTGCTGCTGGGACGTTTGAATTAACTTTATCTTGCAGCGGAGAACGATAAACTGTAAACTGAGTCACATTAAAAAGGAGCCTGCAAAATGAGAATCTTTGACAAAGCCGAAGCGGAAGAGTTAAACGCAGCGCAGTGGCAGATTGATCTGTTAAACATGAACCCTGGTTATGTACATTGGGGGCCACACGAAGAATATATGTGCGGCGAGGGAAGTGGGTGGAATAGCCCAGTCATCAAAGAAACGTGGAATATGTGGACGCTGGACGATCTGAACGAGTGCGTAAACTTCTACTTCTCAGTGAATCGAGCCTCGGAAGAATGCCCAATATGCGGAGGCAATGGCTACCATCCTGACGCACAGGAGGTAGTCAATTCATTCTATGCCCACATGAACCCGCGAGGCGATCACTGGAATGATAAGATAACACAGGATGAATTGGATGCTCTGGTAGAGGTAGGGCGCATTAAGGCTGGCGCAACGGTTGAAGAGATTAACGAGCAGAACAAGCCGCGTTCCCAAGGTCTCGGACATGATGGGATAAACCGCTTGATATTGGTAAGGACGCGCCTTGAACGCCTCGGCATACCAGTGCATTGTCCTGAGTGCAGCGGTAATGGCTACGTATTCACAGCCCCATCGGCACACGTAACGCTGACATTGTGGATGCTACACCCGCGCAAAGGATGCTCTCGCGGAGTGGAAATATCTCTGGTTGAACAAGAAAACTTGCCTGAGATTTTCGCGTGGTTGCGTGAGGCAGCAGAACGGAACGCACAACGATTTAGCAATGTTCCTCGGTAGAAAGGAGACCGCCATGAAAATCTACGACGAAGACACCCCGCTCGACGGGGTGTCATGGAAGGAAAAACTCGCCTGGTTCTGTTTCACCATCACCTGGGCTGGGTTTATTTGCGGAACTTTTGCTTGGCTGGGGAGGTAGCATGACCCCCGAACAAATCAAATTCATCCGCACCACCCTCGGGCGGACCCAGCAGGACATGGCCAAGATCCTCGGAGTATCCGTCAGCGTCTGGCAACTCTGGGAGTCGGGCGCGGGCGGACCGAAGCCGGAGAACATGACCAAACTTCTGAAACTCCACCATCATGTGGTGGGGCGGGAGGGGAGGGAATGAGGGTACTTGTTGCCTGCGAGCAGTCAGCAGTTGTGCGGGAGGCGTTCAGGCGCAGAGGGCACTTCGCCTTGTCCTGCGATTTCCTGCCTTCTGAAGTGCTTGGGCTGTTCCACTATCAGGGGGATGCGCTCGACATGCTGGACCTTGGGTGGGATCTGCTTATTGCCCACCCTCCCTGCACACGATTGGCAAACTCTGGGGTGCGCTGGATGACCTCTCCCCCTAAAGGAAAAACCGTCAACGATATGCAGCGCGAGCTTGAGGAAGGTGTAGATCTGTATCTGGCTTTGCGAAATGCGAACATACCTCGTAAGGCAATTGAAAACCCGGTGATGCACAGGTACGCCAGAGAGCTGATCACCCCCGGCGAGCGGCAGATTGTCCAGCCATGGTGGTTTGGAGATCCGGCGTTCAAGGCAACCGGGCTAGAGCTTATCAACCTGCCTCCACTCATCCCTACGAACAAACTTACTCCCCCAAAAGCCGGGACCGAGGAGCACAAAGCATGGTCGTGGGTCCACCGTGAGCCGCCGGGACTGGAGAGGGCGAAACGGCGCAGCCGGACATTTCAAGGTATCGCGGAAGCTATGGCGGATCAGTGGGGGGTGTTATGATTAAGGTAGTCCTTGACTGGGAATCGGCTTATGGCAAGCACCCAGTGACACAGGAGAACATTACCCTCTCGAAGATGACAACGGAAGAGTATGTCCGCCATCCCCTCTTCAAAGTCCACGGTCTAGGGGTAAAAATAGAGCGTGAGCGAGCGTTTTACCTTTATAAGCGAGACGACCTCCTGCACTTCCTGAAGACCCACCCCTGGCAGGAGTCGTTCGTCGTCTGCCATCATACCCACTTCGACGGCGCCATACTCTCCTGGCGGGCAGGGATCAAGCCTGCGTTCTGGGGCTGTACCCTGAGCATGGCCCGTGCCCTCTACCCGCACGAGTCGGTAAGCCTGGCCAACATCGCCCGCCTGTTGCAGCTTGGCGAGAAAGGGCATGAGCTGGTCAACTTCATCAATCTCTGGGAGCTGACCGACGAGCAGCAGCGCATACTCGGCGGGTATTGCTGCAACGACGTAGAGTTGACCTCCGACGCCTTTGATGCGATGAAACGGAATTTTCCTCCGTCTGAGTTGCGGTTGATCGACCTGACCATCCGCCTGTTCACTGAGCCAGTGCTGCAGGTAGAGCGGGGTATCCTGGTTGAGGAGTACAAACGTGAGCGCAGGAGCAAGCGGGCGCTGCTGAAGCAATGTGCGACGGATAAATCCGTGCTCGCCTCCAGCGACCAGTTTGCCGCCCTGCTGCTGACCCTCGGCGTGGACCCACCGAAAAAACTCAGCCCGTCAAAAGTCAAGGACGGTCGAGTGGATCGGGACAACGTCGGCGAACCGCCGCTGGGGATATTGCCCTCCTTCAAGACTGCAGGACTACCGGTCGAGGATCGGGTGCGGATGAAGGAGGAGAAAAACTCTTACCCCTGGGCGTACGCCTTCGGCAAGAGCGACGAAGAGTTCAAGATGCTCCTCGACCATCCGGACGAGCAGGTGCAGGCTGTAGCCGAGGCCCGTATGGGGATCAAATCGACGATCAAGGAAACCCGCAGTAAGCGGTTCTTCAAGATCGGCAAGCGCGGGGCGTTCCCGGTGTACCTGACCTATTATGGTGCCCACACGGGGCGCTGGTCGGGCGGGGACAAGCAAAATGCCCAGAACCTGGGGCGGGTGAACCCGAAGGACATCACTTCCGGGGCCCTGCGGAAATCCCTCTGTTCTCCTGAGAAGCATGTCCTCGTCGTCCGCGATCTCGGCCAGATTGAGGCCCGGATGCTCGCCTATTGGGCAGGGCAGGAGGACCTCCTTGAGTTGTTCCGGGCTGACGGCGACCCCTACAACCGTCAGGCTTCTTTGATCTTTGGCTACGAGGTCAATCGTAAGCTGCCCGAGTTCTGGCTGGAGGGCATGGCAGGCAAGGCCTCGGTTCTCGGCAATGGCTACGGCATGGGCTGGTCGAAGTTCCAGGAGAGCCTGCGGGTCGGGTTCATGGGTATGCCTTCTATCCTCTTCGGTCCAGCGGAAGCAGAGAAACTGGGGGCAAACATCGACGTTTTCTGCCATCAGCGGAGTTACAAACCTGGTTGCGCCTTCTTGCAGGATGAGGCCTTGGCAATGAAACCCCTCAACGTCGGAGCAGAAGCCCATCTCTGGCACTGCGCAACGGTGAAGCAGATAGTGGACAAGTACCGGCTGAGTAACGCCGCTGTAGTGGCATCCTGGAAGGAAGCGGGCGGGGCCTTGGCAGCCATCGTGCAGGGGGAGGAAATCCCGGTTGGTAAACGTGACCTGATCACCACCTGCAAGGAAGGGCTGATTATGCCGAACGGCATGAAGATCAGGTATCATAAACTTCGCAGCAACGAGCAGCGACAGTATCGATACCTCTCCAATGCCCGGAAGAAAGAATGGTCGTACATATATGGCGGTAAATGTGTGGAAAATGTGGTACAAGGATTATCCAGGATCGTGCTCTCCGACCAGATGCTTACTGTCCGTGCGAAGCTGGCAGCCTGGGGAGCGGCGGACCGGCGAGGGGCGTATAAGGTTGTGACCAGCACCCACGACGAAGTGGTCTGCTGTGTGCCGTTCTACCGCGCCGACGACTGCCTGCAGATGATGAAGGAAGTCATGGCCACAGCACCCGCATGGTGCCCCGACCTGCCGCTGAAGTCATCCGGCGGGTATGCAGTGAGCTATGGAGACTGCGAGAAATAAAGTAAACCCCGCAACTTTTTACTTGCAATAGTTTGTAAACCGTGTCACAGTAAATTGTGCGCTGGACGATGCCCTCGCAGGATCGCACTCTGGCTGGGTAACTGACTGCGAGGGCATCATTTCTTTAAGGGAGGAAAGCATGTCAGAAAACGATTACACGCCTTTATGGGCAGATAAGCATGAAGACTGGATAAATAAAGCAGTTCGTCCAAGAGGATGTGAATGTGTGGAGTGCGGACCTTCCGCAGCAGTGTATGCGAAGGTCACCGAGGGCTCACTGTATGATTGGAGATGCGCGTCGTGTGGATACACTCCAGAATCTTTAGGCAAGGACCCCAAATGATCCAACCACTAAACGCCAAGGGCAAGCCCTTCAGCTGGAGCTACACCGCCCTGACCGACTATGAAGGCTGCCCGAAACGCTATGCTGCCAACCGCTTTTACTGCACGATCCCTTGGGTAGACACCGAGGCGATCATTTACGGCAACAGGGTGCATAAGGCCGCTGAGCTTTTCCTGAAAGGCATCCCGCACCCGGACATCGAGGCGCTGAAACCCGTCGAGCCCTACGCGACGGCCATGCTCCGCTCCGGCCACAAGGTCGAGGCCGAGCTTGAGATCGCCCTGACCCGGCAGCTGAAGCCGGTGAGTTGGTTCGCCAAGGACGCCTGGTTCAGGGCCAAGCTCGACGTGGTGGTTACCAAGGTCAAGGAGTCTACGGTCAACCTCTTCGACTGGAAAACGGGCGGCAAGATCAAAGAGGACGAGGACCAGCTGCGAGTCTGTGCCGCCGCCCTGTCGGTGGTCAGGCCGTACCTGCAGGAGTTTGGCGGGAAGTATATCTGGACCAAGCATCAGCAGACGACCGGCATCAAACCGCTGAACAAGATGGGAATCAGGCAGGTATGGCAGGAGTTCCTGCCCCGGGTGCAGAGGATGGAGGACGCCTGGAGGACAGAGACATTTAATCCCAGACCCAGTGGACTTTGTCCATATTGTCAAGTAGTTAACTGCGCTGCGCGGCGCGGGGAGAGGAGAGTATGAAAGACGTTGAAGTCAGATGCACAGCATGTGGTGAATATTTTGAGACTGAAGCCGAAGAGGGGAACCCTGGCGACCCAGTATTTGCTGAGTGCCCAAACTGCGGAGCGCTTCGCGAACACGAAATTACTGACGCCTACGAGTAAGGAGTAACCCTATGATCACCTCATACGAAGATTACATAGACTGGTGCTGGGATAGAGACCAGGAGCCGCTGTCCGAGGATGAGTGGGCGGCAGAGGTTGCACAAGCGCGAGCCGACAGGCTCATAACCAATAAGGAGATGGATGATGCAGGGGAGTAAGCCAGTAACAGTTCTCTACCACTCAGATGCGGACGGATTTGCCTCAGCCTACGCCGCCTGGAGAGTCTACCAGGACACGGCGACCTACATCCCCGTCCAGTACAACCAGCCGGTCCCGGAGATCCCAGAGGGCACGACGCACCTGCTCATCGTCGATTTCTCTTACGACCGGGAGACCTGCGACGCCCTCGCCGCCAAGTACGCCCTGCTGGTCATCGACCATCACAAGTCGGCGGAAGAGAATTTGCGAGGCAGCAACTACGCCATCTTCAGCATGAACAAGTCCGGCTGCGCCTTGACCTGGGAGTATTTCCACCGCCGGGAGCCGATGCCTGCCATCCTCGCCTATGTTCAGGACCGGGACCTGTGGAAGTTCGAGTTACCTGAGTCGGAAACTATCAACCTTTACATCGCCACTCTGCATTTCGATGTGGTGCCCACTGATTTTTACGTTTGGGATGTAGAAGCTACCCGCCCAGATTTTTTTGAGCATGCCCGTAAGGCCGGCAGTTACATCCAGTCCTTCCGCAACGGCCAGATCCAAGCCGCCATGCGCGACGTCCGTTTTATGTTCTGGGACATCCACGAGGTGCCAGTGCTGAACGCCTCGGCGAATGTTTCGGAGATAGGCAACGAACTCTGCCGGCAGTACCCAGCCGCCCCGTTCTCAGCGACCTACTGCGACAGGAAAGGGGTGCGGTCGTGGTCGTTGAGATCAGTGGGGGACTTCGATGTCTCTGAGGTGGCTCGACGGTATAATGGAGGTGGGCATCGACAGGCCGCTGGTTTTGCTACACCGATAGGCACTTGGCCCGAGAATTTCTTGCTGTCTCTGGAGCTTGAGCCCGAGCCTGAGACAATTCACATTCCTGTTTGACTTTCTTTGGGGGAGTGTTGGTATGAATAACCTTGACCTTGTTGACGACATTTCAGGCGAGCCCCACGGGCCTGAATTCCTGCCGGGAATACCCAGGCAATGCAAAAAGTGCGGAACGTGGGCGAGGTACGAGAAACCAGAAAAGCACAATGGATGCTTCACGGTTTCTTGCAAGTCCTGTCACGCGTCGTTTGAGGTTGTTGTCGGCATGAAAGGAGGCAGGAAATGAACACATTGTGGATGTTAAGAGGGCTGCACAAGGATAGGTGGGTGTACCTTACCGAACATGTAGGCAGGACAAAACAAGATCTCACCGACAAGGTTATGGCTGAGGCGCGCCGGGAAGGGTTCAATGGCACTTTCTCCGAGCGCCTGAAGCAGCTTGACTGGGCGGTTGTCGAGGTCGAATTTCGGGAGAAGGTATGAGCACTCCCGAAGGCAAAGTAAAAGACAGCATCAAAGCCGTCCTCGCCCAGTACAAGATCTACCCGGCCAGCAAGGCAGGGTCCGGGCCTGGAGGCACAGGCTTCCCAGAAGACGCACAGGGCTGGTACACCATGCCGGTTAAGGGGGCCTTTGGTACATCTGGAATTCCCGATTTTCACGGCCACTACCGAGGCATCTTCTGGGCGGTGGAGGCAAAAGCGAAGGGGGAGACCCCGACAGGGTTCCAAAAATTGCAGATCGACGCCATCTCCTGCTCCGGCGGGGCGGTGTTCGTGGTTGACGGGCCTGAGTCGTTGAAGGTGTTTGAGGAGTGGCTGGAAGAGATAGACGAGGGAGCCAATTTCCAAGAGTTCTTGGACTCGGAGGTTTGAGATGCAGAAATATAGAGCGCAGTTTGACCAGATAGAAATAGTAGACGTAGTCCGAGAAACCCCTAAATATGTGGTTTTTAAAAGCCCCTCTGGAGGGGAGTATAAAGATTCTAAATCTTCAGATTGGCGCGGATATTTTGATACTTGGGAAGACGCTCGTCAGTTTTTGGAGTCTATTGCACAGCAGGATTTTACAAAGGCTTCAGATGCACTTCTTCATGCGGGTCGTGCGCTCAAAGCTATTAAAGAGATGCAACCTCAATGACCATCCGCGTCCTGAACGACCACTACGTCCTGCAGACCGACAACGCCGGCCAGTTCCGCGCCCTGTTCCCCGATCTCAAGGAGGCAGTGGTGCAGGGTCGTCAGTTCGTCGCCGTGCCGCACACCCTCGAGGTCGCCCGGGTGCTCAACAACATCGGGGTCAAGGTCCAGAGCCCGATCAGGACACAGTATGATTGGCCGGGGAGGTACACCCCGAGGTGGTATCAGCGCGATACTGCAGAGTTTTTCACCTTCTACTCCCGCTGCTACTGCCTGTCCGAAATGCGCACTGGCAAGACCCTCAGTGCCTTGTGGGCTGCCGACTACCTCAGACGCGCCGGCAAGATCCGCCGCACCCTGATAGCCGCTCCGCTCTCTACCATCTACGATGTCTGGGAGCAGAACATCTTCGAGAGTTTCCCGCTACGTACCTTCGCCGTCCTACACGGCAGCCGGCAGAAACGCCTCGACCTGCTTGCCCAGCCGCATGATTTTTACATCGTCAATCACCACGGTGTAGGACTCATCGAGGAAGCCCTCGCCTCCCGCCCGGACATCGACCTTGTGATTGTTGATGAATTAGCGGAACTGAGGTCAGCGAAAAACAAGAAGGGCGTTTTGTGGGCGCCGATGAACCGAGTGCTGAACAAGCAGGGAATCGTCCGCTCCGCTTGGGGCCTGACCGGCACCCCAACGCCCAATGAACCACCTGATGCCTTCGGGCAGTGTAAGTTGATTACCCCAGAGAACTACCGCGGCCACTTCACCAGCTTCAAGCAGGAGACCATGCTGCAGTTTGGACCGTTCAAGTGGGTACCGAAGAAAGGGGCGGAGGAGTCCGTCGCCAGGATACTCAAACCTGCCATCCGTTTCAAGCGGACGGTCTGCTCCACCATGGAGCCATGCTTCATCGATCGTCGGGCTCAGTTGTCGGCAGAGCAGGAGAGGGCGTACAAGCAGCTGCGCAACCAGGCCGCTACCGACCTGCGAGGGCAGACAGTTACAGCAGTTAACGCTGCGGTATTATTAAGTAAATTGATCCAGGTAAGCTGTGGCGTGGCCTATGATGCAGAAGGTAAACTGGTCAAGTTCGACTTCGGCCCGCGGCTGAAAGTCCTTGAGGAATTAATCGAGGCCAATAATGAGAAGGTTTTGGTCTTCGTGCCGTTCACAGGGGTTTTGAACACCCTCGCCACCGAACTCCGCAAACGCTGGTCGGTGGCAGTCGTCGATGGCAGCGTATCGGCCAGCCGGCGAGCGCAGATCTTCCGGGAGTTCCGCTCACTGCCAGACCCTTGGATCATCATGGCCAACCCGGACACCATGGCCCACGGCCTCGACCTGACCACCGCTTCGTTGTCGATCTGGTACGCCCCTTATCTGAAAGCTGCCAAGGTCCAGCAGGCCAACGCCAGGACGGACGGCTCGAAGCAGTCGGCGAAGATCGACATCGCCCATATCTACGCAACGGCTGAAGAGAAACGCGCTTACGACGTCCTGCTCGGCAAGGGGCGTTTCCAGGACGTTGTTTTGGAGATAGCAAACAACGGAGGAAGGTAATGCAAGAACACATTGACGACATGATGGCAGGGGAACATATCATTCTGATCTTCCCAACACTTTTCAGGGCACAGGATGCGTTCAAGTACCACGTCCCCCCGCACACAGAAGCTCACTACAGCGAGAGAATGTGGAAGGATACTCAGTCGGGAGGGTGGATCAGGTTTGGATATGCTGAGATGGACCGCGACAGGTTGCAAGGAATCCTCGCTGACATACGGTTCGTGGATGACGCTGCATACATTGCCAGCAATCAGTTCTTTATTCTCGCTCGGGAGCGATCCAGTCGGTACGCCGAAAGAAAAAGTAAACCCCTTCACAAATAATTGTTGACAACCCGTTTACAAAGAGCTAAGGTTGAGTTGGGTGAGAAAAAAACGCAGCACCCATCCAATTAACCTAAGAGGAAAATATGAAAGCAAAGACAATCAGGCGAGTGCTCGAAGCGAAAGTGAAGGACTGGGTAGGATCGGTAGATGACCCGATAGTCGCGACAGCTATCAAGGAAAATACAATCATAACTGGCGGCTCAATCGCTTCTATGCTTTTGCAGGAGCGGGTCAATGACTACGACGTGTACTTTAAGACCGAGTCCGCTGCGAAGACGGTAGCTCAATATTACGTTGACAAGTACAATGCTGCGCACAGCCCAAAGATTGCTCCTGAAGTAAAGACCCTCAACGGCAGGATCCAGATCGTTATCAAGTCCGCCGGCATGGCAAGCGAAGAAACTGACGACAGTAAGTATCAGTATTTTGAAACACTGCCGGAGGACAATATCGAAAGCGCAGAGTATGTTGATCCAGTCGAGGCAGACCTTGAAGTAGCAACAGAAGGGGACGACGGGGAGAAATACCGCCCAGTGTTCATGTCCTCCAATGCTATTACCCTCTCCAACAAAATTCAGGTCATCATCCGATTCTACGGCTCTCCGGACGAGATCCATGCAAACTACGATTTCGCCCACTGCACCAGTTGGTGGTCATCCTGGGATGGTCACTTAGAACTCCGTCCAGCGGCGATGGAAGCCCTGCTTGCCAGAGAACTTCGCTACCAGGGCTCGAAGTACCCACTCTGCTCAATTATTCGGACCCGTAAGTTCATCAAGCGAGGGTTTTCTATCAACGCTGGGCAGTATCTGAAGATGTGTATGCAACTGAGCGAACTTGACCTGACGAAAGTCGACGTGCTGGAAGATCAGCTTACCGGCGTAGATGTGGCCTACTTTCATCAGGTCATCTCCTACCTGCGAGATGCAAAAAAGGACTTCGACGCCGCATATATTTGTGAAATAGTCGACAAGATTTTCTAAGGAGCCCCGCAATGACCAAACCAGTAGGCATGATGAGCATGGCGGAGTATAAGATCCTGCACCAGGGCTGCCCGAAGTGCGGCAGGGCTCCGAACCGGCTCACCAGTGTCAGCTACCCGGCCCCGCCGGACCTCAACGTCGTCGAGTGCATGTGCAACTGGATCGGCACCGTCAACGAACTGAAACCTCAAAAGAAGAAGGAGACCACCATGCCTGCAAAAGAAATAACATGGGAGACGGTGCTTGCCGACGCCGTAGAACGCGCAATAACCAGCGCTTACGCTAGGACGAGCCCAGGAGGCTCTACTCCCTACGCTGCCTGGATGTCGAAGCAAAGTGAGTCTGTGACACCAGTAGCCATCTGGAACGCTGCGGTAGAGGCGTCGCTGAAAATTGTTGTGGAGTCTGCGATGTCAGGAGGTACCGATTCTGATAGAGCAGTAAGGTTGTCCGAGCTTCAAGAAAAAATAGGCAAGCTCATTGCTTCCTCAGACGGTGCCCCCAAAGAAGAAAAAAGGGGGGCTACCATACCGCAGAAGATCACCGTTGACATGGTCATCGAGAAGTACGTCGCCACTCGAGACCTGATCGCGGAGAAGACCAAGGCACTCAATGCCGAGCTTGCCGACCTCAAGGCCCTGCAGGAGAAACGCGAGGCCTGGCTGATGTCCGAGATGAACCGGGTCGGAGCATCCAGCATGAAGACCCCGCATGGCACCAGTTATATCAAGACCATGGACTCCGTTTCCGTGGCCGACTGGGAGACGTTCTTCGGCTGGGTGCAGGCCAACGCCGAGTTCGAGTTCTTGACCCACGCAGTATCCAAGACCGCGGTCAAGCAGCGGCTCGAGGACGGACAGGCACCTCCTCCGGGGGTAAATTTTACGACTTTCAAAGGCATTAAGGTACGACGCAGTTAATCCACAGCCCGAGAGGGCGCAACCATCAAATTATTTAGGAGCCACAAATGAATTTTACAGTTGAAGACGGTGAGAAGGCGGAAGAGGAAAAGTACCCTTACATTGGCGTTTTCCCGAACGGCCAGCTTGTGCTGTTTCACAAAGAAACAACCGGCGTATGCGTCGGGTATTGCAAAGACGTGGAGTTTGAACTCGGAGAGTTCAGTGACGGCTGGGCCGAGTCCAGAGTCTCCGAGTACTCTGGAAAAGTAACGCTTTCAAACAACTAATATCTGCCATATAAAAATTTCAAAGGAGCCACAAATGAACGATCTGTTAATTCCCGACCGCACTTCTATTCCTTCCTACATCCTCGACCCGACCCTCGCCAAGCAGGCCAACGACGAGGCGGCTGCCGGCATATCCACCGGGATGCCTCCGCGCCTGAAACTCTCCGGTAAGCAGTTCACCTTAGTAGATTCAGGCGGAGAAGAGACTCCGTTCCCAGCCGGCAAGATGGTCATCGGCCCCGATGAGAACGCCTACCTGCCGATGGTCGTGCTGCGGGCCAGGAAACCTTTGCAGAAGACCTGGTACGCCACCGCCTTCAACCCCGGCGAGGAAGGTAAATCTCCGGACTGCTTTTCTACCGACGGCGAGCGGCCGGACCCGACCTCTCTGGCAGTACAGAGCGACCTCTGCGCCACCTGCCCGCACAACCAGTTCGGCAGCGGCACCGATCAGAACGGCAACGCCACCAAGGGCAAGGCCTGTGCTGACTCGAAGCTCCTGGCTATCTTCATCCCCGGCAGCCGTAAGACCGAGACCGACCCGAAGGTCTACCAATTCAAGATCCCGCCGGCGTCGCTGAAGAACTTCGGCCTGTACGTCAAGCAGCTTTCAGCCGCAGGCATCCCGCTTGGCACCGCCCAGACCCTGGTCGGCTTTGATTTGACCCAGACCTTCCCGGTCGTGATCTTCAAGTTCGGCGGATTCCTACCCGAGGCATCCCTGCCCAAGCTGGCTGAGATGGCAGCCCTGCCGGAGACCGAGGACATCATCGGCGGGTTCAACGCTCCTGCATTGCCGGCGCCTCCGGTTACTCAGCGGTTGAACACTCCTGACCCGGCTGGTGTTGACTTCGCCGCAGTTCAGGAAGCCCAGGCTAAAGCTGACGCAGAAGCAAAAGCCAAGGCCGACGAGGCCGCAGCTGCCAAATCCAAATCTGAGAAAGCCGCCGCTACCAAGGCAGCCAAAGCCAAGGCTGCTGCCGAGGCCAAAGCCAAGGCGGACGCTGAGGCTGCAGCGCAGGGTGGTGGAGAAGTGCTGGATGACCTCGGGCTTGATATCGACACGCTCCCGGCCGCTGTTGGCGCAGGTCTTGCTGCCGCAGCCTCCCCGGGCGAAGTGACTGATGACCAACTGATGAAGGACCTCGGTCTGTAAGATCAACCTTCCGGCAGGGGCAGA
>Ga0209318_1001183_pt1 | contig 18003 bp, 19 predicted proteins | sample RifGroE1_FD_183999 | JGI IMG/M metagenome (GOLD analysis project Ga0209318, IMG submission 183999) | Groundwater microbial communities from Rifle, Colorado, USA - Groundwater E1 (SPAdes) (version 2) | ecosystem: Environmental > Aquatic > Deep subsurface > Groundwater | place: Rifle, Colorado...
TTTATCATCTTATCAAACACATTAAATACCTTTTCCAAATTCCAAAAAGTATTATCTTTACCCTTTCCCGTAGACAATGTATCATAATTACATCTATCTGAAAATTCTTTGGCAAATATCGAATAATGTTTATATCTTTTAGACACTTCATATAGTAAATTAGAATTTTTAACTCTTAAAATTTCTGTCCTTGGCAACGTAATTCCATCTCGACTATACTGCATAATAGAATTAAATAATTCATCATTTGTTAGTTTGTAAGTAGGAATCATTTTATCTATATCAATTTCTTTAAATTCATAATCTAAATATTCTCTAAAAATTTCAGAAAGACTTTTTTGAATTTCTATATATGACTGTTGAAATATAGAATATTCAATAGATATCAATTCTATATTATATTTTTCATACAACTCACTTTTAATAATCTTATTTTGATTATATTGTACTCCCCTTGTACTATAATCAGTTATTGGATATCCCCATACTTCACAATCTATCCTTTTACCATTTTCTAATAAAAAAGTAAAATCGCTTCTGTATAATCCCTCTTCAGGAAATGGTAATTGTTCTCTTAAATATGATTTCATACCATTATGTATTAAAAATTGAGCAACATAAAATTCATAAAGACTTCTATTTTTAAATCCATTATCATCTATCAAGTCATCTTTATCGCTATAATTCATAATAGTTTTTATTTTTTCTATTCCACCATATAAATTTAATTGAGAAGTTGGCACATCTAATGTTTTTCTAAATTCAAATTGTGTTGGGAATCTATTATTTGTATTGATAAAACCTTCAATAATTTCTATAATCTCTTCTAAAGTTCTTCCTGGTTCCCTTCTAGATTTTATTCTATAAATAGACTTCAAATCATAACCCGCTTTTAAAGCCAAACCACGAATGCCATCTTTTTCATATTTTCTTATATTTCCAGCTAATTTTTTACCATCAGGATTCCCGTCAACGTGGTCTAGAAAACTATGCTTATCCATATATTTCTTTAATTCATTTATTCTATTCTCTTCGATAGTCCAATATCCACTTTCTCCTTCTTTTAAAAGACCATTTGTTTGTAGATATTCTAACTGCAATGTTCTTTTAAAATGATGACAATTCTCACAAGAATATTTATGCACAAGATCATTTGAATAAAGGTTATTATTATAATCTTTATATTTTATTCTGTTGGGAGTTCCACAATAATCGCATTCAACATCTACTAAACTAGGAGACGTTTTTGCTAAATCTTTAATTTTAACTAATATTTTTGTGCCTCTTTTGTATGCCATTTTAGTTTTATTTTTATTTAAGCGTCTTGGAATCTCATATCCTAATGATTCTAGTCTTTGAATGTTTTCTGGATTTAACTGCACCTCAACCTCTGTACTAATTAACATTTTCACAACCGCCTTTCGTTTCTTTAATTACTGCCTTAATCCAAAAAGAGAATTAAGAGGAAAGGATAAATTAAGGCAAATTATCCCTTGTCGAACTGCAGATTCTATCCCCTTACTGTGCAAAATCAATTAATAAACAATCTAATTCATTAATCAATCACACAAATAAGACACATCATATAAATGAAGTGCCTGAATTCTATAATTGATTAAATTATTTATGTAATTACCACTCTAACAACATTTCAACTCTAGGATTCAATTTATCATATTGAAATGGATTAAACTCCAACTTTAAATACTCACCACAGTCATCTTTAAAAGTCTTTGCTTCAACAAACCCATCGTTTATCAATTTTGGAGTAAGCATAAGGTTGTCAAAATCCCTGCGTCTATGATCTTTAAAGTAAAATGTATATGTAATTACCGAGTTATCTAAATTAAGGTCATTTATTTTATAATGTTCTGCAAGCCAAATAGAAAATTCTTTATACTTCTTCTTTAAATTACTCTGTGCCATACGAATCATTGCAATGTAAGCATTTAAAGATGGAGGGATTGGTTTAATAATTGGAGGAGTACGTCTTTTTGGATATTTTGTAAAGTAATATTTGTTATATTCATCTAATATATTTTTATCTAAAGTAATTAAAACTTTATTATTAATTATAATTCATCTCCAATATTCCAATATCAAAACAAAGACATCACACTAAAGCAAAGCCTTTGTTATTTAGTTTATTATTTTATTTATGTATATTAACACTATTCAACATCGACATTTTCATCATAAAATTTGTCATTCCACTCTAATGTTTCATACCATTCTGCATCGCCATATATTTCAAAATAATATTTACCCAAACAATAACTTTTACGATCATTGGTTAATACATTATCTTTGTCATACCCCATTACTATATCTAGACACCATAATTCATAAGCAATATCCTCTTTTGAATAATACTTGGAACACTCTCTCAATAAAGGTATGTAGAATGTTTCTAACAAACCTTTTTTAGTAAATAAATCTTCGATCAAATATAAGTCTAAATGACGAATTAATCCACTCAATGTGGAATATATTTGTTTATTTTTATCTTTATAAAGTGACCCATAAGATGATGGAATAAAATTTTCTAAAGATTTATAATTATACATATCTTTATTAACAACATTCAAAACGTTAGTTGATATTAACAGTTTGCCATCTTTTACTTTTGTCGTAATTAATGTATTATTAAATGATTTTATTAAATTTTTTGTATATTCTTCTTCTTTCTTATCACTCTGTTCTTTCTCATAATTATATTTTATAATATCAAATTTATTTTTAATTAATTCTATATCATTTTCTGTGATATTAAACCATTCATTAACAACTTGTTTATCTTTTAGTTCATTATGTATATCGCTTTCTAATTTTATATGGTCTCTACATAAAATATAATCTATAAGTTCTAACTCTGTTTGCACATCACCCATAAGTTTTAGACATCCATCTAATGATTTTATTCTATTAGGAATATTAGTAGAACACCCAATTTTAACTAAATTATTTTGATTGTTTCTGACGAAATATACTCCTCTTTTCCCAAAACCAGATTGCTCAAATACTACTTTTAATTCATTTGCTTTTTCCATTAATTAAACATCTCCTTTAATATTTTATTGGTTTCCTTAAGGGGATATAAACAGGAAGTAGTTAAGGATTACTACTTGTCGAATATACGGTTCTATCCTGTTTACTGCATTAACCATTTGTAATGCACAAAAACACACCAAATTAATGATGTGCTTCAATCAATCACAAAATATTAAATTAGTAAATTATTATTATTATCTACTTATCGCAACGTATCCCATAGCAAGCTCTGCCTACCATCCTCTCCAAATACTTCTTATATTTTTCACACTCACTAACATTTTTACAATTCTTCTCACAATATTCACTCGACCTTAATTTATTCTGTTTTATGTTGTCTTTATTACTACCATTACCATTAATTCCATTGCTTTTATTGTCAGGATTGTTTTTGTTTTTTGCTTGCCATTTATACACCTACTTTTTAATTTATTAAATTTTAATCACAAAAGAAATTGTACAGTAGGGTTGCAAATTATTATGTGCTTGACCTCCTCCAGTATTTGAAGTTCCCCACGTTCCGCTACCTGGGTCTAACCTCCAATCGTTTGTAAATATATCGCTCGTGTCTGTATTCGTATTATTCCACGCTTGAAATGTATGATTATGTGAAGGCATTTCTGGTGTAGTAAGAGTATGCGTTTTTTCTCCTCCACTTTTTCCAATTGTGTTAAAATCTGAATCTTCACTATTATGACCGACTGGCACCTTACCTTTTAGATTTGGAAGGCTGAATGTCAAACCATCTCCATTTCCAACCCCATAACTTATTCCAATCACATCAAACAAATTTTTATAAGTCGTTCTAGATACTGCTGAACCATCACAAATCATCCATCCATCAGGTGCAGTCAATCCTGCATACATTTGAATTGTTCCAGTTAAATTACCACTAACATTATTTATCCCTTGTGGCGGACAAATTTTCATTTTTATGCACCTCCAACCCATTTGATCTGCATCGTTGCATCAACAGATAATTGAAGATTATAAGTTGAATCTTTTAATAAAAGAACATCAAATGCATACCATTTATTTATATCAAGTGCAACACCACTATTTAATGTGCTAAGAACACCATCAACCGCAAGAGATAAAATTCCGGTAGCACTTGTAGAAACCATTAAAGTTGATTGTTGATAATTTAATGCTGTATAATTTGCTGTAAGGATGTTTGTAGATGCTGTTACTGCTTTATTAGTTTGATTATTGATTAGATTGCCTACAATGTATTTTAATATTCCTTTAAGATTAGCATTAACCGAAGAACTTGCAGTAGGATCAATGTTAGCAGTATCAGCTTTTGCCCCTAATGTAGTAACATCGCCATCTGCTACCATAACTGGTTCAATATTAACACCTTTTGTATAATGAATCATAATAAAACTTGTTTGAGGTGTAGCACCATTTACATATCTGCATCGAGAATATCTTCTGCTTAATTTTGTCCATGCTAATATATTTGAAATTCCTGCTGAAACTACTGCAGATGATGTCGTTGTCCAGTTTATTCCATTGTGAGATTCTTCTAGATAAAGATTTCCAGATTGGTCTGTTAGTATCCAAATTCGCATATATCCATCAGGAATGTCTTGTTCTGGTCTATCTACTACAGGAGATGTATATGTAGCATTTGCAAGGAGAATTGTTCCTATTGATGGAATTCTAGTTGTATCTACTAGAATCATAGGGGTATCTCCATTGGACATTGTAGAAGTTTGGAGAATTCCATTATCATCGGTTTTTATGAAACGTGTTTCTCCGTTAGAGTTTGTTCCGAGTATTTGTTCCATGTTACCGGATTCATTTGCCATTGTTTGGAAGCACTTCCTTTCTTTATTGGGTTTGGTTTGGATAGAAATAGTAAAAAAAATAAGGAAAGAAAGACAATTTGGTTTTGTCTGTCTTTCCTTATTTTGATGTTAATTATGAACTTAGCTATTGCTCATAATTTATGCTGGTTGTTGTTTATTATATTTTTCTAGGATTTGTTTTGCTAGGAGTTGGTGTTGTGGATCTACAGTTTTAACACCATTTAATTTATTAATACTAGCGTCATATAAATATTTCATTAGAGTGTCACTAATTATTGTGCTATTATCAATACAATAATTAATATATTTTAATTTATATAATACATGACCGCCGTTCTTTTGTATTTGTCTAAATAATCCAGATATATTATCATCTTTTAATTGTTTCGATTGATTATAAGTTACTATTCTTCCGTATGTTTCAATAAGATAATCAAATCCTTCAAATATCTTTATATCATCCCAATAATTTATCTTATTGTCCTTCATTTTTATATTGAATTTATCTGCAAAATAATTTAATCCACCATATTTAGTTGTGATATAATTGAGAATTCTTCTCCCTCCGTCAGTAAGTTTTAGGTCTACTCCTTTGGGTAAATATTTTTCATTATCCGAGTATGACATTAATTCTTTAAACAATTCTTGCTCATTAAGTTTATGAAAAGGTAATAATAAATCCACATCTACTTTCTTAAAATTAAGAGGTAATATATCCTTGAATATTAGATATAATTTATTTTCCATTTGTTCATAAGTTCCTAAAAATACCTCTGGATTTATACCAACGAGAGTAAATTCATCACTATATTTGGCATATTGTATTTCTTTTAACCTTCTAGTTTCACAATAACTACCGAAAAGCTGACCAACTCCACCTCCACTTTTATCTCCCCATACTTCAACATGAATTATTTTGTCGTCTTTAGGATAAAGAGTAAAGTCACTTCTATATTTTATTTTCTTATCAAATTTTTTAAAAGGATGTTGTTCTCTTTTGTAATTATTTCCTAGTCCTTGGGATACCAAATAATTCCCTAAATATAGCTCATACAAACTTCGGTTTGAGTCTCCCCTACGATCTATTAAATCATTTTCATCATCATATCCCATATGTATCTTCAACTCACTAAGAGAATTAAAATGTTTATATACATGTGCAGATGCCATTTCCATTTGTGATGATAATTCATTTAGACTAGGAAATTTACCATATTTATCTACAAACAATTGAACAGTTGATACCAAATTATCTTTATCATCATAATATCCGTAAGGTTTATTATTATAAACATCATTAATATTATATCCTAATTCTTCTATTAAATCCTCCAATATATACTTGTGTTTTATAATTGCACTATATAATTGATGGTTATTTAAATTTATTTCATTTACAAATCCATATTCATCTATGTATTTCTGTAATTCTTTTAGGACATTTTCTTTATAAGTCCAATAATAGGAATCATTTCTTGTTAATTTACCTAACTCTTGCCTTCTTCTTGCAAGTTCTTTCTTTTTAATATCTTTACAGTGAATGCAAGAATATCTATGTATTTCAGTCGAATTTAGATTTAAAAGATATGTCTCATATAACATATCTTTAATTTCTCCACAGTAATCACATTTAACTATTACAGATGTTTTATTATGTTTATTTAAGTCATCAACTTTCACCAAAATAAAATCTTTAAGATTGCATTCATATCCCAATGAACGAAAATGATTTATATTCATATTTCCTATTTTTGTTCTTATGTATTCTGTTATTAACATTTTTTTCATCTCTCCCTTTCTGATTTAAAGGACAAATGGGGAAAGAGACTGTATATCAGAACTACAGTCTCTTTCAATTACCTCATGTAAGTTTGCAACCTCACATGAGAACCAATGTTTGTTTACTTTTAAATTTCAGTTAAACGCTCTAATCTAATGGAAAATACATCTTCTAAATTACCGACATATTTTACAGTAATATACTTTCCATTAGATACATTATTTTTTTGTTCATCAGTTAAATTATTATCAAAATAAACACGCATTCTCCAACCTAAAACACTAAGAATAGCAGATGTATCTTCTTTTTTAAGAACTTTAAATTCTGTAGATTTAATTTCAGTAATTTCTTCTGGAATTACTTCTTGTATTGTTTCTTCAAGTGCAGTTGTTTTTCCCATAATAACCTCCAATACCTAATAAGTAACCATTAGTTATATTTTGTTAATTTATGCAAGTAATGCATCGTCATAGATAACCAATTCCCACATCGTAGTAGAAGTTGGAGATTTAAGACATTCAATATTAAGGTCAAGTACAGCAGGATCGGATGTGTTCAATAGAGTTCGTTAATCTCTACCAGTTCTCAATTAAATAATATTGCATTATTTAAAATGAACTTCTGCATGTTTTCCATGCAAGCCCAGATCATATCATCATTTCCTATAAATAATTATATCTTAATTATAAGAAAGTCTCTCATTTCGATTTAAGGGATTTTCACCCACCACTTGGCCCTACTTCCCTCAAGGGGAATGATCGTTGAACAGTATCCTATTCGGATATATGCTGCTGAAGACGCATTGTTTATAGCACTTAGGATTTAACCATATGCCATCCAATCAATTTTTTCTACTTTCGTAACATTCACGCTTAGGTTTATTTCATCCTTGCGTTGTAGTTTGATTGGCTCTTAGCGATTGCCAGCAATTGTTGAGATATTGGATAGACTATTATCCGTTGTCTATCACTACATACAGTTCACACTATATGCGGAGCTTCACGTTTATTTGTAAACATATATAATTTAATGTTGTAAATAATTATAATTTACTCCAGTGGCAGCAAAACTTAGGTCAAAATTATCTTCAAATTTGCCATTCGGTACAATCAATTGTCCTTGGAATGCTTCTTTGGTATATTCATCAACAACAAGAACATCAATTACGATTCTAAAACTCCCACCGAACATATCACTGGATACTTTTACAGTTTTAGCAGTTGCATCTGTATTGGCATAATAATAAACACGGAATTTAGTTCCGTCTGCTACAGCAACGTTAAAAGTTAATTCTTTTGAAGCAAGGCTAAACTCTAAAGCTTCTGAAGCAGGTGTACCCAATGTATATTCGACACCATTTGTTCCATCAGCATTTACTTTAAATACGCTAATAAGAGCACCAACAGGGGTTTTTAAAACTGATGCCTTAACAGAAGTAATTGTAATGATCTCATGAATATCAACTTTGTGTACTCCTGTAACAACCGCATTCCCTGTAAGCATTCCAATAGCTGCATTGTCAAATATCGCATCCTGAAGAGCCAGTTTACTTTCACGATCTGACGAAAATCCGACAATTTTCGCGTTTCCTCGACCTCCTCGGCTATATACGGTAGTTCCTGTCGTTTTTACACCTGATGTTTTTAAACTAGGTAGAGTTACAATTGCATCTAAGGTTGATAATGAAAAAAATGTCGCTTCTCCTGCGTCTCGTATAGCCCAACGATTTGGTGTTGCCATTTTTAAATTCCTCCTTATTTCTTCTTAATTTTTTATAATCTTTGTCCATGTGATTTTGGATAAATTTATATTCTTACTATCAACTGTTCCTGCATATAAACCACTTAGAGTATAGTGATAATTATCAATATTTTCTAAACGATGATATGCATCATACAATTGATAAATAGTAAGGTCGAAAATATTAATTATATTTATATTGTTTGATTTCCAAGCAATACCTGATATAATACTGTGTAAATTCATAGTTTCTGGTTTCTTAATATTTTGTTTACTTAATTTCAATTTTTCCATAAACTTTCTTGCACGTTCATTTCCTGGAATGATATCTTCTTCTTTTTTATTTTCAATATGATTAGCCAACTTAAGAATATACTGAAAATCATCAAAAGGCTCTTTATTAAGAATTAAATTTTTATAAACAAACAATCCATAATTATCTGAAATTAGTTTTCTACAATAAAAAAATCCTTCATTACTCATGAAGAATTCGTTATTAAGAAACAATTTTAATGAACTTAATGCTTTTTCTCTAAATTCAATATTTTGATAACTATATACCATTAATATCTCTAGATTGCTAAATTCCTCTTCTTTTAATCCTTCAATATTTTTTTTATCAATTAATAAAACAGATAATAATTCATTGTAAACATGTTCTCCAAGAGCAATTATTTCTTTGAGTTTTAAAGGATAAACTGTTCCTAAATTATTTATATTTATAGGCATACCAACTAACAACCTCAAATTTAAATCGCTATCAACCACCACCTTAACCACATCCTTTGATCAAAACAATTAATTAAAATCATAAACTTTATATGAAACTCTATATCCAGAATATTTTTCATTTACCCATGCTAAATTACCACCACTAAACTCCATTTTCCCTATTCCAATTACATTTTTTGAATTAAATAATGTATCAATTTCCTTCATAATAGCAAATGGTCTAAGCATTCCACTTATTCTCCATAAAGAACTATGGCAAACAATTACAAATGTTACTTGATTATTTTTAAAAGCAGGATTATCTTTTCCTAATTTAAAATCTTCAAATAAAACATTAAGTTGTGATCTTGCTTCGCTATTTACATCTGGAGAAAATGGAAATGGATATATTTTATCAAATAGTAGTGTAGAAGTATTTTGTATATTTGCTTCAGCAAGTGGGTCATATGAAGTATAGTTTAAGAGTTTGCACAAATTTTGATTATCAATTAATTTAAATAATACTGACATAATGTTATCGTTTAGTTCTTCAAATCTACTCATTTTGTATCACTTCCTTAAAACAAACTCTTAATCTGTACAACCATTCCATCTTGGCTAACAATAGAATTATCTGTGCTTTTGCACCATAATTTTACATACCCTAAAGTATCTCCTCGCACTACACAAGTATTGCTTACTGAATTTTGTGATGTAATAATTGATAATGTAGTTGGTAAATTATCAATTCCTGTTAACCAAAAAGTTGATTCTTTAATTATAGGCAAACCATTATTTTTGAATATTGATAAATATTCTTTAGTGTAAGTCTTAATTATTGATGTGCTCCCACTAATTTCAACTGTTTTATTCTCAATAGGCACACTAACAATCTCAACATTAATCGTGTCCATCACGTTCAAGTCGTTTTCCATTTTACAACTAAATACAACACTTCCAATACCTATAATTGTCACAACTCCTGTACTAGAATTTATAATTGCTTTAGCAATATCACTACTACTAAACAACAAATTAGGCATAGGAGAAGCAATTATTCCATCTATTTTTACTTGAGCATTAATTGTTAATGGATCATTTTCGTTTACTTGGATTGATGTTCCATTCAATATTTCTAAAGTAAAGGTGGGAATTGGCTGAGATACTTCACTATATTGCATTTTTAGCAACAATAATCCAGGAATTGTAATATCATTAATGTCATTTACAGTATAATTCCTCAATCCAAGTTTGAACACATAATTCATTGGAATTTGTCTAGTAATATCAGTATTGCTTATTTGAACTGCAATTTCTGAATCTAAAGTTGAGATTATTTTTTGTTCATCTAGGGAGATTGAACCTTTTGAGATTATGCAGGGGATAGAGTGGAGGGTTGAGGATGAGTCGTAGAATTTTAATACATTATTACATCTCTCAATAATTCCCACATCAGATATTTTTGAAGTTGTATCACCGTTTACACAAATCCAATTTGAATTATCAAACTCAACAATTTCACCAATACTTATAGTTTCATCAGGAAAACATAATAATCTTTTCCTGTTAGGATTCTTAATAATTGAACTTTCTTCTACAATACGAGTTTTTCTATCAAAACCACTAATTTTAACTAATTCATAACTTGTAGAATTTTCAAATTCAGTTGATACTAAATTCTTCATGTTATCTGTAAACAAAGTTTTTCTGTCTTGCCCTCGCCTTGCTTGATAATCCGTCCACCAAGTCAATTTAATATCAACCTCCTTTTAAAATTCTTACAAATTATTAAAATTATGTATAATAGGGAAGATTTTCACTCCCCTATATTTGTTTAATAATTACATATTTTCTCTTTTACCAATAATTTTTAAAACTGAAGCATCTGCTGCTGCGTTATAATGTAAAACTTTACAATACTCTTTAAAGTTTTCTAAGCTTTGACCTGCTGCTAATTCTATAGCACCATCTTCAGTTACTAAATTATCTAGATTTATTGTTACAACATTGGCAGACGTATTACTAATCAAATAAAAACCTTTTACATCAAGAGTAACACTTTGCGCTAAAATATTTGCCGTTAATTTTTTACTTACATACCCAGTTGTATTTGCCATTATTAATTCCTCCTCTAAATTTTATTTTTATTATACAGTAACCATATAGTACAAATAAACATTCATTGCTCCTGTACCATCTGCTACAACTAGAGCAAAATCATTTGCTGATGTAACCGTAATTCTTGGGGTAGATGCAGTAGCATTGAAACATGTATCCATTGGAGCACCACTACCAACAGTTCCAGTAGCAAAAACAGACTGAGCTACGCTTGCGGAAAATTTACCCAATGTCCCTGCAACACCAATTTGAATTACAGCACTTACATCACCTTTAAATTCACCAGAAACAACAGCTTTCCATCCAACTACGACAGCTCCTGCTGGCAGTGAACTAGCAGTAAAATCGATATGACCAGAAGTACCACCATCATCTGTAAAATCAGCAATAGCACATATTTTATTAATATATGATAATTTAGGAACAGCTAACGCTAAAGTTCCATCTGATGCTAAAGTTGCATCTCCACCTACAACAACAGATACCAAATCAGTGCCATCCCCAACAAGAATTTGACCAGAAGTTTTTGCATCCAATTTGCCAGTAGCATTTGCAACTCCACCAACAATAATTGAACCCCTAGTTAATCCATCAAGATTATTAATTTCTGCCGAAGTTGCTGTTAATGCAACACCACCAATTTTAGGGGCAGTAATATCTAATGTATTAACTTTATTGTTTGCATCTGTTATTACTGCTTTTGATGCTATTACTGTACCGGGTGTAATACCGTTATAAACTTCTACTGACGGTATTTTAGATTCAAAATCACTCATTTTCTAACCTCCTCTTTATTTATTTTTTAATATTAATTCCCAGACTTATAAAACTTTGAATATAAATAACCATCATACAAATAATCATTAACTTTTAGTTTAAGTTCTTTATCATAAGATAATTTTATTTTATTCATAGTTCCCAATTGATCAGCAGGACTGAATGTTTTAAAATCCTTATCTGTTAATCTAAGTTTTAATAATTCACCATTATTTATTTTCTCATCTAGCCAAACTTTACGCATGTAATCTGCTAAAATCCACATCTCTTCTTCAGTCAAAGTATTTGTAAATGTTTCTGTAATATCATCTCTAACTAAATTCTGTTTACATTTTTTAAACAATGTGACAGCCTTAGATAGAGTTAACTTATTTTCTACTAACATTTGTTCTTCGGTTAAAGATGTTAAATCAAAGTCATTAATTTCATGCATAAATTTAGGGAAAATTAAATCGAAGGAAGTGCTAATTTAAATCACATCCTTATTTCTCATTCTTTTGTTGATTTTGTTTATTTGCTTTCTCGTCCTCTTTGATTAATGTTACTTTTACTTTTGTTCCATCTTCAATAGTGTCAACTACTGACCCTTTTAAATCATTGTAGTTTTCAACAGCCAATTCAGCCAATAATTCCTTATTGCCATTAGGTAGTTTTTCAATTTCCTCTTTTAATTCTTCAGAACTTAGATTTGCCAACATTAACTTTAATTGAGTATGAAGTTTAATATCTTCATATTTTACATTAAGTCCCAATTGGTCGTATACATTTTTATCCTGAACATAAATATCACCTGTTTGTATAAGATCACTAGTATAAGCCATATTTTCTAATTCAATAAATGGTAAAGTTGAAGGTGTCCCTATTTTTAACAAGGTGATAGGTCTACCATTTAATTGAATCCAATGAATTTTACTATTAGAATTATTAATTATTCTAACTTTAGTGTCTGCATCTAGGGGTTGTATTTTTTTAGTTACCATTTAATTTTATCATTTCCTTTATATTTATTTTTGAATTATTTGGTTGGGTAGTAATTGAGTAATTATGCTGTTTGTGCATATTCCCATATAAAACCTTTATGAGTTTTGCGTATTCCATTACAACAACCAATAATATGAGTTTGATTAACTTTATATTTTCCCCTTATATCTTTGTAAGTATCCCATGTTTTAATTAATTCACCATCTAAAGTAAATTGATTAATCTTTTTACCAAGATTGGGTATAAATACATTGATATCAAAATCTTCCTGCTCATATTCTGATTTTAAAAACCATAGAAAATTATGAGCATATTTATATTTGTGAATACATGTTCTAGAAATATCAGAATTAGATATACACAATATTTTAGAAGCACAAGTAGCATTTTCCCATTCTTGAATATATACACCATCAATTGTACATTGAATTATAGGGTTACTTTTAGCAATACTCATATTCTTCTTGCCTTCGTCTGTACGCTTAATACCTCTCATCGATTTACTCATTTTATTTTTAGTTTCTTCTGAGTGATGACGACCCAATGTACTTTCAGCAGTAGGACATATATTATAAGCAATATCTTTATTACATGCGTCCAATGTATCTATCCAATGTTGTTCACGTTTAACTAAATCTCCTTTATATTCTACTTTTTCTAATAAAACAATTATAAACCTTTCTGAACCATATTTATTATAAGAATTCTGCAAGTAAATATTTTTATGTTTATTATTTCTTAAATCTCTAAGATGACTTAATTTACGTGACCATAAATTTTTAGCACTACCAACATAGAATTTATTATTTGCTAAATTTATAATTAGATAAATACCTGAATATTTCATATCACTTGTAATAATTTGTGAATTAATCTGTTCCAATTCATCATCCTTTCTATGAAAACCTTTCAAATATGAATAAAACAAAGAAGAGGGTAGAAAGGATACCCTCTTTTAAGACAAATTGCGCTATTTATCCTATCTTTGCTTTAAAATAATCTTTAGAGCGATGTATTACGATATGCACAAAACATATTTGAATAAACAATTGTTAAACCAAACTTTTTGTATGATTCGAAATCAATACTCATATCAGAGTTTTCGGTCTCTCTAACAATCGTTTCACCCTCAAATGCAACTTTAACAATTTTGCTTTCATTTGTTACAATTACAAAAGCATATTGATCACTCAAAACCTTACTAGTATTAGTATCATCAGCAAAAGCATTGGGCAGTACAATAACGCTTGCCCCTCTAAATTTACCAATTCTACCAAATTCTCTACGTTCAGTTTTATCCATATCCGTTATAAAACCAGGAGTTTCTTCAATTGTTCCTGCGAAAGTAGGAGTACAGAAAATTACAACATTGTCTCCATAAGATTGAACATTAGTAATCAATTGACCCATTTGACTAGGAACAAAAGCATTTGCTTGAACTTTCATATTGGAAGTCAGCCCAGTAAATGAAGCAATTAAAGTAGCCTGAATTTGAAGATTAATTTTTTCCATAATGCCATCAATAATAGCATTAATTAAATCAGTCCAGTCCACCACCCCATCCAAGAAACGCTCAAATTCGACATAAACTGCACCACCATAAGCTTCCATCGTCATATTGATATAATCTACATCAAGTCTTGTTCTCTCAATTACTCCACCCAAACCAACTTTAGTAATAAAATTAAGCAATCCGCGCTTACCCTTTTTAGTTTTAAACTTAGGTTTTTGTCCTTGGTCAAGAATTTGATACTCAACAAAACCACCATAAGCGTCATCAACTCTCTTAGGAAGAATTTCATCTACGTTTTCTTCAACAAGTTCAAAGATTTCAATTTTGTTTCTACGAAAACTCTTATATCTATTATCTCCATCAGGAACCAATTCTTTGAAAGCATCTCTTAACGCACTATTTTTTTCATCAGAGGTGTATGTAACCCCATTTTCTACAGTATCTTTACGATTATATGCTTGCTTTGCAAGTTCGAAATATTTTCTTTCCATGTTAATCTAATTCCTCCTTCTAATTAATTTTATTTATTAAGCTTTTGTGCAGGTAAACATGAGCGCAGATTCTCCAGCAGGTAAAGTTACAACTCTAGTTGCTTGCAATTCAATTGCAGCACCAGCATTCTGAATAGGCTCTAACTCAATTTGACCATTAGTAGATGGATAAGCGTATACAGGAGTACCTGCTACAATTGCGGCTACAATAGCTGCATAATCAGCATAATCACCATCATCATATTTAAAGTTATTGGTATCAAACATATCCCCAATATGAAAACGATAAATACGAGGTAAAAATTCACCCAAATTCAATTTGAAATTACCGAGAGACATATCGCTCTCATCATACATTTTTTCTACACATGCTACCAAACCACATCTGATTGTAGGGCCACTAGGAAGACCAAGAGTTTTTGTATAGTGTTCTTCCTCTAAAAGAAATCCATTTTGACAAGCTGTAGCAGCAAAATCAGTTGCATTCAAAGTATACTGAATGTTATGTTCCCCTGTTTTAACCCCTGCCACTTTACGAAGATTTACAATACCATACCGACCAGTTACTACATTATTTACATTAGCCATTATTTATTTCCTCCTTCTAATTAATTAATTTTATTTTTTAATGCAAGATGTCCAATCATCTTTTTTCTTACAAGAAAAACTATTTAATGGAATTTCTGTTTCTATTTTCTTAGGTTTTTTATTGAACTTTACTTGCAAATCTTTATCTGCATAAAGAAGTTTAAATTCCTTTTCCATTTCCTCAGTAGAAAGGTCTTTGTCTTGTACTAATTTTACTTCTTCGAGGGTTAATACTTTAGAGAAATTTTCTACTAATTCAGCTTTGAGTTGAATTTGATGTTGCTCAAATGCTTCTTGTTGTGCTATTTCTGTATTTGATTTAAATTCTGCTAGAGATTTATTTGATTGAGTAAGAGTTTCATTTTCTGATTTGATGGTGTTAAATTGTTCAGTTAGAGTAGAGATACTTGTTTCATATTCTGTTACTTTGGATTTGAGTGCTTCAAATTCTTCTGAAATAGTATTTTTCTCCAATTCAAGAGCAGTAAACTTTTCTGTAATTTCAACATTTTCTGTCTGAAGAGTATTGAATTTTTCAGTAATTTCCGTAATTGTATCTGTATTATTATTATCATTTGATTTTGAAAATTCTTCTGTTAATTCTTTCTCTTTATCGCTTGCTGCATAGTCAATTGCTTCTTGAGGGAATAAGTTAAACATAGTTACAACTTCTCCATCAATAAAATCAACAATTTCAAACTTTTTCCTTTTTTTCGTTGCAAAGTCAACTACAACACTATCACCATTCATAGAGTACATAAAACCATAGAGATTATAATTATCTTGCCTATCATAAGCAAAAACTTCTACTTCTGAGCTATCAACATAAGAATATTTTGAACGCTCATCTCCCCATCTGTCCCTATACTTCTCAACATTTAAAGCATTTGCAATTTCTTCTTGTTTTTGAGAAGCTAATAAAGCAAAATGTTCTTTAATCTTTTCTTCTAATTGTTCAATAGAAAGTTCTTCTGTATTAAAATTTAACATATCAGAAGTTAGATTATATTTTTGTAATAATTCCGACTTTTCATCCAATTTTGTACTACCTCCTTCATTTTTCATTGTTTTTGTATCACCCCCTTTCAGGGGTTTATTAATTAATTCACTAATTTGGTTATTAAACTCAAACAGCAAATTATTAAACTGAGATTTAAATTGTTCATTGAAATTATATTTATTTATAATAACTGAAGCTTGCTCAAAACAAGGTTCAACATTATCAACACCAACTTCACCATTTTCATCTATATCTTTACCCAATAAACAAAGTGCAGAATACTCAAATGAATTTATTTGAAAATTTCCATTTTCTTTAATAGTAAAATCACTAATTGAAATTTCCATACTTTGATTAATTCCATCATCAATAACTTTTTGTACTTGTTCAGGGTATCTACCTGCCCAAAGAACAACATCTGCTTGAAGGTATTTGTGTATTACTCCATTATCTTCAAGTTCAACCCATTGTGCATTATGATTCTCTTTAACTACACCATAAGGCACTGTTTTATCTTTCAATACTAAGGTATTACCTTGCCATTCAATTGCGATGTCATGTCCACCAAAATTTTGTTTTTCAGGCAACCAATTACCAACTATAGGGATCAAAGATAAACTTGGCATTGCATTAGTAAAAGCTAATTCTATAATATCTGATAAATTCCTATTATCACCTTGATATGCAATTAAAGCAGTACCTTCAACAAACTCTGAATTATTAAGTTGTGTAAAATCATTATTGAATTTTACTTTTAGACTAGGATGTTTATTCAATCATTTCACCACCTTTCTATTTAATAAACTAAAACATTATTCTATTACTAACAACGCATTTACTCTTATCGATTTGATTAAAATTAAATTTATTGTTGGTATCAATAGCAAAAACCCAACATTGTTTATTATCAATGTGAGTTTCTTGAAAAAGTTTTAATTGTTGTGATTGGAGTTTTAGTTTTTCTTGCTCATCAAAACAGTATATGAATATTATAATCACCTACTTTTATTTTAGTGTTTTGTTTGGTTAGGATGCTTGTTGCAATATTTCTAATAATTTTTTAGCAATTATCTCTTCAATATTATCAAAATCCCAATACCAAATTTCTAAAAAATTGTAATTGTTTGTTTCGGCATATTCTCTCTTCCGTTTGTCGTGTTCAACCTGCTTTTCGAATTTTTCTTGTGCTTTTTTCATTCCTTTACCATTAAAATCTACAGGTCTTTCATGTTGTTCACCTTGATACTCTACTAATAAATTATATTTAGGAAGATAAGAATCATATGATAATAGACCATTACCGACACCACGTAAATTACTGAATGTTTTTTGAGGTATAAAATATGTATTATTATATTTATCTGTATCAGATAATTTATTATAATCTTTATTAGATAATTCGGTAAAGTTATTAGATTTATAAAATTTCCTGCACTTCT
>Ga0209318_1001185_pt1 | contig 17968 bp, 31 predicted proteins | sample RifGroE1_FD_183999 | JGI IMG/M metagenome (GOLD analysis project Ga0209318, IMG submission 183999) | Groundwater microbial communities from Rifle, Colorado, USA - Groundwater E1 (SPAdes) (version 2) | ecosystem: Environmental > Aquatic > Deep subsurface > Groundwater | place: Rifle, Colorado...
CTAACTGCTCTGCTGTATGCATACGGTCAATCATGGCTTTTGTTGCTTCACTAATAGTCCGATACTTACCGGGGTTCTTAGCCATTTCCACTACTGCCTTTTGACGAGCAATAGGTTCAATAAACTCGCGTAGCTTAGCCTTATCGAGTAGCATTTCTGACCACTCTCGGTTAAGTAGCTTGGTAAAATCTAATTTGGAATTCTTCCTGTTCACATCCAGAGACAGTCTCGTGATAGCCGCTGCATTCTCTCTAGCTTCAATCTTCTGTATAGCATCCAACGCCAAGTCAGCCCATCTCTTTGAGGGAACAGATGAGTCCATCTTGACGAATATATCAATCATACGTTTGCTAAGTCGTGGTAAAATCCCAGCGGATATCGCATTCTTAAGATTGGTTGCAAAGTCTACACCATGTTTTCCGGCAGCTACTTCCGCAACCTTCGCAGTAAGAACCTGCAAGTCATAACCCGCAAGACTGGATTTTCTACGAGAGAATGAGGCAATCTGTGACGCTGCAATGTAGGTATCACGTTCCAGCTTCTTGGCTTGTGACACTACAGATAACTTACTTACCTGTTCCATAATAGCATCACCAAGACCGATTGTACCCTTCTTATTTAGCCAGTGTCCAATTGTACCAATCTCTCTACTCTCGGAGGCTTTGGCTACTTCTTCCACTTCACGAATAGTTTTGGTAAATACTTCAAAGTTGTTCAGTATTGGCTTTATTTCTCCTGCACCGGCCCCAACTAATTTCTTGAGCGCCATTGGAGCGCCATCAACAAGACCTACGCCGGTATATGTAGTGGGGTCAAATGCAATATCACCGACCATCTCCAATCCAATGTCAACATAGTTTTGCTTTATTCCATCAATCTCAGTGTGTGTAAGGGGTCTACCGAGTTGAAATTCAACTGAGGCCAGCTCGTGCATAAACTGAGCCTCAAGTTCTGGGCGGTGTTGCCATGTCCATGATTCATATACACCGAGGTCAGCCGTGTCTATAAATCTGGTTAGTGGGTCATCAGTCATACGAGTTTTGAGAATCTTTCTATCTTCTTCAATAGCTTTAATCTTTGTGGCAAGGGCTTGTTCAGTGTTACCGGCGTTCATTTCTACATCAGCTTGTTCTCGATATATAGTCGCCGCGCTATTTGCCTCAGATTCAAATACCTCAAGTTCCTTCTCGGCCCTTGTTCTAATCTCCTGAGCATAGCCGGGAGCCTGAGCTGTAGCCATTTTAATAGCCCACTCATTAAACACTGGGTCCGATAGGTTCTCATCAGCCTTAACTTGTCTTCGTGCTTCTTTCGCATCAACTAGCCATCTTGACCAAAGGTCGGTCATATCTTCAATAGTAGCATTAACAGCAGTTGCGGCTCCCTTTGGGGTTATCCAGTCTTCCGCTGTAGCCGCGTCAATAACACCCTTGCCCGTACGTAATATAGTCTTCCCGGTTAAAAGGAAGGGGTCAATGATGTGTGTCTTTAATAAACGTGCAAATGAGGAGTGCTGAGTAGCTACATTAACAGGTGAACGAGGTGCTGCAATATCAGCAGCAGGGATGAGTAGAGTAGAGGAGATGTTTGAGAGGTCAAACCAATTCTTAAACTTCCAGAATTCACCTTTCTTAAATGGATGAATTCTATCTTCGAAAATCTCCATTGCGGTTACTGTTCCGGGTTCTCCGGGCTTTTCAATATAAACAACGTTACTTCCTGTCTTCTGTATTGAAGACGCTCCAAAGTAGTTTCCTGCCTTGTCTGCAATTATATCCTTGTATGCCGCGATAGTTTCTTCATTGCTTAGGTCCTTAGTGATACGGACGAAGTTATAACCCTTCTTCTTAAAGGTATCAACCTCTTCTACTGCATCTCTTTCAAGAAACTGGTCTAAGTCTCTTGTGCCCATCTTCTGTTTCTTTCGTCCATCAACCAGAGTACGAGCAACATCTAAGTCTGGATTTACACCTCCAGTAAGATAGGAGGCAGCAACCTGTGTCTTTGTATCATACACAGCCGGTTCAACAATAAATCCCTTACCAAGAGAGATTTCATCTGCGCGTTCCTTGCCCCACACAAGTTTAGGACTATTAGGGTAGCTTGGATTAGTAATCCACAACCCTTGAACACCCTCACGTTCATTAATCTCATTCGTGGCGGGATTGTAGAATACAGGTTGTTTCACCCGTAGGCTGGGACTCAAGGCATACTTAATAGAAGGCTTAGGAGCACGTAGTTTTGCTGCGACTTCTTTTGCCTTTGATATCCCTTTAACTTGTGGTTTAAAGTCCTTATTCTTCCAGAACTTTGTAGTAGGAGTTGCTGGTTTCATGAACGGCATAGACTCTCCTAGAATAAACTCTTATTTGCTTCTCCGAATATGTATGACCCGTCTTGCATTTTGGACACCGGCATAACTCTTCCCGCCGACATAAATGGAGTGGTCATGTTCCGAACTAGTGGCCCATATGCTGAAAGTGTATCTGATTGTGTCATAGCAATCAATGGGTCAAGCGCGGCTACGAGTTGAGTAAGTTGCTGATGTGTTGGCATTGCATTTCCAACTGCGCCTAAGTCTCGAACAGCGGAAGAGACCTGCTTAAGAAAAGCATAACCGGGTCCCATCTTTCCGCCAGTCTTTGGCATTTTTGAAGCTACAGTATCAAGAGCGGCTAACATAGCATTAGCCCGTTCTTGTGAATAGGTGTTTCTAGTGTATGAATCACTAAACGCCTGACCAAGATATGGAATACCATTAGTTTGAGTATTAATTCTCCTGCCTTCCAAATCAAACTGCTGTGTTGGAGCGCCTTGGAAGTTACCCAAAGTAGCATTATAGGTTCCAAAAGCATCTGGGTATAAGGTATAAAGGTATGTAGCCATACTTCTCTGGTCTTCCGATGAGAGGAATGGAATCATAGAATTTAATAGTCCGGCATACTCTAACTCTGGACTGGAGAAACTGGGTGTAACTCCCCTCCACCAATCAGGTGCTCCGGGTATGTGATACGTTTCAGCCCAAGAAGGTTCACCGGGACCTGCTGGTTCTGTTGAGCCGGACGGGGCTGAGGGTTCTGCTTGTGTAGCATATTCTCCACCTCCCCCAGTCCAATCAACCTGCTCTTCTGGTTTCTTGGGAGGAGCTGTAAAGTTTGTATCTTGAATAGGCATTACAGCGGTATTGTGTCCAAATATCTTTTCGAAATATCCAGCCGCACTAGAATTGATTGGAGCTACTTCTGCGCCTTGTCCTATTTGCAATTCTGGATGTGCTAACCATGAGGCAAACATCTCTTCTGGAGTTTCAGCCGGGGCCATATTGATAGTAGGGGAGGATGTTGGTGCTGCCTTAATTGGTAACGGGGGCTTTGTAACTACCTCTGGGATTATTGCAGGTTTTCCTAGACTCGCAGATATGTTTACTGGGGGGAGTTTAGGCCCTATGAGGGCCGGTTTGACCTGAGGCCCAATATAAGTAGGTGTAATTACCGGGAGAAGTTTCTTCTTTCCTATAGTTGCGTTCTTTGAGCCGGCTCCTCCGTCTGATTTAAGAACTGATGGCATAAATACCTCCTACTTAATTGGCGTGAGTCGGCGTAGTTCCATCTCACGTATATATTCTAATACTGAATCATGTCCATACATCTGAGACATGGCATCGAAATCCTCTGGTTTGAAACTGTTATACTGCATCAGCTCCCTGTCGGTAGTTAATCCAGAGGCTTTACGTATTCCACGTAAGGCTTCTCCGGTTGCGTTAGCAAGCTGTACCATTCCCTCTTTAATAGGCATCTATATTGTCCCGTCCATTTTAGGGCTAGAGGCTACTTGTGCTGCCATTTGTTCCTGTGCACTCTGTCCATTAGCTGTAGCTTCTCCGGCTGCGGCTCCTGTAGTTGCAGGAAGCCCCATCGGTTGTTCAGGTGCTCCTCCCTCTGCTGGAGGTGCTGCTTTGGGTAGCTGGCTCTTTGCGACATCAAGAGATAACTGAGCCATCTCATCCCCATCGTCAGCTAGTTCTTTAAGATTAAGGAACATAGCATACTGCTGTGCAATTGGATTAGCCTGAGCAAGTTCAATCATCTTGCGTTTGCGTTCATCATCAGGCTGTTCAATATCATAATATTCTGTCATCAAGGTTTCTTCCGAGAGAGTGCCCTTAGCCTGTGTAGCCATAGCATGTTTACGTGTCTTCTCTGAGGGGAAGTCAGGACGGATTCTGCACTCAACTAAGAATGAGGAACTATCCTTACCGGGAACTAGAGTAACGAAGTCTTTACCTCGTACCCTGCCGTACACTCGAATCTTGGACTTCTTGGCAAACTTCTCCGTCATCGAGAGAATCTTCTTCGCCCACAATGTCCAGAAGAGTTGCAGGTTTGAAATAGGCTGAGTGAGACGAATACGGTTCTGGTCTGACTCTTGAGAAATAGCATAACCTGAACCCGCTAGTCCACTTGCACTTCCGTACATAGACTCTGAGAATCCAGACTGTTGAATACGACCACGGAAGAACTCCAACTGGTCGCTAACATCAGGCGGATTTCCCGGCCATACTGGGAAGCTAACCTCTTCTCCGTCTTCAATCTTAGTGATGTTAAGTGACTTATCCAGATTAACGGTACGTCCGGGTTTTGCTTTAACTAAAATAGGCAGCCCGGTGAATACATCAATCATACGCTGGCGGCGGTTAATGCCAACTTCCAGCATAGAGACTGAATTCTCCAGCACATCAATCAAACCCTTCACCCAATGCGCGGGGTCATCTCCCATATCATTAGTAAAGAAACCAATCGTATAAGGCAGGTATTCATATCCAGCCATATCCTCTAAGTCCTTGAGAATATCACCACCGAACAGTCTGGCGTTACGTACAATGGTCTTACGCTTTGCGCCACTGGAATCCTTTTCAATCTCCCAGTAGTCAATAAACTCATCAAAGGTTTCCATCTTCTCAATCATAGAGAGATGGTCATATCGTGTAATCTGTTCGGGATACTTCTGTTCTGCATCCCATACATTCATCTGCTCAACTTTCATAATAGCAGACCAACGATGCTCTCCACCCGGAATAACGTAGAGAGATAAGGGGTCAATCACCTTAACGATAATAGGTGTCTCTTTGTAATACTGAGTAGATACCATTCCTTCTTCCGAATCAACGTCTACTTCATCAATCTTATCTTTATAGTATGAGGCTTCTTTGGGGTCCCATACAGAGTAGATAGCCGCAACCCCATCACGTACAAAAGCCGCTGTGGTTTCTAGGCGTATGTCCTCTTCTTCACGCAGGGAGTTTACGTGAATCGTCCCTGCAAGATACTTCTCAATTGAGGAGGTATCTCGTGTATCCATCTCTGAGGGGGTCCATCCGTACACATGCCAACGAAAATCATTAGAGTGTAGAATACCAACAGCCAAGTCTACAGTATTAGTGTAGGTAGGGTCAGCATACCGCGTCTCTCCGTCTACTTGTTTACCCATACCCTCATAGTGTTTGAAGTGATACAGGTTTCGCCTATGCTGAATAGGCCCATGCCAACTCTTTGCCAATGTTCGAGCTAAATCTATTTTTGCTATTAGATTGGGATTTTCAAGCATAGTCTCTCCTTATTGCGTTCTGAGTTCGGGCGGGAACTGAAACTGTTCTGGGTCTGGTCTATTAGAACCTTGATTAGAATAGGGATTCATAATAGTAAGAACCTCACCTGAATCTATTCCTGAATTCTTTACTGCATCATATACAGCCAAAGCCGTAGCAATCGCTCCATCCATATGAGCCTTTGAGTTACTCTTATTCTTAACCAGTCTAAATCCTGTATCAGTGGTCTGAGCCACCGCAAGTTGTATGTGTTTAGTAAGGTCATCAGCAGGATAACACCACAGGTTCTCATACTTAAGTGAATCATATAATTGCTGTGTTGCCTTCACCATGTTGGTTACACTCTGGGTGTATTCCACGACGGGCAATCCCCTGAACTTAAGTCGTGTAAGAGTCTGATGTAAATGTGCAGGGTCACATAGGATTGATATAACATTAAACTTCTTCGCTTGTTCCAATAGATATGCTTCAACCGTTGCTTCTAAGTCAAACCATTCTCCCTTAATTGGAGTCCATATCTTGTGAAACAGCATAATAGTCTTGCCAATATTCGAATCATGTACACAACCTACAATTGCCGTACAGTCTCGCTTAATCGCTGCATCCACTCCAATAGATACCGGTAGATTATAATAAGGATGTCCTAACCATCCATCTGCCGGTCCAGTAAAGTGCTTAGTGGCTCTCTCCCACCATTCCTTCGGAATAAACTCTTCATTAGTTGTTACCCAGTTGTTAGTGTGAAGTCGGATGTAAGCAGAGGCACGTAATGATTCCCTCTGTGAATCGTAATATTGTGTCGTTTGCCAAGGCATACGAGGCTCGTGGTCCCAGTAAATAAACAGGTCTCCATTCGAATAACAGGGCAGGTCTTCTAATCCCGGTACTGGCTTGCCTTGTCCCTCCTCATGCTCTTCTTTACCTACCCCCTTGAGATATATCTCTTTCAGCAAATCACTCTGGGCTTCGAAGCCGGCATAGGTAGAAATAAATCGCAAGCTTTGTGGGATTGTAGGAATAGGAGTTAACTCATCCCAACACCGTCTAGCTGCCTCAGAACCGTATCCCCAAAGTTCGTCCCAGACGGTAAGACCATGACGTGTTCCCGCAACTGAACGATATGACTGAGCCAACGCTTTAATTATAGTTCCTCCGGGTAGTTGTACTTCTCCCTTGAGGGTTCTATATCCAGTCTTCTTTGAATGGTAGGCTACATCTTTAAATACTACACCCTCAGCAGATTCAAGGTCATTCGCAATCAAATAAACTTCCATCTCTGCATCAGCACATTCTGCATACCATGAGGCTACTGCCGCTGCACACTTACTTTTTCCTGATTTTTTTGGCGCTGAATACACTATGGTACTATATGGAAAAAGCCCGGTGATTGGGTCGGGTGTAAGTACATGCTTTAATATGCGTATCTGATGTTCGAACAAGTTTAACTTACCGGGTCCGGCAGGTAGTCCTGTTTCTGTGTCATATGAATCTGGAATCCAAAACCCCTTGTTTACATCAGAACACCAATCGACAAAGCTCTGTGTTATTGGCATTAATACCGAGGTCTCCTGCTACGTTCTTCATCCGTGCCACTAGACCTGAGACGAGCTAAGGCTTCCTTGGCTTCTATCTCAGTATCGTGCTTACTAATAATCTTACCTGTTGACTTTAGAAATACAACCCACTGCTGTAGTTTGTAATCAAACTTAGTACCCAGCATCACACCCTCCAATATTATATATCATAATTATAGCAGGATTGGTATGATAAATCAAGAAGCCCACCGAAGTGGGCTATGGAAGTAACTGGTTGATTATCCCCCAGCTGGAAGTAATTGAGATAGCCCAGCCATGTATTTCAGAATCTTACCAATATCATCAAACTCAAACAGCACGGCTACGGGGTAGTGGTAGAACTTAATCGTTCCTGCCCATACTGTTTCTTCACCGGGAAAAATCTGAATGTCTTGAATCTTCCCTGCTTCTTTATTCAACCTATTCTTCGCTTGCTGATTCGTAACTGAGTTAACGTAAGGACGAATATCGCTCAGCTTGTATTTATGTGGATTTACCATTTCTCTCCTTTGATTGTCTTCCTGCTCCGGTGTAGCCTTCCCCATGAAAATGTACGGCGGGAGGTGTGATAACTTTGACAGTAATGCCACCGCACTTCCAGCACCGTCCAGTAGGTCTTGGGTTAAAGGCATCTTCTCCATTAATGAGGGTGATATCACAAACTTTACAGTAGTATTCATACAACACTTCGCCCTCTCAATGCACATAGCTGTGTCCGTAATATTCTATTCTCCTCCGCTAATTCTTCGTATCGCCGTTTCCAAACTAATTCATCTGGGACAATTCCGCCCTCTCCGCTCATAGCATATGTCCAAGCTAAGCCATAATCAGGTCGGGTTTTCCTCTGAGTACGATAAAGCTCTCGAAGTGCAGCCATTCGTGTTTTGGTTGTTTCGTAGAATTCTTTATCCATCTAAACTCACTGTCTTAATTTGAAATCCCTGATAGGGATGAGGGACATAAGGTCCGTGTAGATTTCTTCGCGTGCCACAATGGCAACATACTTCTTCTGAAAGTGTACCCCAAGTAGAATAGTTATTAACTGGTACTGAATGCCAACAATGAATACACTGGACTACATGCACAACTTCATCTTTCTTTAGTTTCTTACTTATTGGTACTGTGGTTGACGGACTTCCGTCCAAAGGATAATCCATTATTGCTCCAATGATTGAGTGACCAAACTCCAAGTATGTCCATCAACCGACAATCCGTTTTCACTCAATTGCTCTAACAACGCCCAGATAGCCTCTTTATCAATAACACGTAATCGTTCTAACCGTTCAATTTCATCTTTCAGTTTCTTTTGTCCAAACATTTTATCTCTCCTATTTCTTCTTTTTAGAATTACGAACACTTGCGCGAAGTTGCTCACCAAAATACTTAAGAGGGTTCGTCTTAAGCTGTGTTAAACTATCAGGTAGGTCACTCTTCGTCATTGTGCGCTTCCCAATGTGTGCATCTGCCTTCTGCCATGAATTCTTCTTCGGGCTGGGTTTCTTTGTAACGGGTTTCTTCATATACCCTCCATAAATGTATGTATCATTGTTAGATGACTTACTACTCGTTCTTCATGCTCTATTCCATGCTCCCTCAATTCATTCACAACTACATGCATAAGTTCATGAATAATCACACGTTCTATTTCCTCATCTTTCATACTCGACATCATCACATGACTAAACTCTAGCAGCGCTGTGAAGTAGTTCCACTTCGTAGAACAACGTGCTACTTCATGAAAAGATGAGTCTATATCTGAGGATAGATAGTTTCTTATATTAAAATCCACCCTCCACATTCCTAAGAATAATTTCGACTTCCACTTCAAGATGTATTTCCTAACTAATCTAGTTAGTTGCTTAACTGTTAATTCTCTATCTTCCATATTCTCCTTAGATAAGTTCGGCTTCCCTCGTCAGGGATTTTCGCGGATAGCCCGCCGTAGGCTTATTGTTAGTATGGTGCGCTAGGCTTTACCCTATCGCGTACTCCGCTCTGTAGCAGGTGTGAGAATCGAACTCACCTTGTTCGGCATATGAAACCGATGCTGGGACCACTCCAGTCTAACCTGCAATGGAACTGCGTAATCAGGTCGCTCATAGTCGGATTTATGTCGGAATCAAACCGACCCCCGCATTTTGCCCTCATTGTACGCAGTAGTGGAGGTGGTGGGAATCGAACCCACGTTCTGCATAGTCGTACCTGCTAACAACTATACACATCACCTGTCACCCCCTACTCAGGCTCTGAATAGAAACCCGGAGGCCAAGTTTCCACGCTTCCAGTTTCCTGATATGTTCTAGCTTCTTCATCCCTAATATACTTATCAATCGCACTCTGAGCGTAACCTGCTCCAAGTAACCCACATCTTATCGCATCCATAACATTCCCCAAGGAACTATCCTCAAGGTCAGTAGCATTATAGAACCTACTCCCAAACTCATTAGTAATCATAAGCTCTACTAAGCAGGTATCAGGATTTGCTTCCACTTTTACCCACTCTCGTAGCATTCACATTTTCCTCAATCCCCTTAGCAACTCCCACAAGGAACTCTTGTATCTGTTTAGATAATTCCACATCAGCAGGGATACTCTGCTTGTTATCAGTATTAAGATTAATATTCATCTCAGCCTGATTACCCTTATTTGTGATTGTAAGTACTAATTGATTAACTATCATAGTTTCTCCTTCAACTCTCCAAATCTTACTTCCACAGTGGATAAAATCCAAACCACCCCTATCATAATCAAAGTACTTGCAGTAGTGTCTTTACTCAATATTAATACTATCCAACAGATTGAAGACACTATAGCTATGATTCTCCACATCACTAAAAGGAACTTATCCATTCTCTCTCCTTAAACTAATTTCCCCAAGTACTAAATAATTAATTACTATATAAGTACTTAAGTACTAAAGAACTATTACTAATTACTAGAACTATATTGCTCTTAGGAAACGGCAGACCGGGTGACTCCACGCTCTCACGAGTAAGATAAACCTGCAACCCGTTTCTTTTAACTAAGCATAAGTATACTACATACTTTAGATTCTGTCAAGGGTGCGGTACACTTTTCCAGATAAGTCAGGACGAAAGTACTACGGTACATATTACATTTCACTAGAACATACAACCTTAACAAGTCTGATTTCTTAATGTAATAAATGTACCGTGTCAAATGTCATATGATAATAACAATAGAAGACCACTCTGAGGTGAGAATAGGCGGGATTTTAATCTAATTGAATACGATATATAGACACTTGTCATCTATAGGAGATTACACTCCCTACAAAATATACATAACAACCAACAATAACTACCCACCCCACATACATAACATAGCCATAACTCCCGTCCAGTGTTGTGTAGTATTCTACTGTGTCGCGTGATAGGGATAGTGGGCTATTCAATTATTGAATAGGGTATATTGTATGTGGATTGTATGCATCTTGTATCATTGTATATGGGGATAACTACGATTACTTCAAGCGTAAACATTATACATACATTATACATTGTCAATATATCCACGCTATTCTACTATCTTGTATAATGTTTGTACAATGTAGGTTATATATCTATGCGAAGTAATCCACTATGATTATTGGTTGCATGATGTATGCCAATCTCTTATCTATACGCATCTTTTAGACCTAAAAGTTATATCTATGCGAATGGTTTTCTGCGTATAGGTATCGTACCATATGTCATTTCCTAAAATTTCCAAAACATGGATTTTTTAGGGTTTTGTTCTATATACTGGCATACTTCTTGCAACAAACAGGATAGCTATGCGAATAGTTTATTACATCTATCATAGGTTGTCATATTACATTGTCATAAAATCAGGGTAAAAATCCATGATAAATGTAATAGTTTGTTCTAGGATGAAAGACACTTGAAACATGACATTGGAATCAGGGATGCTGGATGTGTCGGTTCGGCAAGAGCGGCACTCGCCACTCGCCACACTCACCCGACAAGGAGTAATCACATGGCAAAGCAAGAGAAGAAGGTTGTAGTAACAAAGGTCGAGACTAATGTTTGGCGGTCTGTTGGTGATGGTGCAAGTGCAATGTTTGACGGCAAGACTGTGTTCTTGAAGTTTGATATCACGAATGACTATGGTCTTTCAAAGGACGGCAAAGGCAAGATGACAAAACTTGCAGGGTCGAAATGGGTCAAGGACATGCCGGGTAACGTGCAAGGCACGTTCTGGTTTGGGATTGACAAAACCGCACCGGTTATCACGCCCGAAGAGAGTGATGTTGCTAAACTGCTTAGCAACTTGGATGCCAAACAACTTGCAGTCTTGAAAAAAGCACTCGCAAAGTAATTCACCCACACACGCTTATGCCCTCGCATTGAGGGCATAAGTGGTTTATATATCAGGTGTACATGACTTGGTATATAAATCACTTATAGCATAGGGTAAGTAACCGTTGCTTAGGTACACGTATAGCACAGGGTATATGACCATGTATAAAGCATGAGCAAGTGGGCTTATGTGTAGTATAGATGCACCTGTCTGATAAGATGATTGTCTTATGTTGTGTCTTACATGTACATGATAAGTGAGAGACTACACATGGTATTATAACAGGTGCGTTGTGTACATGTGCATTGACCACGTGTGCGAGCATAACAAGTGGGATGGAAGAATGTCACAAAAATTCAGGATGAATGTCACTTGACTGGATGCTTGAGATGCAGGATAATGCGGTCAGTTGTCCACTCTATTAGTGGGCACGTTAGTAACACGCTACTTCTTACCAGAGGTGGCAGACCTATTACAATCTCCACCTCTGGTATATCACACGGGCTTTCGTATCCATTAGGATACTTGCACACATTAGTAAGGAGGACTATATGTATGGTGAAGAAGAACACAATGCACTCAATGACAAAGCGAATGACTGTTTGTTAGAGGTGTCCCTTCTTATACGTAAGTTCCTATTATCCAATGGCGGGTTGGATAATGGATATGAAACATGGATGGAGGGCACAGTGTGCAAGAACACGCACTCTTGCATGGACTGGAGAACCCCAAAATGTAGGGACATGACACGCGGTATGCTAGAAGATACTGGTGCGATAGTATATGAAGCCTTACTCAAGGTGATAAACAGTTATGATATCGAAACACTTGAGATATCTCAATCACATGTAGAGTATGGTTGTCACCACACTAGCGTATCATTCCCTAATTCTTTCAGGGTATCACTATCACTTTAGTTATTCGTATCCAATTCGGGATACATTAGATAAGGAGAATAAGATGAACACGATACCACAATGGGTAACGAATACATTAGATTTATGGTGTAGTAGTTTTTCTGGGTACACAGTACGTAAGGTGTGGCTTACGGAGACAGAAGCACACGTTGTTATTTCTGTTAATCATGTGGCTGATAGTATTCGTACATATTGTGCCACCATTGCTAGACCTGTTGATGCATATGTGATATCATATGTTGTGTGGTAAGGTAACACCATTCGAATAAGGAGTATGTATTATGGCAGACACACAAGTAAAATCCCCGTGGTTTAGTAACGGTTACTTCGAGGAAGGTGCAAGTGAGGGTAGCCGGTGTGTAATGAGCAAGGTATTCTTACGTAAGATAATGCACGCTGTTGGTAGTGAACCCTCATTCTGGTGTCCCAAGTGTGGTGAAAGATTCAAGATAGCCTATGGTACATGGGCAGGTGAGAGATTGAAAGAGACCACGTTCTATTGTAAGGATTGCATACGTGACAATCCTAATCTAATCAAAAGGAGATAACATGAACACGTGTCCAGCATGTAAGTATACATATGGGTATGACCCAGACAATGACTACGAACTAACAGAGGGTGAGAAGTTCCTTGCTATACAACAGGAGTTCCTCATTGTTGATGAACATACTCCATATCCAAACACTACTGTTCAACTTCTCGTGTGCCCCAAGTGTAGTTGTGTATTAGCGAGGCAGTAACATGATGCCAACATGGACTACACCACAACGTACTGCTACAATGTGGGTCAAGTCATGGGGTGAACACGAATCACTCAGACGTGCGAGTAGTATGATGAGTGAGAATGTGAATGACCACGAGGCTTATGATTTCTACTTCAAGGTTTATACTATACTAAAGGAGACGGTGAAATGAAATTCAAGGTAGTACGTGAGGATTTCGTAAGTGAATACAATGTGATTATCACAGGGGTATGGTTCTTCCCCTCATTGGCTGATGCTTGTGACCATGTGATAGGTGATAGTGGGGGTCATGCTCTCCCTCATCCAACCAAGCAAGTCCAATTCGTACAGTGCGGTGGAATGGGATACACTATTGAGGTGATGTGATGACACAACTCATATATCATGAGGCTCGTATCACTATCAAGAAGGAGCTAACACCGGGTAATTATATCGGAGAGTCTTGGTGTACTAATCACATGGCTTTGAATGGAGGGCAAACCTTCTTGGCTTCACGCTCCGCTATATATTATGGGTCGTGGTATGCTGATAATGACAGGTATTCTCCAGAGATGATTGAGAGTATTGAATACATAGATAAGGAGGAAGGTTGAAAGATTACAGACTAGAGTATGAACACAAGGGCATTGACTACTGGTGGGTGCTTATCTATACAAAGGATGGGCTGGACTACCAAGTAGGTAGGGGTATTGTCCCTGATTTATTATGGGATAGTTTCATTCAACTGTTCACACTTGAGAATAATGTGATGAACATACAACTAGTTGAGAGGAGATAACAATGTTAGGATGGATTATCATTACAGTAATTGCACTACTAGTCACAGTTGGGTTATTCGTATTGCCCGGTACTGTTGATTACCTCTATTATGTAAAGAGATGGAAAGAACAAGAGAAGGAGAAGGATAGACTTTATCATTATAGTAAACCATCGTGGTCTTACAATGACGGCATGGGTTGGGTAATGAGTGGATGGATAATGATTGTTATCACATTCACAATGACTCTCATTGTAATATGTACTCCATTTAGTGTACGTAAGCAGATATATACATTCAATGCACAGAAAACATACATTGAATCTCATGTAAGTAAGAGTGCATTGGAAGATGCAACCATCACCAATAAGAAGATTGATATGAATGATTGGTTGTATCGTGTACAAATAAGTCAGCAAATGTATGGTGACTTCTCATTCTATCCAGTAAGTGTTCAAACATTCACACCAATTCAATAGGAGGATAACAATGTTACAATCAGTATATAAGGACGGTGTTGCAATGTATCAAAGGCAAGACATCTTCGGTAAGGTCGGGCGGGCGGCTATGGAGATAAGCATGAGTGAAAGTCTTATCGCTCTCGGTCACGTACGCTTCAATGGTATCACACTCAGCGAACACATCACAGCGGTGGAAGTAAAGTACACCACACTCAAGAAAGTAATTGATGCAATGAAGGGTAGAAAGTAACAGTTGATTCAACCCTTACGTATGCTAGACCCTTGATGATAGGGAGGTATAGGTGTGCCCGTATTCACTGAGTTTGTCGTAGCCGACTCCTAAAGAGTGTTACACAAATCCCACTATATGTAGAAAGGATAAGATAATGGACTACTCAGCAGAGATTGAGAAGTGTATACGCAACCTGCGAACAGCACAAGAAATGGATGATACAGAATCAGCACATTCACTAGCCGATAGAGTTTTGCAAAACTTTCTACTCGCTATTGGATATGGTGATATCGCCTACGAGTATGACCTCGTAGATAATGGTATTCATAAAGGAGAAACGAAATGATTGTATACTTAGATTATGATGAGCAAGTTGGTGAGTGGTACGTAACACTGGAGAATTATGATGGTGATATGATGGAAGTCTTTACTCATTTCGATAGGGATTGTGCATTAGCGGTGGCGAATAAGTATGTAGATGCCGGATGTGCAACCCTAGTTGATGGTTGTGAGATTATCCCATATGATTCTATATCATAAGGATATCTATCTACCTTACGCTATGACACATCCATACAGTAACTTGAGGCTGTGTCTTATTTATACTAAGCACGCTAAGAAGGAGGCGAAGGACGAGGGTATTAAGTTACCACTGACCACAACCCTGAATGATACTCAAATAATTGAGATGGGGATAGAGAACGGTAAGGTAAAGAAGATAGTGTATCGTCTTACGTATGATGATAAGAGGGATATACTACTGGCTTTCGCTATTCCCTCGTGGTGTGTCAAGACAGTGTGGTTGAATGATATTGATAATGACCATACTACACTGGATAGGACTAAGTATGAGAAGGAGTAGAGATGCCGGATAATCCACAATGTGATTGGGACTGGACAGCAATTGCGAACGTACCAACAGAGCCGGACAGTTACGCTATAACTTGGGCTGATGTATGTAAAGTTTGGAATATAGAAAAGGAGGCTAAACCAATGGCACAACTAAGGTATCACAGTAAGGTTACGTATGATAGTCGTATCTTCAAAGCAACAGTAATAAAAGACCAACGAACTCGTACGAGTATGTGGGATGATGAGTTTATTCATTCGAAAACCCTTGAGTTATTCGGTGGATTAACTCTCTATTTTACTGACTCTACTGCTGGTGAACGAGAACCAATATGTTGGTATAATCGAATAGGAGAAATACGAACCAGAGATGATGTTGCAGTTACAAATCAATTCAAAGCCGAGTGGCTTGAGAATATCGAATTAATTTGTGGTGAGATAATCACACTTCGAGATGATAGTGAGGAGGAATAAGATGAATCTGATTGATGAGACTATTAGTTATCCATACCATCAAGGATATGAGACAAATAATATCCACAGTATTTTCGAATTAGTAAAATCAAATGTGATGCATACAGCAGGACTTCCAAGTGAACTCGGTAAGGTGTCACGTAAGGCTGTGATTGATGGGCTGAATGAACTTGGTTGCACAACGGCTACATTATGGGTTGAGAATAGTGATGGCTCTTGTCCCTTTGGTTGGATGGGGGTTGCGACTAAGAAGGACGGGTTAGAATATCAAGGTTCAATCATCAAGCGCATACTAAAGTGGGCGTGGCAGACTCAACAAATCAGACTACCTAATGAGTTCACCTCTAAGTTAGGTAACATTGTAGGTAAGGAGATGAGTGGCGGGGATTCGTTACACTTTGAATTTGACCCTATCGCCAACTATCGAGCCGGATGTTTTGGTGATGAGGAATCATGCTTCTGGACCGACCGCCAGCGTGCTCGTATGCTGATACGAAATGAGGGGGGATGCTTCATCAAGTTTTACAAGAGTGAGTTACTTCGTGATAGTAACGGGGTTGCAAGATGTTGGATAATTCCAGTTGGTCAATTTCTTGATACAGATGAACAGGTATTTCTACTCTCCAACTTCTATTCAGATAGTAGTAGTCTTAATCAATTCAATATGACTAGAGCAATCTCTGATACATTGGGGTTCTCATACAAACGAGTGAGTGTTCAATCTGAATTGAATGTTTTGTACACTAACTCGGATACTGGATTCCTCCTGAGTAATGACCAGTCACTACTTGATAATACAAAGAGCCTCGTTCTTAGATATGATAGTGATTATGATGAGAGTGGAGAACATGACCCACTACTGGACTATGCAGATAATGGACAATACTGTGAACACTGTGATAATAATGTAGATGAGGATGATTATGATTTCGACTTGGATTGTTGTTATTCTTGTCGAGATGATAGGTATACTCAATGCGATTGGTGTGGAGGTTGGCAACACAATAATGACAGCATTGACTTGGGACACAGAAATGCTTGTTGTTCTGATTGTGCTGAGCGTCTAGGTTACACATGTGTTGAGTGCTGTGAGGACTGGATAAAGAAGGATGATGTGATTGTTACGAAAGAAGGTGAATCATATTGTCAAGATTGTGCTGAGTCTGAACTTCACCACTGCGATGTGTGTGGTGAATGGACAAGCGAAGATGAATGTTGTGAAGCAGAGGAGGACGATGATGGGGAAGATGATATATGTATTGATAAGGTTACTGTACAACCTGCTTATCAGGAGATAATGATTGGTAAGTTGTCGGATAATATTTTAGCTGTTACCATCGGAGTAGCAGGAGTTGAACGATATCGCGGATGGTGGATTGTTGTTACTCGTGATTTTCCCGGCGGGTTCTATCGTGCTCAACTTCCATACTATATAGATGATTATACTTACTCATTTGCACCTGAAAGATTCTCTAATATCTTAACTGTGCAAGTTCCCGATGTACCACGAGATTCTAGTTATGTAAAGGGGGACAATGAAATCTCTACAAATTAATATAAACGAACTCAAATCTATCTGCTTGATGGATGAGAAGAAACTAATACCAGACCAAAGTAACTATTACTTCAAGGATAATGGTAGTAACATCCTTGCCGTTGCCCATTGTGATTACGTATGTAATGGTACACCGGACTTCGCCTCATACTCATACAAGGGTACAACCTATATTCTATCCGAAACATTGGATGACAGGTTAGGGGTGTACCTTATCACCAAGCTCCTACCTTCTATGGGTATTAATGTGGATGTGTTACTTACCACTGATGAAGAGATAGGTCTAAGCACAGCACAGGACTTCGAGACGGATAAACAATACAACTGGATATTCTCTTTCGATAGAAGGGAAACAGACATTGTAACGTATGATTACGGGGATGATGAGTTTGATGACCTCATATATAAAGCCACCGGACAAGAGGTGGAGTGGGGGTCATTCTCTGATATCATATACCTTGAACATCTCGGAGTAAA
>Ga0209318_1001188_pt1 | contig 17916 bp, 36 predicted proteins | sample RifGroE1_FD_183999 | JGI IMG/M metagenome (GOLD analysis project Ga0209318, IMG submission 183999) | Groundwater microbial communities from Rifle, Colorado, USA - Groundwater E1 (SPAdes) (version 2) | ecosystem: Environmental > Aquatic > Deep subsurface > Groundwater | place: Rifle, Colorado...
CTTTGTGTTTTATCCAGAATTCCCAAAACGCATCACGCATTTGTTTACGTGTTGAGAATATTTTTAGACCGCTAAGTTCTGGCAATACATTTTCTTTTACCCAATCATTGGTAACTTCTTCAACTTGGGAGATACCAGAAAATTTATCAATGATTAAACCTTCTGGTGATAAGATGATTACTCCTACAGCAAAACAATCACCATACAAACCATTGGTCTCACAATCCAAAGAAAAAATGTTTTTATTATTTAACATATTATGTATTCCTCCTTGGTTTTATTTTTTAAATTAAGTTATTATAACACAATATAAATATAATTGCAATAACTATTTTAATTTACTTTCACATTTCAAACAAATAGGAATTGAATTATCAGTTTTTAACTTCATCACAAGGCCACTTGAACAATTACTACATTTACATACCTTTTTCATTTCCAAAACTCCTTTATATTAAATTTAGCTTCCTACTACCTGCCTTTATGACAGGTTATCGGCTGGTTGCTGTCCAGCACTCGTCAGGTAGGAGTTATTTATTAATTTGATTATACTCCTCTGTATACTTCTTTATTGTCTGTTTGGCTTCTTCCTCGGACATTGAATAAGATACTTGAAAACCTTGTGGATATTTACCTCTAGGAGTTTTACCTAAAGCAAATATATAATGTTTGTTACTTCCTTCATCGTTCTTGATGTATAGCAAATTAGGATGTATTTCCTTTTTATTGAAAGCTACTTCCGCATTTCTATTTTTAATCATTAGTATTTACCTCCTTGATTTTAAATTTTTAATTTGACTTACTGAAATTATACCATAATATTCATCAGTTAAACTAGTTTCTTTCTACTCTGCCTATTCCTTAAAAAATATCGTTATGAAATTATGCATTTGTTATGATTACTGCCTATACCTACAAATGTGTTGTGAAATATATTCAATAACACTGTTCAATTTTCCTGCTTCATCTACCTTACCCATCTCATCAAGCAAATCCCTAGAATCAATTAATGTCATCATGGCTGTTCCTGCTTCAAGTTGATTCAAAAATGATCTGTGTGAACAATTTTCCTCTTTTACTTTGAATAATTGCTCAAACAATTCTTCTTTGGATAATTTAGAATGTACTTCTTTAAACATTTTATTCATATGTATTACCTCCCATAAATAATTTAATTACTCCTCCCAGTTTGCCACATTGTTCATAACCTTAACAAGCACATCAGGAGTAATCCAACCTGCACATTTACTTCCGTCACCTCTGACACCTTCAGGCAGGAATTGCTGGATGTCTAAATCCCCATTACTATTAAATACAATAACTTCACAATCATTCGATTCTCTTTCCTTTTTCATGTTAACATATGGACTCTCATTAAGATTTTTGTTTGAGCAATAATTACCTTCGCCAATAGCAAATGATATTGTTAATCCATTTTCAAATGTCATCTGAGTGCAAAAATTATAAGCTATTCTAAACATTATGTATTACCTCCTTGTATTCTTTCTTATATTATAACAGAAAGTAAATATAATTGCAAGTATTTTATTTCATAATACAATCAATTTTTTTACTAAACATTTCAAACAATATTTCTTCTTCGTCTTTATCGCAAATACCTTCTGCATAAACAAATGAAGGACTTGTATTCCAATATTCATCATTATTAAACTCTGATACTTTTTCTAATTGTGCTTCGATCCATGTTTCAAATTCTTTTCTTTCGTCAATCATACATCCACTGTAAAACCTATGTTGTCTAGTATATACATCGCCTTTTACTTCACCACAAAACAATATAACATAAGAAGTTAAAATAATTTGGTCTGAATATTCAGAAGTGGGCAATAATGTTTTATATCTATATATTTCTAATTCCCAAGAATCTCCTGCATTTAGTTCTGTGGAATTAACAAATACAGATATTATACCATTATTTTTAAGCAATGAATTAAATAACTTTTCCTGCCAATTTTCAAAATAATCAATGTTAAAATGAATACCTGATTCAAATAAGTTTACTTCACCAATTTTATCACCGTCTTCATTTTCAACGACAAATAAATTTGTATCAAGGTTAAATTGTGCTAAATAAGCGTCTTGACCTTTAAAATTAAAATTGTGTTCCATATCGGTTATGTATTTAAACATTAAGAACACTCTCCTTTAGATTAGATTAGATTAGATTAGTTTAGTTTAGTTTAAGATTAACTTAGTTATTATATTCTCTATTATACCTTACTAAATGCTTATAAAGTGTGATTGTAAGGCAGATACAAAATATATTAACTATTTATCTATGCTATTTCAGATAAATATTTTTCGATATGTTCTTTTAATCCCTTTTTCTTTTCAGATGTTGCAATACATTCTATCATATTTCTTTGACCATCAACAGTCCATAATTCATAATAATATGTTTTCTTATCGTCATTTTGTTTTCTAGTTATTATATATGGAGGTTTTTCTTCTATGTACTTTTTATGGTCTTCTATAACCCATTGCATTATCTTATTATATTTATCTTGATTAAAGTTTTCAATGAATTCTGTTTCAAATAATTCATCTATAGTTTTAATATTTTTTATACTATTACAACTACCACATGCAGGTACGCAATTAGATAAATCATTTGCTCCATTATCATCTACATGTTCTTTATGTAAGTCCATATTAAATTCTATATCTTTTCTTACTGCAAAATGTTCTTCTATTGGCAATCCGCAATAAGCACAACTATTATTAAAATAATTCTTACAATTAATCCACTCTGTAGTAAATATATCATGTTTTCTATGTTTCTTTGCATATTCTTTATATTTATTAGGATTTTTATCTATCCAATTTTTTACATACTCTTTTCTTTCTTCTTTATTATTTTTATAGTATTCACGAGAATAAGATGCAGTTATAATTTTATGCTCTACATGCCATCTTCTTTTTCTTTTATATGCTATTTCATAATTATTTTCAACATATGTTTTGCTTTTTTCTATACTACACTTCTTACATTCTGATTGATAACCCCTCTCAGGTTTGCTTTTATTCCTCATATAAAAATATTCCGTTGTTTCTGTAAACCATTCTTGACAATTAGAACATCTACGTTCTTTTATTCCATCTACTTCTCTAATGTTTTCAAAAAATTTATGACTTCTTTTAGTATATTTACCCAATAAATAATCTTCTCCTTTACTTTACATTTTAGTTTTAGTTTTAAACATATTATTATATTACTACTTCATAAATATATTAAAAAATAACCACCTCCTTAAATTGCTTCTTTTTGTTAAAACTCCATACTGCCTTTTGATTCCAACTCTTTCCAATCAATATCAATACATAACATTCCACTAACAGCCTTTTGCTATGTTTTAAGTGTTTTGTAATTTCTACTACTACGACCTACAAATCTAGCAATATCAGAACTGTCATACATTGCTATGCAAGAATACGGACAATCAATATTAGTATCAGGTTTAGAATGATCTAATACCATAATATTATTAATCGTCCCATCTTCTTCCTTATTCCAGTCAATTGTAAATCTTTTATTATTTTCTTTCATTAACTCCACTCCTTTAAATTATTATGCCCTCTATACTATCTTACTTGTTGTTTAAATTGTAAAAGTGTAAGATAGACAACAGAACATATTAATTGTTATTTTAATTTCTACTTTAACTCGTCCCTAATTTCAGATATTGCAATTTCTCCCCACCTAACACAATGATTTACTGAATAGTTTTCATTGCTGAATTCTAATATTTTTTGTTGTGTTTCTTGAGATAATTCACTTTGCAATGTTGCTAATTCACTGAATAATCTATGCATCTCTTCAATGATTCTTTTGTCGTTATTGCTTACTTTTATATGTATTCCTCCTTCACAAATTGTAAATATAATTTCTATGTGTTTATTCTATCACACACGTTCTGTTATGTCAATACTAATTTCATAACTATTTTAAAACTTCATCAACTATTTTTAGGTTGCTGTTATACAAATATTGGGACATTATAATTCCCAAAAGGTGGTCGTGCTGTTGCTGTTATACAGTCATATACTTTTATGTCAATTTTTATTAAGTTTGAATAATTACCTGCTGTTATAGCTTCATACTAATTCAATGGAATATTATCGAATCTTATCACATAGTATTATACGACATATATTTTCATCAAGATCGAAAAATACCCTGCTATTATACTGTCAAATGACTTTCTTAAATAGTTTATTCCTTCTTTTTTCATCTGAGTAATAAAACCAATTCATATAATTTAATGGTGTTCTCATGGTTTTATGTGTTTCTCTACCATATCTTTCTACTATTTGTATCTCTGGTAAATCATTAATACTGTTATGCAATTCTTCCCATTTTAATTTTAAACTGTTATATTGCTCTTGATACTGAGATAATAACTTTCTACCATTCTGAACAAACATATTCAAATAATCATATTCTAAAAAATTATAAAAATCATGTTCATTTTTAAAATTTGATTCAATCCATTTTGTTATGGCTATCTTTGTTTTTAACATTTCATACCTCCTTAAAGGTGATTTATACCCTACTGTTATAGACTCATAGAATTTCTATATATACAAACTATCATTAAAACTCTCTAGCGAAGTTTTTGTTATACTCTGTTGCCGTTCTTTGTGTTATATTGTATTTCCTACATAATACTTCTATATCCATTTTATTGTAATCATAAACAAATTCTTGTTTAGCTGCCATATCCCATTTTGTTTTTGACTCTGGAATATTTAATCCTTGGATTGGTTTTATGACTTCTGTTATTGATACTTTCAATAAATCACATAAAACAATAGTAGTTATAAAATCAGGTTTATATGCGTTGTTATGTTTTCTTAGTTGATAAATTGTTTGTACTGGTATTCCAGTCCATTCAGATACTACAGAAGGTTTTAATTCTTCCCTATCCATAAGCGATCTTAGATTAGCTTTGATTATGTCTTTGTTTGTGGCTTGATACTGCTTATACAGTTTTAATAATTACTTCTGTTGTTGTATATTCATCATGTCGAATACTCCTTCCTATTAGATTTAGATTAGATATATGTATTTTCGTTAATTTAATGGCATATGTATTTATGTTTCTGTATGTGCTTTATTCTTTACAGGATTGATTTTAAGACGGTTTAATTTATTTATCTATGTGTTTTAACCTTTTATTAATGTATGGCCTTAAATAGCTTTATAGAGAGGTTATAAACAAAAAACCACTAACAAGTATTATTAAAATACTCGTTAAGTGGCTCATAGGCTCTAGTGTTTATTCAGTTTTAGGTTATGACTATTTCTTTTTTGCATCTTTTACAATAAACTACTATATTTTTCACCTCTGCACCTGTCAAAAGTTTAAAAAGTTTCTGCCTACAATGAGGACATAAAAACCATTTAAATGTCATTATTTGTTATACTCCTTTACTGCTTTTATTACATCTTCTAACTGCTCAAACCCAAAACTCATGCAAACAAAATTTTGTCTTGCTGATATTTCCATTGAATAAATATTACCTTCCTTGTCCCATACCAGAGTTGTATAATAATTATAACTTTTGAAATCTTCCTGCTCTTTTTTGGTTCTTTCTTCTATCCAGTTTTTCAAAGCTGATATTTCCTTGACAAAACTATAAGGCAGTGCGTAACGTGCTAATCCATCCTTTTCATAATACTGCTGAGATTGTACACCGTCAAAGATATTGATATTAATTTTTATCTCCTCAAATGGTGTATAACCTTCAATTGAACAATCACATAAAGGCTCTTTTGTACTGTGAACATGTAAACCTTTAACTACTTCTAAACTGTCAAAATTACAATTTAAATCCTCATTGACAAGTTTTAATATATTTTCCTTGTTATACTCAAAATGCTTTTTGGTAATATGTGCTAATTTGCTTGAGTTGTTATTTCTGGTGTCCCATGTATGATCATCATAAAAGCAACAATCAACATGACCGACAATGTTTAAACCTTTGGCATAATTAGGAGTTTTATTGGTATTCTGAAAACCTAATATTTCTAAATAAATCAATCTACCTTCATTATTACGAATTCTGGTTCTTATTCGACAATTGCCAACATCGAACATTTCACTCCCTGCACCTTCAAATATTAAAGTATTATTCTGCATTGTGTATGCCTCCTAAAATTATATCTTTTAATGATTCAAGGTTATTAATATTACAACCATATGAAAACCTTAACCTTTCAGCAAGTTTATTAACATTGTCAAGATTAGGTATATTGTTGTTAAAGTTTCCACATCCATCACCTAGATTCAACTCTACAGCAATGACATTAGAAATATACATAGGGTCACATATACCCTTAATATTAAATTCTTTGCAAATACCTTCTGAAATATTTCTAATGTTTGTAGGCACGTTGTAACCTTTAAAAGCCTCGGTAAAGAATTCTTGCTTGTTAACTATTAACATAAATAAAAACCTCCTGTTATTATATGTATTCTTAATTATCCCTCACTCTGCGTTATATCGGACTTGTGACCGTCTAACCTTGTTATGGTTAGGTGCATTAAGGGAAAGGGATTTTAACCCCCTTATTAAATTAATCCTAATGTTTCTAATTCTTCACCATTCTCCGTAAAATAGTTAATTGCTTCTTGTAACGTACAGCCATTTGGATATTGTTGTAATAATAAACTTTGGTATTCTTCATATCCCCAAAATGCTTTTCTTCCTATTTCTTCATATTTTTTAATCACTATTAACCCTCCCTGTTTTCCTTACAGATTTTTAAAACTTCCTGCATATTGGTCTTAAGCAATGACTTTGCTTCATTAATTTGTTGCTGCAACATCTCATTGAATACTTTCTTAATGGTTTGTTCTGTTATTTCTGGCTCATTTGCTAATACTGCGGTTACTAGATCATCGTGGGTAAAACCACCCAATAGATCGTCCAGAATATGGAATTTATCTTTATAATTCATTTTAAAACCTCCTTATAATTGTTTAATTCTCAAGGCTACTAATTCACCTTCTCGGATTGCTCCATCCCATACATAACGGTTATTAAATACTGCCTTAAATACTCCGTCTATTTCCTTATAACCAGTATACATAAAACCAACTTGCTTTAAAAAATCTCTGCAAAAATCTGTTAAGTTATCAATTTTCTTATTAACTTTCAATTCCCAAAGTCTGGCAATTTTCCCTGCATCAATAGTAGGATTATCAATAAATTCTTGGTAAGCTGTCATTTAAATAACTCCTTTTATTAATATATTCCCTCTCAACAATTATAATTATATAGTATATCAATACTAAAGTCAAGCGAATTCATATAATTATTTTTATAATCTCAAACAAAAAAAAGAGGCTTTTAACCTCTTAAATCAATCTACATTATTAACAACTAAATTATAACTTGCATAATCTGAGTGTGTCCAATTTCTTTTACTCCATTCATCTTCTAGACCGTTTAATTCACTATTAAGGATATACAAAGCATCGTTAATGGTATCAAGCATTAATCCATGCTGATCTCTAATATCTTGGTCGTTGGCCTCATCTAGTGTAATAACAATATAATTTTCTTCAAGTTGTTTAAATAGGACTATACTTGCTTCAAGTTGTGCTTTGCGTTGGTTATATTCTTGTTCTGTGATTCTATTCATTTGACTACCTCCTGATTAATTATATTTATTATCTTTATAATAGTATATCAAAATAATATCTTTGTGTCAATGTTATATCTACAGAAAACAAAAAAGACTGGTTAATTATCCAGTCTCAACTATATATTTTTACATTTATTATATTGCAGTTTTATCTCCTTTTATCCATGTTTGCATATTACGCATAACATTTATACACCTTCTAAGCAATGCCTTCCTATCTTCTATGCTTTTAACATTATCTAATATTTCAATTCTCAATTTATTAGCTCTATCGTACATTTTAATAAAATCATTATGTATAACTAATCTATTATATTGCTTTTTCTTTTCTGACATTTTTCTGTTTTCTTCTCTCCAGCCATCAACACCACAACTATTATTTTCTGCTGCTTGTGCATAAAATTCAAGAGAATCAACTTTTTCAAAATATTCTTTGTTACTGGAATATATGATTTTATCGACTGATTTAATCTCTTTGGTATCTCCTGCCTCAATACATCTATTGATTAAATCATGAGCCGATTTAGATGTTAAAGCGAATTCTTCAGTTAATCCATTGTTAAAGGTTATTTCTAAATACATAATTATTAACCTCCTGAAATAATATATTTACTTTTTAAGTATATAATACAAATATAATTATGTCAAGTTTTAACTTTTGAATGAAATTAAGTATTGATCATGATATTGTTATCCTGAAACAAAATAATAGCTTACTAAATTGTAAGCTATTATAATTTATATGTATTCTATTTAATGACTGGTTAACTGTTGAATCATTTTAGGTGTCACTTGCTTTGCTGGTGCTTTTGTCTGCTTAATTGTTCTAGTTAACTGGTCAATCAATTCGCTGGTTACTTGCTTAATGTTATTTTTCATATGTGATGGCCTCCCATTTATTATTTTATGTATTTGTTATTAATTGTTATAAGTCTAACAGATTGCATTTATAATTGTCAAGACATTCCTGTTATTTGTTATAATAAATTTTACCCTATATTTTTACAAAAAATAGAAGGTGTTATTCACCTCCCAATATCGGCCTTATTATAGTTTCTAGCTTTACACCTGGGGTCTTGCTGATTAGTTCATTAAAGATTATTTCACCTTTGTATTTTACCTTACAGTTATTTCCTGATACATAAACTATAATGTTTTTATAGATACCCTTTCCGATCCAATTACCGGCTTGATTCTATTATAATGTCAATATAATTAAACAAAAAAATAAAGGCTCATTGCTGGCCTTATTTTAAATACTGTTTTGATTTTTCTATAGCTGCATTTATAACCATTTCTTGCTGGCTACTATTTAAATTCCCTTTCTTTGGCAATCCCTTACTATTGTAGTTATCCCATAATATCACTGGTTCGTTTTTACCGTTAAATTCTACCATTGCAATATAGTGGTTATTACTTTCTATTGCTGGATTATAGCTATTTACATCCTCAATTCTAACAGTTAACCATAATTTGGCTTTTTTCTTACTATGATAGTTTACGTGTTTTACTTGCCAGTTTTCGGTTAATTTCATTTTATCGGCCTCCCCAGTGATTTAATATATTATGTATCTCTCGATTGATATTATTCTAACAGATATAAAAGATAATTGCAAGCATTATTTTAAATCGTTTTAAGACTGTTTAAGAGGTGTTAAATGATTGCCGGGTATGATTGTATTCGTTGGAGGTTTAAAGGTGAATAGTGGGATTTGTGTGAAGTATGGTAGGTGTTTAGATAAAAGAAAAGAGTAAGGATTTTAATCCCTACTCTAAAGTAATACCTGCACCACCAGATCCAGGCCATTTGCTTAACGTATAACCTAAACTATTCAGCAAATTATAAGCCTCTTGTGGTACTGAGTAACCGATATATTCTACATCATAAGCAATTGTACTACCTTCTATACCTTTAAATTCTGCTGTTACTTCTTCGCTAACAACTAGAATTTTTGGTTAAACTTGTGAATAACTGCAAATTTTCCTGTTTCTGGATTTTTAAAACCAGCTATACTTGCATAATTTTTTCTAATAGTTTCCATTGATATTCCTCCTCAAAATTATATATTCGATAAGTAATATTATATAGACATTAATTATAATTGTCAAGCTATATCTTAACTAATTTTAATAATCATATATCCAAAACATCAACTTTGAATGAAAACTATATTTTGTCATGTTTTGGCAAAAATAAAACCCTTGATAATCAAGGGTTTATGGAATGTTATTATACAATTTTAGGAATGTTTTTCCTATCTATGTGTCTGTAAGGGCAATTAGTACCCTGGCAATAATTATCTTCCCTGTGGCACCAATCTGGCAGTATATTACATTTTTGACATTGTTCAAGTGTTATTATTTCCCAATTTTCAGTGTTGACAAAAACATTTGGTTTTCTACCTTCTAGTATTGCAACCATATCTTCCCATTCATCCCAAACATATTTTTGAGAAGGTGCTGAATGGAATTTATAAGTATTTCCATCAGTGGCAACATAATCTTCAGAAAAAGCATATTCTTTTTGACGTGCAAAATCATAATTCCCATCTTCCATACTCAAGGAATCTAAACAGTATTTACTATTACTGTCTAATCTATAATGTTCTACTGTTTCTTTGTTGAGATATGGGTAAAATCCTTTTTTATTCATTAAGTAATACCTCCTGTTATAGTTAATTTTAAATTTACTGGTAGGAGGTTTTTAGCGGGTATACCTCCGTAAACCGTTTAAGCAAACTATTTAAAACAAATAATCTAGCATAATTTCGCCAGATTTATATTCTTCTTCAACATGTTCACCAAAAATGCTAATTTGTAATTCATCGAAATGCTGTTTTAATTCTGTTCTGCTCTTAAAAGCCTCCCTCACAAGTTTTTCCTGTTTTGTTATAAATGCTTTTTCTTCTTCACTCTTGACAATTTCGCCATTCTGGAAGGGAGAAGTTTCTGCACCTTCCAAATTAAGCAAAGGGTAAGGTATCCTCTGTCCGTTGGTGAATTTAACTAACCAATAGTAGGATGATCCGATTGGTTCTGTTATTGTCTCATAAAATATTGTTTTCTTTCCGTTAGAATAACTAGTGATTTTTTCTTCAATGACTATCGGCAATTCATTGGTAAGGGTTAATCTTAATTTATCTAACATTTCCATTCTTAAAGTATCAATAGATTTATCTAACATTATATAACCTCCTGTTATTGTTATATTAAATTCCTCGCATATCCCAACTAATGTAATATCTAGAAGGGATAAACCAGAAATTAAATTGCAACTTCTAAAGGAAGTAATACGGCACCATTTTCTAAATTGGGGTGAAAGTCATGCCATGATTTTTCTAATAGATAAAATTCATTGTTCATAACTACTACATTTTTCTTTCTGTGTAAAACTGGAGTATTATTTTCATCAACAAAATTCTGAAAGGGACTTGCTTTCCCTTCTGTTGGATTCCAGTTTACTGTAATAGCTTCGCCGTTGGTTCTTTTAAATTTCATTCGAAAGCCTCCTCAAAATTTTATGTAGTTTTCAAAAAGCAATTTTTAAACTAAAAACATTATACCATAGGATAAATTAATATTGCAATACTATTTTAATAATTATTTTTACTTTCTTTATTAAATTTTTTACTGAGATAATAACTTTCAATACTTTTAATACTCCCAAGTGACCTTAATCAGCTTAAATTTTCTCTACGTTCTATATAAAATCAATTCTAAAGCCTCTGACAGTCCCATACAGGAAATGCAGGTATAATGATACCTAATTCAATTTTTAACTGTGTTGTGGCCGATTCTGAGAAGGTGAATTATAGGTATGAGTGAAATGAGCAAAAAAATAACCGCCTATTGACGGTTAAATTCTAAAATATTTTTCTAATAAATCTATATTTTGGATAAATAATACTTTTTGTTGTTTCTCAATCGGTATAGGGATTTTAACCTTTTTAAGGTATTCGTCACTATATTTTTTGATTGCGACTTCATACCTAAGTTTTCCATATGTTTCCTCCTGTGATATGATGTATCTGTGATCGCTAGTTACTACTGAATAGACAATGTTATCCAAACAGTAATATTTTCCACCAGGGATAAGAATGTTTAATTCTTCTGCATATTGCCGGATTGCTATATAACAACCAGAATTATGATATTTTGCTTTTGCTTGCTGGATAAATTCTGATTTAGGGATATTGGCAATATTTAGGTTAAATAAATTTGAAATATTAACTGACATTAAAAAACCTCCCATAAAGTTATTTTTTGATACTATGTATTTTAATTGCAAGCTGCATCCTTTTCTTAATTTCCTTGTCGGTCAACTTTCCAGCAACAAACAATTTAATTAAATTGATATTAGGCACTTGATCAACTCCTTTCTGACTGGTTGAATTAATTTAATCGGTTAATACAGTATAGCAAATTATTATTCATTTGTCTATAATTATTTTTATCTTTTGTTTGATTTTTAGGGTCTCAGGTTGTGTCCTTGGTGTTGTATTGTTGCTGCTGTTATAGAGATATTAGAGAAGGGAAAAGAAAAACACTCTCAAAGAGTGCTTAAAATAATGCTTTTAACTTTTCATCAATCAATTTGTTAGTTTTTTCTAACTCCTTTTTAGCCATCATAAACCCTTCTGCAATCCCATTGTTGTAGGCTCGGTCGGTATCTCTTTCCTGCTTGGCAACGTGCGCTCTATACATTTCAGACCTTCTGGTATAATATTCAATTAAATTATCTAAATCCTTCATTTGTTATACCTCCTGTATTTTATTATTTATCTACTTGAACCAATTAAGATAATACTTACAATTATTAACAACTATATACTGACCGAAGGTATCTGTTAATATCTGAGTAGTAAACCTTTTTCCGTCCACTAACCCGGTTATAATATCATTCTCAATGTCATAATTTGTTATGACAATATTTTCATATCTAAACTGCATCTAAACAACTCCTTAACATTTTAATTGCTGCATAAAAGCCTATACAATTATTTTTTGCAAATTTTTCTAATTGTCTAGTATATGATTTAGTAAAGCAAACTGTAATAATTATATTGTTCTTAGGGTCTATAATAACATATAGATCATTATATGTATACTTGATTTTACCGTCCTTTGCGCTCTCAGGTGTCCCTAGCTTAACACAATTGTATATGTCCTGAAGGGTAATAATACGTTCTTGCATTCTCTGTTTTGCATGGTTGGTTAGTGTCAAGCTGGTTCACCTCCTGAGTAAAAATAGTTTATAAATAAGTATAGCAAAAATAATAGAGAAATGCAAGGATATTATATTATTTATTTGTTGTTTGAGCAAAAAATAAAACCCCGCAAAGGGTTTATAATGTTTCATATTCCCCAGTTTTTGGATTTTTATACTGTATCTCAGTACATCCATAATCTGGTTGATATCTGTCAAGAGGTGCAAAACTACTGTCATTATTAGAATAACCATAAGCATATATTACCTTATCATCATCTAATAATCTGAATTTATGATCCATATCTTTAGGTTTTTTAGCTATAGTTTCATCTTTTCCACTATCTGTTATTGCTGCACACCATTTAATAATTTTAAATGCCATTCGCAAAACCTCCCAATAAATTATATTTGCTATCTAATATATTAAACTATTCGAACCAATATGTCAATACAAATTCACATATAATAAAACAATACTTTCATCATGTTTTTAAGGGTAAAATTATGTATAATTAAGTATAGTTATGTATAAGTTTATCTAATTATTTTATACTATTTTTGAACAAAAATAAGTCCCATAAGGGACTATTTATTTCTTACATATCTATTTATATTTTTTCGGCAATACTCTATTATGCCGTTTACTGACTTTTCACAATCAAATTCTATCAATACATAGTCACCTTCAATTTTTTTAATAACTGGATTAATTGCAGGTGATTCTGATAACTTTTTACCTGTTTTCAAAGTTAATTTACCGGATTTAAGGCTATTAATTCCTTCTTTAAGATTATTTAAAATTATCTCAGGGGCTTCTATTTCTGTTAATTCATTAAATCTATTTTGCCAAAAGTTTAATTCATAGTTAATTATGTATTCTCTAATTGTTGGCATGGTCTCAGGCTCTAAGATTTTAACTTCTTCTTCCTGTTGTATTACCACCCTTTCCTCATTTTTCAAATAATCATGAATTTTTGAAGCTATTTCCATTGTATCATCATTTACCATAGTTTTACTTAATACAATTCTAAGCAATGAATTTAAATCTAACTCCCTTGCTGCACTCTGTTTCTGATCCTCGGTCAGTGTTACATGAATAATCATTATGTGACCTCCTCAAAAAATTTAATTTATATGTAGTTAATAACATTATAAGCGATACCACAATTAAAAGCAAGGATTATTTATATTATTAATCTCTATAAATTTTACATGCAAACTAATCTATGTTTATACATATATATACAAGTTTTTATGATTTATTATATAAATTAAATATCTAACTTTATCTAATTATCGTCATAGCAAGCCATTTCAGAAATTGCAGGTGCAAATGTACGTGAAATAGATTTTAAAGAGGCTTAAAAGGGATTGTGAGAAGGTGAATAGTTGTTGTGTTGTGGTAGGTTGAAGTTGTGACCGGATAAGAAGAAGGATAAAGAGCAAAAAATAACACTAGAATTTATCTAGTGTTCAAGATGGTTAATTTGCCTTATGAATCTTAATACTCTGGTGGCTTTTTCGTATTGCTTCCCTTCTCTGTATCTTATATACAAATTATGCCAGAGTGCAACAACTGTAAATTTTACATCATCCTCAAAACGGTATTTTCTACCATTTATAATATGTTTTTTTGTCATTTTACATACCTCCCAATTTTGCTAAATTTCCCAACAGCATCCAAAAACCATAGGCCATAATACCCGGTATGCTTGCCATTATTAATATTTCTTTCATTGTTCGCCAACTCCTTTTTTATATTTTTAGTTTAAGTTTAAAACCTCTTTTAAAATCCCTACTTTTATATTACTACTATAGAGAATTTAAAAGGGATTTTAACCCCTTTTTACTTTTTAATAAACACTGAAAAAGCTATTTGACCGCCTAATGGTAACGCTGGGAATTTCTGTATTATTTATTATTGCTTCCAATATATCTATTTCTGTTTTAATTTCCCTATTCTTCTTTGTTGCTTTTTGTTGCTGATCCCAGTTGTTTATCATCTCAGGATAACGATTAATATCTAAAGATATTTCTTTGATATAGGATTTAATTTGTTCCGCTGAATATGTATTTTTAATCCTGGCAGCCTCTTTGACGTTGGCCTTGTCACATAAACCATTTATAAAGTTAATATCATTTATTAATCCATATGTTCCCAATACTGGAGATGGTTGATATATTTGCATAGCTTTTTGGTAACATTTATTACTAGTCATTAATAACGTCCGCATAGTTTCCATATGGTATAATTTACATTTCATTCGTGACCGCCTCCTAAAATTATATAGATTTTTGGCGTTGACTAATTATAACATAGTAAGACCACCAACACAACTATTATTTTTATTATCTCTAGTCTATTTTATCCGGCCAATACTAGTCAGAACACAAAAAAATAACCCCTTTAAAGGGGCTATTAGCATATTTTAACATATCCAACTTTTTCATACCCTAAACTTATAAAATACTTTCTAACATACTCATTAGCTGTAACAAAATCATGCTTATTTACATTAGCAGGAATAAAGGCTTTTTTGACAGTTATAACACCTTCTAATTCTACTTCACAATATACTTTTTGTTCCATTTATAAAAACCTCCTAAAATTTTATAGTTTTTGCCTTGAGAATAGTATACCACAGGTAGATCACATATACAACTATTATTTTTCTAATCTTACGCAAAAAGCTAAAAACAAAACCCCTATAAAATAAGGGTTTTCGACTACCATTTTCTGTATAAAATCGCTGTTTGGTCATGAAATGAAAATAACCCTCGTATGAGGGTTAAAAACTAGAAATATACTCTTGTATCTCTTTAAAAAGTTTTATATCTTTAAAATCCCTGATAACTTTGTGATAAGTTGCTTTACATAATTCATATTGCTGTACTGTTAATTCTGATTCGTTAATTAAATCATACTCGTTAATTCTAGCAAACAAAACCAATCTGGCTATGTCTGTATTTGCTTTTTGTTCTACTTCGTGGTAGGCTGCTGCATCACAATACCAATTTTCTAAAAAGCTATAATCTGAAGTTATTGCCATTAGTTTAACGGTTTTTTGCTGGTGATTAATTTCCATAATTGCGAAATCATAATCAGCAAACTGACTGGCTGTATCATAGAATAATACTTCTCCGGTGGAAAAACTTTTCCAGTTAATACCTGCTAAAAATTCGGTTAATTCACTGTAATAACACTGGAAACCGTTAAAGTTAATATTTATATTCATGGTATTACCTCCCAAAATTTATATGTATTTTTCAAATATCTATGATATTAATTATACTGATTTTTAGGATAATGTAAAGAATTATTTTTACCTTCTTTAATTTTAAACAAAAAAATTAACCCTCAAAAGAGGGTTTAAGCTGATTTTATAACTTCTATTGTTGCGTGTTCTGCATTATGCTTTTTGGCTTCGGTATTTTTCTGATAATTATTAGTAGTTGCCATAAGAGGCCAAAAAGCTGTACCATGTTTGCTTTTAGAGTCTGTGCCGTTTTTATTAACACGTTTCAAACACCAGTCAGTGCCTAACCAGTGAGTGTCCCCAGGTGCGTGTTCCACTCTAAATAATCCATTATCAGCCTTGAAAAAACCATTTTTAATTTCTACTATGTCACCTTTTCTCATTTCTTTTCCGTTTTTATCCATTTATATATTCCTCCTCAAAATTTATGTATTTGCTATCTATCTATAATTATAATCATTTTTAAACTAATTGCAATACCTTTTATTAATATTTTTATATTTACTATCTCTAAATTAAGCAAAAAATAAACCCTCATAAGAGGGCTTAAACTAATTTAACAGTTTTATTTACGTGGTCTATCTCAGACACTATATACCTTTCGCCGTTGTTGTCATAATAGGCAATACCTTCTTTAAAGTTGAACCAATTAATAACATAAGTTATTTTCCCGGCCATGATGTTTAATTCATTTGCAAATAGTTGGCTAATTATTTCTTGTGTGGCAGTGACGGTATAACCATGACTTTTAATTTTAAATTTTCTCATTGAAAGACCTCCCAAAATTTATTATGTAGTTATCAAATAACTTCTACATATAAGTATAAACATTTTTAGGCTAAAGTAAAGCATTATTTTTATATTTACTATCTATAATTTTCTAGGCTGATACTGAGCAATATGATCCTCTAGTACGGACACAAAAACAAGCTGTAGTAAGCTATGCAAGCAAGTTAATACATAGACACATAAAAGCTAATTAACAAGCTAATATGGACATTGTAAAGCCATATAGACACATAATAAAACCCTTTGCTAGTTTTACTTAATTTAATAAGCTACTAACAAAGGGTTTAAGTTGATTTACATTGTTGGCACTGGTGAATTATCCTTGTCAGGTGTTAAAATCACACTGCCGTATTTTTCCCTAATTTTATCCATCGACTGCCTACTGGATTTTCTTACCTTTCTAACGCAGCCAGCATACCAGTAAAAGGCCTTCTGACCTCTACTATAAATCATTCCAAGTGTTTCCTGAATAAAATCTTTTATATCAGTGTCAAAGTTATTATTGGTATCAGTGTTAATAATAGTTCCTCCTTTTAGTTTAGTTTTAGTTTAATTGATTTATTTTCCTAGATATTATTTATACATTCTTACATTATCACAATAAAAACTATTGACATTTAGCAAAATAATTATATCTATTTTCTCCTGCTCTCCTTTCTATTTAATTTGTTGATTAGTTGATAGATTGTATATATAATAATGTCGGTAAACTTTATTATAACATATTGAGAATTGAATGTAAAGTATTATTTTTGTGGGATAATTTGGTAGGTTGGATTATAGGCTGCTGTTATGGTATTATATGGAAGGTGGTTTTTGTTGGTCTGTTATAGAGGAATTGGATAAATTTGTGATTTAAAAATGGACAAAAAATAAAGAGTAGCTATTACACTACTCTCACTAATTCCCATTCTTTGGTTATCTCAGGATTAAGTATAATGTCTGTTATAACCATATTTCCATTATCTGAGTATATATGGATATTT
>Ga0209318_1001205_pt1 | contig 17651 bp, 21 predicted proteins | sample RifGroE1_FD_183999 | JGI IMG/M metagenome (GOLD analysis project Ga0209318, IMG submission 183999) | Groundwater microbial communities from Rifle, Colorado, USA - Groundwater E1 (SPAdes) (version 2) | ecosystem: Environmental > Aquatic > Deep subsurface > Groundwater | place: Rifle, Colorado...
TTTCACATGCTCATAGACAAAAGAAGAGATTCCATCGGTATCGAATGGAGCCTCTCTTTGATCATTGACAGTAAAAAAATCACCATCACCACTAACTAGATCTAATCCAGAACCATCACCGACATTTCTCGAAGTACCTTCGACATGGGTTATAGTTACAATCCTTTCGTGCCTTGTTAGGTTTTCGCAGACTATCAGATCATCTCCGGATAAACTAATATCCATATTATCGACACGAATAGTCAGGGGAGAGGACTTAATGACCGTTGCTAATTCAATACCGTTTGGTATTTGCTCCTTAGCTTTGTCTTTTATTAGGTTAATTAGTTTACTTCCCGGCATCTACTCAGCCTCCTGGTAATCGCTAGAAACAACCTCGTCTGTCCAATTTAGCTTAAGATTCATCGTGTGCTGCCCGTTAGTAATGTCGTGATCGTCTGTGTCAACGTAAAAAGTCCCGGTTAAGCCGGTAATAGTTTCCTTCACTTCTATTGCAGTACCAGCCTCAACGCTGTCAATGCCAAGACAATTTAATGATGCTTCTCTTGTTATTTTGCCTAAATCTTTCAGCATATTAGATGCTATCGTTTTTGCTTCTCCAGAAGATATATTTGATTCTTTTTTCATTTCCTGGAGAATTCCGTACTGCTTAATTAAACCGCTGTCTTTAACCTCGGCTAAAACCTCGTCCTTATCTCCGACAATTATAATGCTGTTTTTTGTCTCATTTATATTTTCCGAATACTCAGCGTCAATAAGATTCTGACCTTCGGTGATTAGCCACCTAACGACCTGTTTGCCCTTTTCGATTACATTTAATTTCCCTCGCGACATTTGCAGCATATATTTTTTGCCGTTTCGCTTGGCTGTTTCGGTAAGCGCTATAATAGCCATGTCATACAGGGTTTTGTCTCTAAGAATTAACTTTTCCAACACTATCCCCGTATCTGCCATACTGCCAATAGACACACCGAAATCACTGCACAATTTTTTAATAAATGCCGTTGCTGTAATGCTGCTTAATTTGTAGGTGCTTTTATTCTTAAGGAAATAGATTAAATGATTGTAGGACGTAACGCTGTAGTTACCATCGGTATTTTTGGTTTTATCGAAAACTACAGCACGAATTATTTCACCGTTAATGGTGCTTCTGAGCATCAGCACTGAACCCAGGGGGACTTGATACTTAGGAAGGTAATAATCTCTGCCAGTCGGCAACTCAATACTGAGCTTCCTTGCTGTCTGCCGGATATCGCCGCCCCATTTGATACTCTTAAAAAATTGACTCAAATCGTAACTCTCGCCGCTTTGCAAGACATTAATAAGCTCATAACTCATGGTATCACCAGATACTTACCAACAACGGCAAGCAGTGTGTCTGGATTCGGGCCGATTGCCGTTAAATTTGCGGCGTATATGTCAGACCAAAGCGAACTATCTCCGTACATACGTTTTGATATCACGGAAAGTGTATCGCCACGTTTTACCTTATATTTTTTGGGTGTTTCCTTGGTGCTAGTACGCGAACCGGTAGTATCATCAACCTGTTTGACCTCTATGAATCTATATTCTCTAAGGTTTAGCGTATAATCGACGTTCCTAGTCCCACCTTTTTCCCCATACTCAAAATTTTCAATAGTGCAAGCCATATTTACCGGAGTACCGGTAATTATTAGTCTTATCGGCAGTTTAGTCTTGCGCCATTTTTCAATAATTTCAACGGCATCATACGGCTCAGGGATATCGGAGTAAGCACAGTAAGGTGCGTAGTTGGCCGGGAAGAAAGAAGTTAATTCTATCTCAGCCAGCTTTTCGCCGCCGATTAGGTTTATTTCACCTAAAGCCTCAATATCAACAATGGTATTTTTGTTTCCGGCTAAAACCTTGAATTCACCGGGGTTAACTGGTAGTTGAAATTTTTCTGCAAAGTTGTTGTAGGATAGCCAGAATTCCAATTATGCCACCCCCATATTGGAGGCAACCTGAATGAGTTTATTTTCCACCATGGAAACTATTTGATCTTCAGACATATTAGCTGCGGTGATGTTAAACACAATACTTGGTGCTACATTCTTTGTGCTATTACCCCGGTATTGGTCGGCTTCGGCACGAGTTAAAACGGTTTCGCCACGGTGAAGCAGGGAAGGATAGTTGTCGTAAGGGACGTAGGAAATACCGTAAGCATGTCCTTTAGGCTTAGATCCGCCGCCGATACTCGGTATGTTAGGTATATTTACTAGGGGTATGCTATTTAGGGCATTAATTAAAACATTAATCTTACCAGTAACCCAGTTAACTCCATCAGTAAAAGCAGTTTTTATTATTTCCCAGTGACGCGCAAAACCCTTACCAACGGTATCCCAATTGCGATATGTTTCAACTCCCACAGCTATTAGTAGTCCAAGTAACATAATTATCCAAGTTATTGGGTTTGCTAAAACCGCTGAATTAAACAGCAGAAAAGCTGATGCCAAAAGGCCGACGCCTGTAATTATGGACGGCAGCATTGCTATTAAGATTAAAATAGGACCACCTATCAAAAGAAGCCCAGCCGTTACCGCAGCCGATATTGCTATCGTTGATTGTGTAGATTGCGATAGACCATTAAACCAGTTGACAAGACTACTTAGCTCATCGGCCACCTTTCTAACTGCTGGAGTTAATGCCGTACCAATTGCAATACCCGCACTCTCAGCGGCGCCGGACAACTGATCTATACTACCCTTCAGGTTATCCTGCATGACTTTAGCAGCATCTGCCGAAGCACCGGTAGAGTTTATTAGTGATTGTGTATAATCGTCAAACTTTTCCGATCCAGCACCAAGCAGTACCATCATGCCGCTTACTGCCTCAGTGCCAAAAATTGTGGATAAAGTAGCTGCTTTTTGCGCCTCACTCATGCCCTTCATCCCAACTTGCAACTGACTAATTATATCCTTAAAAGGCTTCATCTGACCTTTACTGTTTACTATTGACACTTTTAACTTATTCAACGACTTTGCTGCTTCTGCTGGTGGGTCGATTAACCGCAACATAGCACCCCTTAGCGTTGTCCCAGCAGTCTCACCCTTAATGCCTGCATTGCCCATAATAACCATAGCAGCAGATAACTCTTCTAGGGAAATTCCTAACTGAGCAGCCACAGGTGCAGCATATTTTAAGCTATACTGCATATCGAGCAAGCCAATAGCACTCATATTTGCTGATTTAGCTAATACGTCAGCAACATGACCTGCCTGAGTAGCCTCTATCTTAAAGGTATTTAAAGCACTGCCCATTACATCGGCAACCAGCGCCATCTCTTCACCTGACGCTGCAGCCGCAGAAAGAACACCAGGCATAGCACCCATAATCTTATTCGCATCCATACCCGAGGCAGCCAGCATTTGCATAGCCTCAGCACTTTCACTAGCACTAAAGGAAGTTGATGAACCTAAATCAATAGCCTGTTTCCTAAGCTTTTGAAATTCCTCACCTACCGCACCAGACAAAGCGGCCACCTTTGACATTTGAGCATCGAAATCCATAGCCGTCTTAACAGACATGCCCAGTCCAGCAGCTATACCCAATCCAGCCATAGTCATTTTCTGTCCCATACTACCTATTTCGTCAAAAAAATTGCCGGGACGCGCTTGATCCATTGCTCTACGAAAGTCTGCTCCCATCCTGCGACTTGCAGCATCGGCGTTACCAAAGTCCCTTATTACTCCGCGCAGTGCCTGTCTAGCATTTCTGAGGGGAGGAGAAAACATATCGCGAATGCGTAGAGCTGCTTCAAGAATCATATTATTTCACCACCCCTCTTTATAAAATGGCAGGAATATTAAAACAAATCAAGAATACGTATAAAAACATTAAAGGAGGTATGTCTATGAAAAAAATTATCTTAACACTCACCATCATTTTAACAATATTTATAATTGGCTGTAGCTCAGAGCAAACATCAAAAGAAGAACTGTCAAAAATCATCGTTACCAACGAAGTGCAAGATATGGTAAACCAAAAAGGGGAACATAAGATAGTTATATGGGTTCTAAATAATAGCGACAAGGATTTTACCGGTCAAATAAAAGTAAGCTCAAAAGATATTGACGGTTCCTCTCTTGGGTTTGACGGATTTTATCCTAAAAACATTAAGCCAAATGAAAAAACATATGGTATTACATGGCTAAAAGTAGCCAGTACACCAAACGTAGAAACCAGTGTTTTAGGTGGCACATTTACCGGCAAATAGCCGGTAAATTATTTTACAGAACGTACGGGCAGTAAATCCCCTTCTTAGTCATCTTGTTTCGTTCCTCAATCTCCAACTCATAGCAAGCCCTGATAAATAATTTTTCTCCCGCCTGCATGTTGTAAATTTCCGAAGGTCTAATACCTTTAGATTTCCAATAGTAATAGCACATTTCGGCTAAACCATCGGATTCTATAAGTTTTTTATCTCTGTCACGGAGTCGGCACCATAACCAGAAAGGCCGGAAATAATGCCGTAAAGATTAGATATTTCCCCCGGCAGAAACAGTTTTAAGATAAGCTCTTTTGGTGTAGGTACGCCGAACTTGTCCATAAGATCCTTATCTTTAAGACTAGGTTCTTTAACTCCGGCCAAAATAGTAAGCAACTGCATCTCATTAACATCAACATTCTGAGCCTTGACGTCAAGGACCATGTCCTGAATTTCCTGCATTTTATCGGGCATTACTGCTTCACAAATAAAAATAACAGGTGATCCAGATAATTCAGAAAGTCTTTTTATTTCTACTGATTTTTCCGGTTTTTTAATTTTACTCCGATCAAGTTTTAATAGCATATCAAGTGTTTGTCCCATAATTAATTACGCCTCCCTCGGCTCAACATTATCTAAATCGTCCCAATCCGTGAACGTAAACGGACATTCAACGGTACCCTTTTGCTTAGCCTCCCAGCCAGCTAGCGTAAGATCATCAAAAGCTGTGTCTTTGATCAGCACCCGCTCAGATCCGTAAGCGGCCGGGTCTTTCAACGCTGATAAAATCTGAAATCTAGGATTAATACCTCTCTTGATGTCATCAGAAATTTTAATCATCATCCGGCTGTTAACCTTGTGGAGTTTTACGCTGCCGGTTCCTTTATAACCCATCATCTTAGTGTCTGTGCCAAGTTTACCGCATACATCAATTTCCTCTTTCGTTATTTCCACTTTTGCGTCAAGGCCGTAACATTCAGAAACCTTATCGCCGTCAAGCCAGAGCTCGCCATGAGTGCCATTCATTATCCTTTCAGCTTGCAATGCCAATCTCTACACCTCCAAAATACTTACAAATTTATATGCAATTGGACATCTTCGATTGCATCAAGCGGTCTCAAAGTAGAAACCAAAAATACCTTGTCCCGGGTATTGGCTTCCTTAATCTCTTGGTCAGTCATATTATCAACGTCCTCACCGATGCTTTTAAGATACGTTTTTTGTGCTGGCAGGTTAATTCCGCATTTATTTTTACCAGGATCTAATACCCGTTCCTGCTCCAGTACCTCATAGTAGGCATTGATAGCCGCAATTAGCAACAACTTGTTTTCATAGCTGTTCTGGTACGCCCCGATATAAACATCCTCAATAGTGGACTTAACATCGGTATAAACCATATCTAAGATGCGGACTAGCTTGATTTTTTTCCAGTCCGATCCTTTATCCTCGGTCGTAGTAACCAACGATGTTACGCCACGGGCTATTTTTACCTTTTCGCCATCGTGGTATAATATTAACTTACCATCATCAATTTTATCATCGGCCTGCGCTTTAGTCAGATGCGGAACATCTATTACCTCTGTCAGTACCCGGTAAGTAGGTGCTACCGTCAGAGGCAAACCTGCAATAAGCCCAGCGATCCTTGCAGAATACTGACTTGCGGTAAAAATGTCAACATCGCCCTCCCTAAACACATCAAGCGAATATATAGAATTTGCATCAACAGTAACATTTCCCGCCACAGCAGATCCATCTTCAACCATAAAGTTAATAATCCCCTCGTGATCGGCTTCATTGCCGGGTAAAACAAACATGATCTTTCTTTCATTGTTGTCACGCATACCCTTTACCCATGTCGCAATGGTGCCTACATCAGGAGCAGCAATACCCGGAATACAGCCAATATTCCATAAAATAGTTTCTAGGTAAATCAGCGCATCGGTGTAATTTGCGGCATCGGAAGCCAGGATAATAACCTTAACCTCTTTTGGTGTACCAGCAAATGCCTCTTGGAGATATGTCTGATTTGTAGCACTCAAGGTTTCCGGTATATCGGCTATGTCAGTTAGTGTGAGCGCTGTCAAAGCAACTACAGAGGCATCTTTTAATACTACTGCCAATGTTCCGACTGTTCCACGACCAATAGCTGCAATGGCCTTAGATTGAAAAATAATTGTTACGCTTGGGAGTCCCATAACACCCCTCCTAATTAAGATTAAGATATTTGTACGGTGTCGTATGAATAGGATTGTACTACCGGACTATCCATGTTTTGTATGTGCTGAATGTCCTGCATAAGGTCATAGGTTTCGTCTTCGCGCGTCCATTCTGCTTCAAGTCGGACCGTCACATAAACCTCGTTATCCCGTGGCCCACCTTCGCAACCAATAATATTATAAATAACACCATCACCTACAATAGTCATGGCATCCATGAGTGCTGTTTTAAGTGTGTCCGCAACGGAAAACTGACTGATTGGGTCAGGCACGGTGCCTGAGTTTTCATTAGGAGCAAAATAAACGATCTGCCAAGTGGTCTTAGACAAATACATTTTTTTACAAAGATGTTCCTCTGAGGCGGTAACGAACTGCACAAAAAAACTGGGTCGCTTAAACCCAGCGGGTACGGTATTCATATAAGTCCTGGTTATGGTTGGGAATTTAGTTTTCAGTAAACTGCGAATTGCATTGAGACTACTACCTAACATTCATTCCCAACTCCCTTCCGACGCGGTGGACAAATTCTTTCAGTAGTTCTGGAAGTTCCTCTTCGGTTTGTTCTAGGGCTTTTCTGAGGTAGTGCTTGCCTTCAATGAAACCGTGACCATTAGGCCCCACATGTCCCTCTTCAACCATTTTGGCGTAGAATTTGTTGCTATACACAATAACCGTGTCTTTGCCTCGCATTTTAACACGGTATGATTTTCTAAGTTCTCCACTAACCCTCGGTGTCAACCTTCTTACGTATTTTCTTAGCAGATTACCGGCCTTTCGCACCATTTTACGGTATTCCCTGGGCGCTGTATCACGGATAACCCGGAGCAATTCCCTTTCCCACATATTCAAATCCATTAATCGAACACCTCAACGCACATAAGGTGCATTTCTTTATGCTGCTCTTTAACATCTATCACCGACTTAATATTAAATATCCTGGCACCATAAACTACCCTCATTGAGTTAGTTATTCCAGGGTAATACCAAGTTTTTATTCTTACGCTAAGTTCTGAGTTAGTATTTTGCAATAACACAAACTCCCTACCGCTGATTGGTTCAACTGAGGCAAAGATAGCAGCAAAGTTTTGCCATTCAATGCTTGGAGTGTTATTTTCTCCTTCAATCTCGACTGACTTCTGGATTGTTATTGCGTGTGGTAGTCTTTTAAATATACACTCACCACCTTTAAAATAGCGACCGTCAGGGATAACCTGACGGTATTTTTTTGTCCTTCCGGGCCTGGCTCATTATCCAACTAACGCACCTTCGTTAGTTTGTTAACTTAATTTTAGTACAGCATAACCGTAATCATTTATAATACTAAATGTGACACCACCACAATCGACAATATCAGAATGGAGTGTAAAATTTTCACTATCAATGATTGTTATTGATTTACCAATATCATCAGGTAGTTTGACATTTCCATAACTTATAGAAGCGTGATAATCAATATAAATATAAGTATCTTTCTTATCTCGCACAACATTAAAATTTGTAGCATTTCCAATATCATAGGGTGATATATAATTCCTATAACCCATAAATGTCTTATAGTCACCTGCATTTAACGTAATCCCGGTCATTGCAACAGGATAACTTTTTTTGGTACTTCTCATATCCCAACCTTGTGACATGGCAGCTCTATCCTCGTTTTTTGTATTTGATTTGTCAATTAAATACCCCATTGTATAACCAGTCTTAAGATTACCGCCACTATCATACATAAGGTCAATATATCTGTTGGGTGGTTTTGTTGGGTCAATATAATCCTCTGGATAAAAATAGGTACTTGTAGTATAAGAAGTCATGTCTACGATATTTTTAAAATCTATACCACCTTTAATAGCAACATTGGGCATGTATCTTTTTACCGTATATCCATCCAATGATATAATAACGGATTGTAAAAACCCACAATTCAAGACAGATAGTTTCCTCAAGGCTCTAAAACTATGAGAAATAAAGCATTTACCACCTCTTGTAAACGTGTACGAGACAGCCAATCTTACTACACCTGCAATCTGGTCGTTAATATAACTTTGGCCAATATTTGACTGGGCATAATCAATAATAGCTTTATAGTCCATAACATTATAAGATTCAAGCACTTGTAATTCTTTGCCTACATATGTTCCATCTTTATCTATTTTTTTACCATCTAATAAATACTCAACTGATATATTATTAACAGACGGATGAAGTTGTGGTGTTGTATCAAAAATAGTTACAACTACTGCCGTTGTATGTGTCGCACCGCTGACATGGGTTAAGTTTGCTGCTACAGGAGTAATAGCACTTGAAGATACAATACCATCCGTTTCTGTATAAGGACAACCAAAAAGCAGTATATTGCTATTATCTTTATGGAAAGCTAATAAAGTGTATATTGTAGTCCCATCAGTCCATATTGAGCCTAAATCAGCAGTTGTTTTATCGTGACCCATCATAATAATACTTATAATGCAAGGATACCCATGATTTGCACCCACGGCTGTAAAAGTACGTATTGGTGTAATATCATCAGAAGTAGCATGTATAATATCACTATTTAATTTAGTTTGTAAAAATCTAAATGTTCCATTATTTGAACCATTCCTAGATGTTTCGATGCTAATTCTACTAACTTCGTCAAAGTCACTGATAATAGTAAACAATTCACCGTTTTTCTCAACTACAATATCGGATAATGCTAATCCCTTTATACCTATAGCAGGGACTTGCACTATATCGCTTAATCCAGGTACTACTGCGTAAGGCTCGTAATATGTCTGTTTATTGCCAACTTCAACCTGGGATAAGGATACCATTCCTACTTCAAACGTCAATCTCATATACCCGTCCGCTGGTGCTGTTACTGTGGTAGCAATTATAGGGGAATAACTACTACCAGAAATATAGTTTTTATTTGTATCATAAAAAGCCATTTTTTTACAACGAGTAGTGGCGTAAGTCACACCTGCTACTACCGGGATAAAATCACTTGTATCATAAGTAGCAAAAGCGACTAAATTACCGTTGGACTCATTTACATAATAACCTATATTACGTGCATTAAGATTAAATAGGTTTTTACCTTTTTTATCTTGTGCAATTGCGTTAATTTTAAATAGAGCGTTTTTTGCATAAATCATCTATGCCACCACCTTGCCTTTAACAGTTACGTTACCACCAGCAACGGCAGACACTCTACACCTAAACCATAATCCGGCAACTCCCTCAAATACCCAAATTTCGTATTTATTTGAAGTTTGTGTTTCTAATGCGGAGTCTAGTAATCTCATCCCTTGAATGAGGGAGTATGTTCCGTTTTCTGTGTCACACACTTCAAATATTAGGGTTCTTGATGTAGACGTACCTGATATTTCAGTTATTTTAAAGGTATCATTGCTTTCCATGTAAATTGAATTACCATTACCAACCGCTGAGACAGCATCTTGCAGGGTTGCTACTTCCCCAACTTTTCTACCAGTTAGTTGGGCATCAACTTTAGTCCTGCCATCATCTGTGCCTTTCTGAAAAATGAAAAGACCGCCCTCTGTCTTAATGACATTAGCGGATAGCATCAACCATTCATCAAGGTTACTATCATAGATCGCAGGTGTACGAATACTGCGTAGGGATAAATTTAAATCTTTTGGATACTTTGTTCCAGCTGGCATTTATTTTCACCACCAAAATATATTTTTATCTATCAAGGCATACTCACCGCCTTCAACTGGCACATTATAATATCAAAAGCGGGGCTAAATTTTACTTCCCCGCTTGTTAGGTTCCATAGGTCATTCACGCCCACCGTCAGGCAGACTATGCCTAAATCAGTTTCAACTTGCTCCAAAGATACCCCGCCGTTGATAATATATCCTTTAGTAGCCAGCACTTTAGGTAAGATAGTGCTATCTGTATGTTCACCAGACAAACCCAAACCGGCTTTTACTTTTTCAAGCAGCTCAGTGTCTGTCATTTTTTTACACCACCAGGTAGACATCTACTGCTTTACCGTTTAACGCACTGTTAAGGTCAATAGTGTTGCTTTCCAATGCCGTTGTGCTGGTCGTTACCGTGGGCTCAGTGGTTTCCTTGGCGTTATCCAAAAAAGTCATGCCCGGGATAACTGTGTTGCGTGCTAGCTGGTACGGTAGGCCAAGCTTATCGTTCCAGCCTACTGAAACGGTGTCATAGGGTACGCCGGCCGTAGTGTTTGCTGATGTGGCCGCTGTGGTTACGCCCTCACTAGCTCCTTCACCGGTGCCATCATCAATTGCAATATTTAGTGTGGCATCATTGGCGGCAGGTGTTTTTGCTGTCAAAATAACTTTATCCGTTGCACCAGATACAGTAAAATGTTCTGCAATATCAGCATCAGCGGCCAAAGCAGTCCTGATTGCCAGTGCAATTGCTGCAGCGTTGTCGTTTAGTGCAACCGGTACATCAACGACAATATTCTCCTCAAACAGTACAGAGGTTACAGTTACTGCAGCATTTCCTGCCGTAGTCACAGTACCGGCTGCTGTGGCCGTTTCCACCTGGGCCACCGGCGTATGAACCTGTACTGGCAAAGTAACGCTGGTTACAGTTTTAAACGCTTTAGCGCCATGTACCGTTGTGGTGCCGTTCAGCGCAATTGTTTCTGTTATTGTTTCTCTGGCATAGTTAGTACCTGTAATCACTACATTGCCGGTTATGCCGGACACGTTTCCGACAATAGATAGCGCCCTCGGGACTGCCGGGTTAGTTAACCCGGTTGTTATTGTCTGCACTGCTGCGCCAAGGTTGGTCGCGGCTAGTACACCTGCTGCGCTTGCCGCTACTGCTTTAGCTGCAGGTACCTGAAAATGAGCTATGAAGCCTTGGTCAACTGATACGCCTGTATCTGTGCTTAGTTTTTTTCCTGTTCTGATGAGTGGTTGCATGTCTTACCTCCTTAATCAAAAGCTAGCTGACTTAACATTGTATTTAAGGCGGGAGAGAATTTAATCTCACCGCCTCCAGAATTCCATAAATCAGTAACAAGCATAACTATAACTCCAACAGCCAAATCGTCTTCCATGACTGTATCGGAAACACCGGCACGCTTCATGTAAGACTTGGCTGTAAGTATTTTTGGCATTAACGCACCATCAAAGTCAGTGCTGTCAACTTGCATTCCAAAGCTTTTCTTACACTCAGCTAAAAGTTCTTCATTGGTCAATCAGACCACATCCTTACGCGCCTTTCTTGATAATTACAACGCCATTCGGGTCAATAAGTTTGCCGTCGCAAATCAGGATCGCCTTATCCACATACTCGTTGGTATCGTGATCCAAATACCGGAACATGGTCATCTGCATGTTACTGTTGAAGCCATAGTTTCTGAGGTTGCAGTACACAGCAACAACGTCATCCTCAGCAGCATCGTCATAGGGAGCAATTACATCATCCTCGACAAGGATAACTTCTTTGCCGCCAAAACGCTCCTGAGCCCCTTCGGTGATGCCGTAGTTAATGCGTCCAATAGGCTGACCATTGGCATCCACCATGCCATCAATATAGCTCTCAAATGTCCCGGAGGCCATCAAGAAAGCTGCGCCGGCCTTATAGGACAACGGCATTTTTGCAAATACACCTTTTTTCCAACCCTGCCAAGATGCAAATTCATCCACTGTCATGGTTACGATCTGTGTTACCGGAACTCTCGGATCAACTGTTACACCCAAAGCCTTGCCAATTCCGTCTCCGCTGATAACAGCTAAGTCAACAGCTTTTACCATAGCCTCAGCGATAAGGTCAATGATAACAGTCTCAAAACCGGTAAGGGTTACAGTGTCAGCAAGCAGCGAAGTAGCCACCTTACACTCCAAGCCATAGTAAGCAAATGTTACACTGGTATTTGCAGTAACCTTCTTCTTCTCAGAAGGAGTGCTTTCACCAATCCAGGTAGCAGTAGGCTTCAGGGACAGGATTGGAACCGTCACGCCACCTTTGATGTTAAGCTTTCTTACCCGGCTAAATACCTGGCCGTAGACAGTTACTTTTTTAATAACTTCGTTCAGGATGGTGCTGGGAATAACTGCGCTAACATCAGTAGTCGTAGTCATCGCATCGGCCCTGAGCTCAGGAGTTATCTGACCAGTCTTGGCAAATTTCATAAAAGCGGTCCGGTATTCAAGAGTAGCATACGGGTCTTCCGGCTCTACTGCTCTTTGCTGTTGACCAGGAACTCCACCCAATCCATAGCTACCTAATATGGCAGCCTTACCAACCGGAACAGCAGGGATGCCTCTTTGTTCCCCATTAGGATTCTCTTGACCTCTCTGTCCTTCATTTCCGGCAGGATTTTGTTCATCATCATCCGGCATAGCATCAGTAATGCTGCGAAGCTCTGAAATTTCGTCATTCAATAATTCAAGCTCGCTATTAATACTACGAAGTTCGGCAATATCCTCGGTGGCATTAGACCTTGTTACCAGCTCGGCTTTGCGGGCCGCTTTTTTAGCCAGCAGTGCAAGTAGTTTCTTTTTATTCATTTTTAGTTACCCGCCTTTGCAAGAATTTGTGTTCTTAATTTAAGTATTTCTAACTCGTTTCGGGAGTTATCCAACCCCTGCTTTGACCGGGCATTCTCCAATGCCAGTTTATCCACGCTGTCCAGCGTTTCATCACGAGCCATTATGTTTGTCTCATCGTACTGAGGAGACCATAAAGCTGATATTTCATAGATTTTTTCAAACTTAATGACTTCCCTGGTCGGCAAATCCGTGTCAACGTTAAGCCACTTTTCTTCTCTGACCGTGAAGGAAAATGACATACCGGTAACGTCTTGCCTTTTCACTGCCGAATACAAGGACTTTGCTTCTGCATTATTTTCGATATCCAACTTAGCTCGAAAACTTAAACCCCTATCATCAACAGTGAGCTGCATTGTGGAGTTGACATTGTTATTGCGACTTCTAGCTAAAGGTATTGCTCGCCCTTGGTGGTGAATAAAAAGAGGAACGTCCTTTAAGTCAGCTCCATCGAGTGCCCCACGTTTAATTATTTCTTCAAACCAGCCGCCAACATTAGTCCTAACTTCATAGGGAATAACAAAGCCTTCAATCATTGCCCCAGGTTCTTCTGCAGTAGGTTCTAGGGCTCTAATTTCCTGTATCTCAAAGTATCTTTTAAGTTTATCGTCTCTTTTTTCTTTAGGCTTAGGTATTGGTGCCACCTCCCATTACTCGAGCAAGTCATAAATATAACTAACCTCGTCATCCTTTTCTTTATTTAAGGTAAATCCAAGTTTCTCGGCCAACTTCCTGGACGCATCATTTCCGGGTGTAGTTATCCAATACATCTTTTCAACACCAAGATCAGGAGCTTTTTTTATAGCCTTTTTAATGAGTTTTTCGGCATATCCTTTACCCCTATAATCAGAATTGACGGCAACATTAAGATGACCTTTTTTACCCGTTATCCTATTTTCCAAAAAAGCTACTGTTTTGTCGCCGTCCATTTTAAAATCTCTATACTGAGCATCGTCATAAAAATAGCGCGGGCCTAACTCTTTTTTCTCCGCCTTTGTTAGTGATTTTATAACTTGCCTGACTTTGTCCAACTCATCGCTGTTCTTAGATCTAATATAAGACTGCGACCTACTGCCACCAGCTGAGTCATTCGTTGAATTTATTTGCGGCGCGTTAGCCCGCGTCATCTGATACTCATTAGCGATCTGAGTGTCTACATAATTTAAAGACATTGTTCTTCTGCTACCCGTACCATCTTCTAGTGGTGGATAACCAATAATAGCTAATTTTTGATCATCCGTAAGAAGTCCCTGCGCTCCTGCCGATTCAAGCAATTTAAGCTTGGACGCTGTGGATAAATACATCATGTTTTTAAAATACATCACTATCTCATTACCCATATCAAGCTCACGAGTAGTAAAAACTCCTACCGAAAAAGCTTGATGCGCGCCAATTAATATAGGCTCCAGTGTTTTCTCATAGAACGCTTGATACTGTTCGTCCGTATAGTCACCTGAGAGAATAGGCAACGATACACCCATATACCGTAGAATCTTATTGTCCAAGAATTCCATTGTGTCTTTGTCGATAAGTTTTGGGTCTACCGTTATTGGCGTATATTCTGATTTTAAGTCAAGTGGCAATATACTAGATGCACCAGATTCAAGTGCAGCCTCAAATCTATCACGTTCTTTTTGCATCCTATCACCATCAAGCATGGTGTTAATTTTCATAACACCCCTAACCGACAGGCTTGTTTTTATCGCTTTACCAATACCCTGTAATACTGTGTCGTTTATTTCTAAAACTTTTAATAAAGCGGCATTATCCGGTTGACCAGTTAATCCTCCACCCATAACATCGTTGACGCTATATTTCTTACGAAGGTGAATAACATCGGAATAAGCAAGCGTAAAGTTCTGACCACTATTAAAGTAAAATTTTACAAATAGAGCATTGCTTTCGTCCTGAAGAAAATCAACCTGTGTCGGATTGAGCGGGTAAAATCCAGTATAGTAACGTGTATAGCCGCCCCGTTTATCTGGTATTAAATCGTATGTCGGATAAATAAAGCAGTTATAATTCATATACAAAAGCCATGTTATCTTTTCAAGAAAATCTTTTGTAGTCATTAATTCGTTAGGCTTAAATTTAAACAACCGGTTAATACTACTATTTACGGTTGTCTGTATCCCTTTTGCTGTCCTTATGTGTCTCGGTTGCAACTTACTTATCTCGGAAGCAATACAATCTATACACATTTGCACCACATCAGAGGCATAAATGTTAGTGCCGAACTGACTAAATATAGGAGCGTAACCGTTCATCATCTTAGCGTACTGATATTGCTTATTGTCTTTCTTGCCAAATAAACTTTTTACTGTACTTATAAATCCCAATTCATCACCTCGATTTACGCCTGCCGTTTAACTAACTCTAAAAATTCTGTGCGGTTATCAATGTAAATTCGATAGGCTATAATTATCGTTACAGCACCGTCAATTTTCTTTTCTTCTTGCCCTTGTATTTTAACCGGCATAATTTCTTCTTTTGAATTTATGTTAAGTGCTGTATTCTCGAGACACCAGCGGTCAATAGGATTATTGTTATAGACTATCAATTTACTTCCTAAATCTTTTTCAACAAGCTTCATCGGTTCAGACATACTACCAAATTCTTGTGATACGCGCTTACATTCAAACCCATATTCATCCATTTCCTTAGACCAGTAAACGGCAGACCATTTATCGTAGCCGGTTATAAAAGTCTTTATGCCGAAATCTTTGTATAGACTTACATACCATGCCGTAACTAGACTAAAATCATTTTCGTTGCCTGGAGAAACAGTGATTAACCCCTGTCTTATCCATTCCTTAAATTTAGGCAGATCCTCTTTAGGTAAATTGTCAAGTTTTGATTCCGGAATAAAATATTGCTGGTAAAAATATTTTTTATTGCTCCGATGCTTCATCAACATAATCCTTGAACTGGCTAAGTCACTTGTTTTCGAAAGATCTGCGGCACCTATAGCAAAACAATTTCTAAATTCTTCAATTTCAAAGGTTTCGTTATTTATTGTGTCTTCCGGCATCAACCAAGCGGAGGCATTGTTTTGTTTTATATTAAAATCCTTTGCCAGTACAAACGCCCTTGTTGATTTGCTTGTTTTGGCTTCTTCGACCATACCCCGGAGATAACCCCAGCGCTTTATCGTACCGAGGCCCGGGTTACTTTTTACCCAAGTCTTTTCATCCTGCCAGACCTCGGCCTCGCTGTCCTGCGTATAAAGCCATATTAACCAGCGGGGGCGCTCAAGCTCTCCGTTTAGTACCTGCCTGGCTTCCTTCAACCTTCCGTCAAGGTATCCGTCGTTAGTAAAGCCCTCGGTTGTGATTTCGCCATAGATAGGTTCTTCCTGGGTGCTTAGTGCTTGGCGTATCGGCATGATTGACCTATCATCTTTAAGCTCATGAACTTCATCAACTGAACCAACGCCAATGTTCTTACCTTCTTTGGCCCCCGTCTTAGCTGATATTTTTCTTATATTGCCTTTATTTTTATAGCTGAACTTACCGGTACTTTTAGGTTTTTTGGGATTACCGAAAAAAATACCTTTGATATTTTTACGTGTTACCTTACTTAGTGCCGGACTTTGTTCGCGCATCGCGTCAATAGCCTGGAACATGAGATCCGCTTGTTCGTAATCGTTGCTAGAACAAAGTATTTTTAATCCTAATGGGCCACAGAAGAATTCTGCCAGATCCTGAGCTGACACAAAAGGCGTTTTGCCGTTTTTGCGACCAATTAAAAGTATGAAATCCTGGTACATTCTAACTAAACGATTAAATTCTTCGTCGAAAATCTGAAAAATATAAAAAGCCTCAATAAAGGCTTTTTGAAACAACATCATGATAAACGGTTTTCCTGCAAAGGGTGCCTCAAAGTGCTTGCATTTCGTTTCGATGAATTTGATCCGCTTGTGTGCAGGCGTGAAATCTATTGTTATGTCAGGATTATTGAAATGAGTTAGCAGGATATCAAGTTGCTGTATAATCTCATGGCCTACAACTATTTCACCTGATTTACACTTATGAATATACTCAAGCAGGTGCGAGTGGGTGCCGTTGTAACTATCCATTACTTGAAGCCTTTAGCATATGCCATGCGCATTGTATTGGGCAGTTTGCTGCAGCTAACAAAATTATACTTTCTGTACTTACTTTCCATTTTCAAGGCTACTTTTAGCAATTTAGAACTTTTTAACCTATCACTAATCTCAACTGCCCATATCGCCAGCCCAAAAGCCTGATCATTGTAAAATTTATGGTTTTCCATGCTTGTCACCTACTCAAACTCATCCAGTTCGTCATCTTCTTCAATCACGCCCTTGGCCAGTACGCCGTTTAAGGCCTTAATCACCACAGCATACGAATTTACATTTTTAAGGTACTGCTTCGCTGCTTCGGTAGGCTTTTGTATCGCTGGATGGTCCGGATGAATCTTTACCATACCCGTCACAGATATCGATTTTTTAAGCTCCCAGTTTTCGGCCAGCAAAAATGCCGCGTCCTCTATAAGCCCGGCAACCAGTCCGGCTTTAGCGGGTTCCACATCCTTGAATATCTCAGTCAACTTCGCCAGTTCTCCGGCATACACATCTTGTTTTGTCATTTCTCAAAAACCCTCCGGCGATTTTCAAAATTTAAGGTGTGTGTCACGATGAGG
>Ga0209318_1001206_pt1 | contig 17648 bp, 25 predicted proteins | sample RifGroE1_FD_183999 | JGI IMG/M metagenome (GOLD analysis project Ga0209318, IMG submission 183999) | Groundwater microbial communities from Rifle, Colorado, USA - Groundwater E1 (SPAdes) (version 2) | ecosystem: Environmental > Aquatic > Deep subsurface > Groundwater | place: Rifle, Colorado...
TGAGGCGGTTGGGAAGTATTTGGCCCCTACTTGATGATTTCTGGTAAAAAAGCAAAGATACTTGATACCCCACAACTCAAGTGCCGCAAGGGATAGAGGGTTGGGGCTGTCAAAACTTAAGCTAAATATGCCAAATAATATGCCAAAATTGAAGGGACTATCTATTCAAGTGAAGTGGTTGGATAGGCCAGTTAAATCAAGTAAATACATTCCGGAATATTTTTAACCGAAAAAAGGGAATATTTTTTGGAATATTTTACGTGCAAAAAGTAAATTGGCAAGCGATTGTCAAAATGAAAGGCGGAATTAACCATGGATATCCAAACGACTATCCTTAATGGCGTGGCGAGTATACTAGGGATCTTCGTAAGTATTTTCTTCGCAGCCATGGTAGCCTATGTCAAACAGCATTTCTCGGCAAAACAAATCAGCACAGCCATGGGGATTGCGACAGAAGCAGTTACTTATGTTGGGCAGGTCACGAATAAATTACAAATCCCCGACTCGGTTAAATATGACTCTGCGCTCACAAGGGCCAAGGACCTCGCATCGAAAATTGGACTTAATTTCACAGACGCTCAGTGGAAAACGCTATTGGAAAGTGCTCACAAAAAGGCTAAGGGTGGACTGCAACCTTTTCAGGAAATCGCCAACACTACCACACCGTACACTGTGGAAGATATAGCAGATATGATTAATAAGAAGCTAGAAGAGGCTATGCCGAAGATGTATACCGGGTCACAGGAGGAAGTTCTCAAGACTGCTTCTGTTACTCTTGCGCCTATAATTACGGTTGAAGCTGGCGCCGATCCGAAACCCATCGCCGAGATTATCCAAAAAACCATAGACCAAGTCGGAGAACAGGCTAAGACTCAGGCTGTGAGCGATTTGACACAGAAGCTATCTGCTGTAGTGCAGGAAGCCGTGGGCTTTGTTGACCCAGCCCTTGATCCAGAGGTTGTTCCTTTGTCATAAACCTACTTATAATATAAGTAAGTTTATGACAATATTTTAGTGAGCCCATAACGAAAGCCCTCCTACCTTTAATTGGTGGGAGGGCTTTTTGTGTTTAACTGGACCAATGATCTCGCGCCTTCATCGCTTCGACGATCTCATCGTAACTGCAATTCTTCCTGCACTTCGGGCACACTAAACTCTCAGAATCCTTCGGCTTGCCCATAAAACTAAAACTTGCAGAGCAGGAGGATGTTTTAATAGCTATGGTGGCCCACTGGTTAACTAGAGATGTCTCTGAGCAGTGCGGGCATTTAATAGAGAGAAGTTCTAGGTTGTCGGGGGTGTCGTTCACTTTATCACCTCGCTTGAGTTATTTTACCATAATTCGTGTTGATGTATAATCGAGTCAAACGGTTGACGAACATCCCAAATCCTTGGCCTTGTTTCTTGCGCTCTCTCTGCCAGCACATCTAAAGATGCCTGATTCAATCGCGAATTCTGTAGTTTAACTTCAAGCTTACGCTCTTTCTTCATCTGATTCAAAACAGGCTTTAGTGTTACTGCGTTCAATAGTCCGCCGACTATCCTAATACCTTTACCCACAAATATCACCCCTTAGCTTTTTTGCTAAACGTCAGTTTTATCCGAGATGAAAGCTTATAACCTAACCCGAATGAACCCATGATAATCATCATTACTCCTGATTCAATCATCGCTCAACCCCCAATACCTCTGCATTTGTTGCTCAAAAACTGAGTGCCGATACGTGATAGCAATGGCTTCCTTAGTGCAGGGATCTTGCCACAGAATAGAATCATCAACACATGGTCGCTCGCACCTTAGAGGCCTACCAGGTGACTTGGTGAATACCATTACTGACCATTCCTTTTCTCCTTTTATCTTCTGGTGCTTAGGCTCAGAAGAATGCTCATCTAGGATGTGGGGGAGAGTGTTACCTGCGTGATAATCACTTGCGATTTCTTGACGGTCCCTGATTTCTCGTTCCACTTTTGGATTGGTGTCCCAGTATACTTTTGAGTGTGATGCAATGTAGCGGTCCAGTACACTCACTTTCCTCGACCTCCTTAGTGATATTACCCCATCCGACAATAACGTCTCCACGACCTCCCTTGGCCTTTAGATGGTACTTATCGCTGTCCCTCCAATCCTGAGAGTGACAATATAGATTACGGTCAGGAAACATGCTTGAGAGAGTGTCGTGAACTTCCGGATCAGAGAGTTTTAGGAATTCTGAACGGTTGGCAATTACATCATAGATCATGGAATTACCTCCTTAAGAGAGAATAAATATCTTTCCCAACTTCATCAATACTTGCAACAATAAAGTTAAGATCACTTTTAATGACAAGTTCGTCGTCGGTTACGATTAAAATAGTAGGAAAGATTGCAGTATTGCCTTTGACAACAGACCACTCTTCCTTAATCCAATTGGCATCATAAACTTTTTGGTATTTTTCCGGCTTATCGAATCGTTTGCTTGGGTTACGCTCAACCTCGACAAAAACAACTCGGCGACCTTTGCGGTCCGGTTCGAGATAAATATTCGCCATTGCATCGGCGACCACCATGCCGTTAAGAATAGAATAATTCCACTTCCATTCGATCACATACCAAGACTTTTTTTGAGATAGAAGGGCACAGTAAACTTCGTTGATGAGCAAAACATGGTCCAGTTGCTTTGGTTTTCTGGCGTAGTATATAGAGGGTAGTTGCGGAGCGCGTTTCCATTGTTTGATCCGTTCCTGAGCGCATAGCCTGGTTAGAGAATGCTGGGCAATACGCTTTGATGACTTCCGCCTAGGGATTATGATCTGCTCGATCTGCTTCCTAGTAAATGCTGTCCCGGAATGTATTAACTTCACTATGTGATCATCTCTGCTTTGCCCATAGGCTACACAATTAGTTCCTTTGAGCTTGTTCACCCTTCGTTCACCCCTTCGCTCACTCCTTCGCGCTACCCTTCGTACCCAGTGGTTGTACCAAGCGTAATTTAGCGCTCTGTGTGTGGGTTTCGGTCTTCGGTTGGTTGCATAACTGCCTTTTCCTACTACTTTTTATTATCTCCTCATGTATAATTGGTTCTTTGGGTGCCTTGACAACCTCAATCGACGTTTCAGCTTGTGCCTTTTGTGGCTTTTGATAGGCTGACATGATGGTTTCGATTTCATCATCGTTTATATATGGCACCTGTACCAGTACTTGATCTTTAAAGGAAAACAATGCTCTACCCTCAACGTCCTTATCGATAGCCATGGTGCCTTCCCAATTTCCTTTTCCAAGAAGCACTTGGGCCGACACCGGATTACACCGGAACGCAACGACAGCCGGAATATTGTTTTTTAACGTTCCTGATACAATATCTATCGTCGGTCTATGGCAACTCAAGATAACGTGAACACCTGCACCTCTAGCCTCACCTGTCATCTTAGTCATCTTTTCTCTGGCCTTATCGAACTCCTTTCCTTCTAATTTAGTTAACTCATCCACAAAGCAAATGATTCTAGGTAATCGTTTTTGAGGATGGCGCTTATTGAAACTTTTTAGATCGGTGCATTTGTGCCGTTTAAATAATTCATACCTCTCACCGATTACTACGGATAAATCATCCATTATCCCGGCGATCTCTTCAGGTTGAGTTACGACTCTATCCACCAAGAGCGGGTCTTCCCCAAGGACCGCAATGTCGTTACCGTGCTTCAGGTCGCACAACCACAACCTAACATCGTCCCGAGTATAGCGCATATGGAGGCAGGCGAATATAAGTCTGGCTAACGTGGATTTCCCTCCGCCGGTTGTTCCTCCGATCATTAAGTGTGGAGAATTACTTGAAGATAAATCTAGCGTTTCTAAGCCGCGCCTTGACCAGCCGATTGGAATCCATAGACCATCAAGTTTTAAGTGCTCAGCCTCGTTCGTGTAGGCTATGAAGTCCAGCAAGTGACCAGATAAGATAGTTAGGGAGAAATGAGCCTTTGGGTCGTTTTCAAGGAGTTTAAAAAGGACCTCTGATTTAATATCAAATTCAATGTCGTCAATCGACTTGATGAGTTTGGAATGGTTCAGGCCGGTTGGAATCCTGTACTTAAAGACTCGATTATGCCCCTTCCAAGTTTTTTCGATGAGGCGCGGGTATTCCTTTGTTACATAATCCTTGCCTCGTTCTTTGGTTTCAGTACATACGTCGTTACGTTTCCAACTGAGCATGATGCGTCCTGGGTGAGAATCCCTGTGTCGTGGTATGTTGCGGAGAGCGAATCGTCCGATCTGCACAATGGCAGAAGAGAATAGGTTAATGATGTCTGGTCGCACTGAGGATTTATTAGTCACTCGCATTCACTCCTTCGCCAATGCTAATTTGACCAAGTGCGCTCTGCCCTGTATTTCGGCGAGAGGGATTCTTGGGAGCTGGGGAGGGCGATGGGGATTCATCCGTATTGATCTCCCTGAAAATATCAACGCTTAGGAATGATATTAAGATTTCCTCATCATACTTTGCTGTGATACCGTAGTCTTTGATTGACTTGCGAACTATCTTTTGGATTTTGGTAATATCCATTATCTTGCCACCTCCACTACAAGCAACTTGCCGTTAACATTAACTATTGGCCTAGAATAAAGTTTGTTCTTCGTATTAGTGCGAGTAATTACGTCTATCAGTTCATCGTTGAACTCATCCATAATGCAATCGTGCTTCAATCGCAACATAGTTTCAGTAAATACATCCGCGAACCTTTCCAAGTGATCCGAACGGCTGTAATTCGGAATATCCCAATGCTGAGTTAATGATTTCTGCCAACCATTTGAGAAAATGTGTCGCTTATTATCTAGTAATTTATCATGCACCACGTGGCCCATTTCATGATAACGAACATAATCGAAAATCATCAGGCGATCGTCATGGACTACGGTATTAGTGGTAGGGCTATAGAAAATAGGAAACCTGTCTTTAGGGTCATAACCTTTGTGTCTACTTAGGTATTCGGGCAGACACTCATCGTGGGTGACGAATGTGATTTCGTTCCAGTCAAAATAAACAGACGGAAAGCTAGTTTTGAATAAAGCGATGTCTGAGTTAATTAAAGTCATATCCATCAGAATAAACTCCTCTCTAAACATGCCAAGATAAAACATTAAGGTCCTTTGCGAGTTGCTCCATTCTCTCTGTGCAATTTTCATCTCCAATACGATGTTCTAGCGCACTAGCTACCCATGTGACTAATTCGTATTCCGTGACGTTGTATTTCTTCAGAAGTGCTAATACTTTAGTCACTCGCATTCGCTCCTCTCAATCGCCGTCTCCACATCATCCACCGTCTCCATAACCCCCCGGGCCACTAGCTCCTTCCTGAATCCATCCCGGACTAGATCGGACATTCTCTCCCACTCTTCAAGGTGCAGGCGAGTAACAGCCTCTTTGATGTCGTGGTCGCTCCTTCTGAGTTTTGCTTTGATCTCCAAATGTGTCACCTCCTTGTTGTGTTTGTGGTGCGATGATAGAAAGTATGCACAACATATAAGATACTTGCTTATCCATACAAAATTATTGCATAGGTAATTAATGGGTAAAGAAAAACCCCGAAGGTTATTCCTCCGGAGTAAGGTAAAATATTTCGTCCACTGTTCGTTTAAGTTTTTGCGCGTAAATAAGGGCTTTCTCAAGGGTTGGTTGATTCCGTTGGTTTTCCAAGCGGCTGTAGGCCTGCTCGCTGATTCCAAGGATTAATGCCATTTCTTTCGAGTGATCTATCATCATCTCATGCCTAATCTCCCGGAGTCGATTCTTCGCACCCATATGCATCACCGAGTTTTAATATTCCACATTGTGGAATAAAATCCTTCTAAGGTTCCGAAATAAAGAGTAATCAATATAGTTCCTTCTATATAATAGGGGATGTCTCGGAAATACTAGATTTAGATAATCTCCACGCTGGAAGAGCCTCCTTTTTAATATAAACCATTCCTAAGTTATAAACCGCACGCTTGTCCGTGTGGATCACAACTTGGGAGAAAGTATACTCAATTGAAACCGTTGCGGATGGGCTTGTCCCATCGTTTTTCGTATTTACGACGACCCTTCGGACGAGCATCTTGACGATGTCCCGCTTTTCTTCCCACGGTATATCATCGTGGATTCTCAAACGTAACTGATTAAGCAACTCCGTGATACCCATGAACTTATCTTCCATAACCTCTTCTGTTTGTATATTCTGGCTCAATTCCGTAAAACGATTTGCCAACTGCATCGCTTCGTCAGCGATCTTTTTTAATTGCTGCTCTACGTCGACAGAATTAATAAGGTTTTTCCTAAAGAGATCGAGAATAGAATGTTTCTCGGTCTCTTTCTGTTTCAGAGCCTTGCCTATAATTTCTTTCTCATCGGAAAATTGATCAAGATTAGATTTACTTTTCACGACATCCTGTTTTAATGTTTGCAAAACTTCGTCTGGATCGTTTACAAAACGAATGATATCGGACCAAACAAGTTCCTCTACCCAAGCTTGCGGAATATTTTTAGAGTTACACTTACCCATATCTGGTCCGTGGTATGCAAGTTTTCCATTACAGACATAATAACCTTTTGGGAGACCACTTGGTCCGGTATATGATGTGCCGCAATAGCTCAGTCCGCAAGATCCACATTTAACTAGACTACGAAGCAGGTATTTACGCTTGGCATTCCTCATTGCCCCAATCTGATTTTCATGAAGAACTTCTTGGGCCCGTTCCCAAACGTCGACGTCGACGATCGAAGGGAACTCACGAGAAATTATTTCACGTTGCTTCTTGGACCTTCTACCGTATTCGTGTATTCCTTTGTAGGTTGTGTTAACGATCATCCCGCGAACTCGTCCAGGGCGCCAAATGCCAGCGGTATTCTCTTTGCGCTTACCCTTATCTATCTGGCGACCATCTTTAGTGTAAGACGGAGGTACACCCAAGGAGTTGAGATAATCTGCGATTTTCTTAGTGCTCATATGTTCTTCAACGGTGAGTCGATATACCATGCTAACGACTTCCACCTCAGACATATAAAAACCCCTCATGGGTTCGATTGAGGGAATAAGATATGCATCTTCTTTTAGGTACCCGAACGGAACAATGCCACCTAGCCATTTACCTTCACGGGCAGCGCGGTTTGCACCGTTCCATAAGCGATCAAGGGTCGAAGAACGGTCTAGGTCAGCTACCCCGGCTAGGATAGTGACAAGGAACCTTCCGCTCGGATCACCGGTGTCGAAAGGCTCTGTCATACTTCTGACCTGGACTCCGTGTCCCTCAAGCTCATGAATCGCATTTAGAATAACCCTAGCCGTTCTACCGAGGCGATCAAGGCGATAGATAAGCACCAGGCTAAACTTACCCGCTTTCGCGTCTTCGATGAGTCTAAGGCCATCTCCACGTTCTTCGAGGGGGAGAGTTCCGGTTACGCCATCATCTAAATACTGCTCGTCGATATTTATTTTATGGAGATCGCAATACTTCGTGCTAAACTCAATTTGGTTCTGTATTGTACCTCGTTCAGCTTGGTCCTCTGAAGATACGCGTCCGTATAATACTGCTTTCAATTCAGATCCTTGATTTTTGAAATTGAACATCTCTATTTTCCTCCTATAGGCAAACGAAAAACCCCACACTTCTCCCGTATAAGAGAAATATGGGGCTCGAAGGCCCTCTAATAAGTATGGCGCTCTGGCTCTCTGATCTTTCGCGAAAAGATACTGGTGCTCTGGCGCTCTTGGGATAAGTTTAGCATGTTGTATCTACATAGTAAAGGTTGGTCAATCTAATTGTAGATTTTCAGAGTATGAATAAGAAATGATTTGTTTATGATCTGTTGATAAATACCCTTCTTCCTTGTGGGAGAAATCAGATATTTGTCTTGCATTATAGGTTTTAAAATACCCAGAAACTGTTGTTAATACATCTATCTCTTCGTGAGAGAAAAAAGACAAGTCTGGTTGCCTGGATGGTATTATGATTTCTCTTCTATAAGAACCATCAAGTAGCTTTGTATCGATAATATTCGAAGTCAATAGGCAACCATAAACAAGTTCGTGGTTAAAAGGAACCGGACCGTAGTGATGATGTACATATGGTAAGCCAATTATTTGCTTACCATGCCGTTTAGTATATAAAAAATCAGCGTAAAATAATTGTTTTTGCAGTTTTGTTTTTACCAACCAACAATCAAAGCAAGCGAAAAATAAAACTACATTTGCAAATTTTTCAAAGTCAAATTCAATATCCGTCAGGCCATTTTTAAAGAAAGGTTGAAACATTTTATTTAGCGTCTCCGCTGGATCGAACCATTGGGCCTCTTGGTTTGATATGCTTTGTTCTATTAATGCCGTTAATCTTATTTGTTCCCTCTGAGAGAGCTTGTGCCCATTTTGCTCGAATAGTCTTTTGACATAAGTCGAATCATCCCCGAGCTGTATTAATTGATCGTGATGAGCTTTATTGGGTATAGCGCCATTTTCATACCTAACTAATGTCGCCTGGCTCCATCCGAGCAAGGTAGCAACCAAACGTCCAGAACCGAAACGAGTTCTCAATTCACATATTTCAGAAGAAGTCATTAGGTGATGTTTTCCCCGGTATTCATTAAAGGCTCTTTCTAGGTTGGCTTCATCAAGCTCTGGATCAAATAGTTCTTCTTGGCAAACAGAGCAAACTAGCACATCAGAATAGACCTCAATCGGTTCACCCCTTACTGGGAAAGTTTCTTTTTTGTGAATTATATTTACCTCTTGCTCACTATCACAATTGTAACAAAATTTTATCATAGATAACCCTCCATTTGCTTATCTGTCTTTAAAAGGCAAACTTATTGGCCCGTTTGACGGATGAAAGCTAATGCAAGCGCAACCTCGTTGGTCAATTTTTATCTTTATATAAGCTTGCTGAGAATCAATATCCTTTATAAATTCCCAAAACATTTCACCTTGTCGATCCCTATCAGGAATTGGACCACGATCATACTGACGATAACTCAATTCGAGTAATTCTAGTTTAGCGAGTCTTAGTGTAAGACCTAATAAAGCAAGCCCATCAAGATTCTTTTTTCTCGGAATAAGAGCAAACTTGCCTTGCTTAATAAGAGATTTTGCATTTTCTAAAAATTGCTTAACATCTTCAATGCTTGCCATCCCCAATTTGATTCTCTCCTCTGTCTGTATTATATACCAAAATGCTATCATTTAGTAGCATAGATTAAACAGAATAATTAAAAAACAGTAAGATACCTATTATTGCTATAGGTTTAATTTATACCTATATTTATCTCCCATAACCAGCCGCCACCATTGTGAATGGCATACACGTCAATAAGTATTTGCCCCACATGCGCTTAGCCTCGATCCGGAATGGATAACCCATAATTTCCAAATCTTCTTCGCGTTTTTTAGGGTTTTGGAAGTACCTAACAAGGAAGTCTCGAAAGGCCCCGCGATCCAAATGAATACTTGGAGAATGATATTCCCAATCTAGTCTGCCGATTAAAGGATCGACTAGCGTTAAAAGTCCAGGTAACACTTCGGTTGCTGCCAATCTCCGGGCTGCTGCCTCTAGGCTTACTCCAAAATAACCTGAGACTTTATGCACAAGAAAGATAAAGCTGTCTGGGTATTTTTTTGCTAAACATAGCACATGCCACGCAGGCATTAGCAGAGCCGCTGAAAAATTGTTGGCAGATTCATACTCTGCGTCAGATTCACCGATACCTGGTGCTGGTATGCCATGACGATGCCCCATGAGGATATGACCAAATTCATGCGCCACTCCGAATCGTTGGCGGGCTAGTGAATGATTTTTGTTAACGTAGATAAGTGCTGCATGGTCTCCTTTTCGCAATTGTGCAGTAACTTCATTTGGCAAGTCACAAATATACGTAAATACTTCGATACCAAGCTTTTGTTCTACCGCCAAGGCTATGCGATTAAGATCTAGTGGGAAATCCTCGTGCTTGAGATATGACTCAAAAAATGATTGTGCGACTAATTCCTCATTATTCCACACTTTTCCATCACCTCTTATGTCGAAATATGTAGGTCATCAATAAAGCAGAACAACTACCCGTATTTTGGGTAGTTGTTTGTCGTTTATTTAGTTATTTGTTTTTCTTGGCACGTTCAGCTTTGCGCTCGGCGTTTTTACGCGCTACTATTTTACTTTCTAGTTCGAGAAGATGGTCGGCTTGCTGATCTAAGATTGCCACACTCTCTGGACTTAATTGCCCGACTTTTCGGTAGAAGGTTAAGTGTTCCTCTTTAGGTGTAGGGGTGAGGTCTTCATCATCACCATTAAGATATCCGGCGGATATCATTAAATCCTCGTGGCTTATATTTAAAAAGGGTGCTAGTTTTTCTAGAGTTTTAGGAGACGGAGACTGAATCCCAGATTCAATTCTCGAAAGAGTTGCAACTGTTACATCAGAAACTCGGAATAATTCACCCAAAGAATCAAATCCCGCCCTCAATCTTAGGTTTTTAATGATGTCACCAATTGCATTGTTCATCTTTTTTACACCTCATAAAAATATTACCTTATTGTGGTAGATGCTTATATTATAACTAAAACATTGCGAAAACGTAATACTTACGCACGCGTAAATTATTTCTAAAACACTTGCGTGTTCGTAACGAATGTGGTATTATTATCTTACGAGGACGTAAGGCTTGATGTGAAAGGAGGAGAGAAACTACCGATGATAAAACTAAAAGTTGATACCTTTAAGGAATTGACTAATGAAGTAAAGGATAATGAGCTTGCTAAAAAGATGAACATTTCAACAACTCAATTATGGCGCGTTAGATTACCTGATGAAGACCCACGGCACAATGATCCTGGGCAGGACTTTGTAGCTGGAGCACTAAAGGCTTTCCCGGAAAAAAGGTTTGAGGATCTATTTTTTTTAAGCTAACCGTTACGAGTTCGTAAGCATAACTTGAATATAGCTATAATTCTTCTAAAAGTCATTAGGAATCTACTGGAAAACGACATCAAGGAGGCGGCATAAATGACAATCAAAGGAGATCATCCAATTCGTAAGTGCCCTTTTCTCGAACCACTCCGTAAAAGCACTGGGAATATCATTCAAGTCGAATACCGCGACTGCATGAGAGATGATTGCCAAATTTGGGACGGAGAGAATTGCAGTTTGCACAAAAAGAGGAGGTGATTCCATGGCTGAGCCTGTCACGATTATTACTGAGCCAACTCGTAAAAGTCGCAAGTTCGAAGATAACGTAACGGTTATTCGCACATTTAATCCAGACCCAGCAAGAGAAGCGGCTGCTCTACGACGCTTGTTGAGTTGGGTTGCAAAGGAAGTGCAGGCTGATGAATCAAATAAGATGCCCTCAATGCAATCGTAAGCTTGCGGAGTTTAGTTTATGCGGATCTCTTGTTTTTCAAACGAAATGCCCCAAGTGCGGAAGGATGGTTTCTTTAACTTTGAAAGGAGAATGAGATGTTTGATGGGTTCAAAATCATGAGGAAGCCCGCCGCCTGAAATATCAAGAAGCTCAAAAAATTCGAGGCGGTAGTACATCAATTAAGGTGTTAACTCCTAAGCAATCTGAAGGTCAGATTAAATCGTTTGTGAGCAAGTTGGTTAAGTGAGGAGTGAGTACGTTGAATAAGCTACCTGAAATCCCAAGGGTAATCGAAGAGTTCAAGGGATGTCCAAGTCATTTGTATTGGGGACCTGCATTTGGGCAATGCGATGGAGCTAAGCCAATTATTCTGCTTGAGTGCAAATCTCACCAAATATTTACGGAGCAAAAAGTGATACCGACTATTGAATCTATTTCTTGGGATAAGATGCCCTTATTTAATCCGTGCGAGGAATGCGATGAGTGCGAAGAGGACGCTTGCCCAAAACCAATAGAAGAGGTTTTCGTGAAGGGCTCAGGGATGCAGCTAGCCGAGACTCTTGAGGGATGGTTCATCGATTTAGGAAAATGTACTCCTCGGAAAATCTACGAATGTTGCAGAGGTAAAGGTTATCTGAACGAGGAGGAAACCCCTGATGCTCAACAAGCTCCGTAAATCCAAACTCGCAGTAACCATTCGTCGGCAGCTACTTAAATTTCCGCGCATCAACTGTCGTGTGCAGGCCTACCTCATCTCCCGCGAAGCACAACGGATCGCCCGCCAACTCGAACGCCATCACCTGCGCTGGGAACTGCTCATGTCGGGTCAGACGATGCGGGACACCGAGAATGACCACAGGACCCTTGCTGACGTGTCCGATGCTGGGGTAGTCGTAAGCTATATGAATGGTCGGGCAGTAGGTCAAGAACATGCAGGTCCAACGTTCCATCGTTTTGATGTAGTGAATTGGGGAGGTATGTAGTGTGGAAAAACTTACAAAGAGACAAATCCTAGATGTTTTAGTTCTTAGCGAGGTATTCCCGTCAGTTATTTGGTACACAAATGTGTGTAACTCAAACGGAGAAGAAACTGTAACTATTCAAATGCAAAAAGATGCAGCGCTTAGGGAAGCTGAAGAGTGCGTAAAAACTATATTTCCAAATTCCGAGTTCCAGAAATTCGCAACCAGTGAAAAAGCTTTTACCGTGTTATTCGAAGGTCGGAATATAGGGAGTTTGCATCTGGCCAAAAACACAGAAAAGGCCCCCTTGCCAGAGGGGACCACCGAGGAAAATACACATCTTCAGTGTACCATAGATAATTCGAAAGTTGAACCGTTAGTAGACCGCGTTTGGGCGGAAGAAATTTTAGCAAATGAAGGAGTCGTGGCAAATGCATAAAAATTTAATAGCCGACTTAAAGGACTTGAAGGTATCTATACCGGCCGCTAACGAGCAAGTATATATGGCCGCACGTGATCTCGTAGCCGCTAAGGATGAACTTCGTATCCAGGAAGGAAGACTTATTGCAGACGGAGTTATTGACGGCAAGAATGCTGAGATCAGAGCGGCTCAGATGTATGGATGTACGGTGGTTGAGCGGCAGAATGTAGCGGAGGCAGAAGATTTCTTGGAGCATTCAAAATTGACTCTCAGTAACCTGCAGACTGAGTTACGGATTAACCTAGCACTCGTGGAGCTTGTGAAGGGAGTGGCGTAAATGTCCAAACAACTGATGGCATTTCAACTGCCAGATATCAAACGTAACGGGGATTCTTTCGGCCAGCTAGAACGGGTTGAGGCTATGATCAACGTTACTAAGGACCTATACCAGATATCCCTTCCAACAGTTGATAAACCTGCAGAGTACGGGATCATGGCCCCTGGCTATGCCAAGATGAATCAAGTTGCAAATGTATCCTTCACGGACATTCGGGTTCTTGAGAACACTCGCGATGTAGCTAGCGCAATGGTTGAGGGAGTCTACTACAACGCCTCGGGCGAACGAGTGCAAGAAACTGATGTCGTAACGTTAAACTTCCCTCTACTGCATTTGGCAATGAGACTAAAGGCTAAAGATACTAAAGGTCATTATGTCTGGGAAAACAAGAAAAAGAAATGGGAGAATTATCAGGAATGCAAGACGGAGATCATCTATCAAGACGGTATGCCGGTATTCACGCTTATACTAGATCCTAAAATTGAAATGGATATCTATCAAAAGATTCTCCATCTCAGGGAGATGGGGATAAAAAAAGCAATCACAGTAGCCAAAAACAGGATCATCAAGAGGGCAACAGGTGTATTCAAGGTCGAGTTACCATGGGAAATGCATACAGTCACTAAGGATGACTGGTCAACCAAGGCGGTACTCAACGAAGAGGTCCATATCCCAGTAGTCGGATATCGTTCGCCAGCGACAAACTCCCAAGTTGAATCTGCTATCAAGCAACTTTTCGGAGGTAAACAGGAACCAAAAAACATTACCCCGATTATGACTCACGATATTCAAGAAGAAATCCTCCAAGAAGTGAAGGTTGACACCCCTACGGAGTCTGAACTTGATGAAATCATTACTCCAACAGAACCAACGGAGGAACCAGAGCAAACACCAATAATAAATTGCGAAGGTGATGATTGCGGCAGGGTGATTGAGTCTACGGAGAAGTTTACAGCTGAAGCAATTGCTAATTTCTCTAAGAAAAAGTACAAAAAAACACTTTGCTTAGGGTGTCAAAAAATAGTGTCGAAAAGGGAGGTTAAATGATGCGTGTCTTACATTTAGGTGACATACACCTAGGTTCTGGCCTTCAGTACGGAAAAGATGATGAAAGCGGTATGAACTCCCGGTTGAGAGATTGGCTCGACACGATGAATAGGATTGCACTTCTAGCACAGAAGGTTGATGCCGTTATTTTCGCTGGAGATGCGTTTAAAGATCGCAAACCAGCACCACAACTACTCTCCTATTTTATCAAATGGTTGCGGAAAATGGCTCAATATGCCCCCGTGGTTTTAATGGATGGGAATCACGACATAAACGGAAATGGCGAAGTTGGTCCTGTCGAATTATTTGAAGATATCCAAATTCCAAATGTCTATGTCAGTAGTCATCCTGAGATTCTCAATATTCCAAATAAGTCCGGTACTCTCCAAGTATTAACTATGCCAACTTTCTCTAAATCTACCTTCCTGCAACAGGATGAATATAAGGACGTTCCAATCGATGAGCTCAACACAATCATGGCTGATAAAGCTGGGCAGATCATCCGTTACCTAGCCGAACAACTCGACCCTAAGCTTCCGGCGGTCTTAACCCTTCACGGCACAGTATCCGGGTCTATAAATGGCAGTGAGCGTTCAATGATGATGGCTCAGGAACCTATCTTTGCACTTCACGACATAGCACTTCCTCAGTTCGATTACGTGGCCCTAGCGCACGTACACAGGCACCAAGAACTCCCTACTTTACCAGGTCAACCACCGGTCGTGTATTCCGGATCTATCGAGCGTGTAGACTTTGGTGAAATGGAACCCAAGGGCGTAGTTATAGCCGACCTGAAACCGCGTAAATGGGAGTTTGTGAACTTGAACACTCGACCTTTCATGCAAATCGACTTAAAGCCAGGTGATATTCCAGATGTGACGGGAGTTGTAGTCAAGACCACGATAAAAACAGACATCGAGACGGCTAAAACCATAAGTGCAGCACAGGTAACAAAACAACTTTACGCTGCAGGGGCTCATTTTGTCGCAGGAGTGCAAATCGAAGTCGAAAGAGAGACTAGGGCCAGAGACTCCGAAATGACAGAACATATGTCTGTCCCTGAAGCTATAGCGAGATATTTTGAACAACAACCAGATCTTGTGGCACGTAAGGAACGACTCATGGTTAAGGTTGCGGAATTGGAGGTAGTGGCATGAGACCATTAACGATGGATCTAAGTAACTTCAGGTCGTATTTGAGAGAATCGATAGAGCTCACCGCTTTGAAAGTTGCTCTCATCAACGGACGGAATGGATTCGGTAAGTCTACTCTAATCGATGCAATAACCTTTCCTCTCTTTGGTCGTGGATCGGCGGATAAAATTGATGACTATGTTACCCTTGGAAAAACCGATATGTCGGCAACATTAAGTTTTGAGCTTGGTGGTAATACCTATCGGGTTATACGTAACAGGACAACGAATGGACGGGGTAAGTCTAGCCTAGAATTCCAGCAACTTATCGACGGTGAATGGGAAAGTAAATCGGGTGCCACAGCACCAGAAACTGAAGAACGGATTCGAAAATTACTTAGGATGGATTACGAAGGATTCATCGCTTCAGCCTTTGTGGTTCAAGGAGAGGCTGATAAGTTCTCCAAACAGAAACCGGCAGAGCGGAAAGAAACCCTAGCTAATATTCTTGGCTTGGATGCTTATTCAGATTATGAAGCACAAGCGAAGGAAAAAGCCAAAACGATTGAAGTGGATCTGAAAGTCGTAAAGAGCCAGGTTCAAGAATTAGAAACCAGAACCGAAAGCAAAGCCTTGCTAGAGACTCAATCGCTTGAAACGACAGCTTCAATTTTAACCATAGAAGGTCAAATTAAGGAGAAGGAATCAGAACTAAACCAACTAATCAAAAAGAGAGCGACGTTACAGGCGAGTGAGCTTAGGGTAAAGGATATAGATACTCAAATAGCTAGTGTTCAGAAGGAAATTAAAACTTTTAGAGATCAAATACCACTATTGGAGAAACGGATCGCTGAGGCCAATAAACCGAAAGATCAGATCCCCACGTTTGAAAAAAGAATATCCGATGCCGAAAAACTGACTGCCAACAAGGATAAAATTATCGCATTTTCAAAGGAAGCCGGAGAAGTCCGAGAGCAGATTACCGAACTTGATAAGACAGCCACCGCTTACTCAGAATTACAGCTTGAGCGGAGTAGGGTGCAAAACAGTTCGACCACGATTGACGGTTTGATTTATCAGGAGAAAACCAAACTCGACACCAGCATCCAGAATCTTAAGCTCCAAATCAAGAACGCAACGCAGCAAGCAAAGCCACTTGAAGGACTTAACTGTCAAGACCCTACCTGTGAGTTGATTAGAGGCGCGGTAGAGGCTAGAGATAGGATACCTGTACTGAACGAACAACTTAAGGTTGAAACAACTAAGCTTGAAAACGGAAATTACGCTGAAGACCTAAAGGTTAAAAAAGAACTTGAAATTGACAAATTGATGGAGATAGATATTCAGGTTGAGATTCTCGATTATGACCAAGAGGCTCATCAGGAACTTAAGACCAAGTTGGCCGAACTTGAGCGCTATGAGCGGCTAGTCCCGTCCCTAGATAACGCCGAGGAGTCCAAGAGACTAGCACAAGAACAAATTGACCAAATCCACGCAACGGTTAAAGAAAAGCAAGATGATCTCACAGAACAAATAAGCCAGACAAATGTATCAATCAAAGGGAAGCTTGATGCCATAACCGGATTCGAATTAGACAAGATTTCACTCGAAGATGACGCGAAGGAAGCCTCCGAAGTATCCAAGAACATCGCGGTATTGGAGTACGAAATTCGTACACTCAGAGACCAATTAGGTAATCTTCAAGCTGCTCATGGTGCCGTTAAAAAGTCGCTCACGGAGATTTCAGAGCTGGTAGTTAAGTTGGATGAGTCACGTATTCGACGAGATACCTTGGCCGCTGATCTGACAGACTGGAATGATATCGTAAAAGCCTGTGGAAAGAATGGAATCCAAGCTGTGATTATCGAAAACTCCATTCCAGAAATTGAACGCGAGGCTAATAATCTTCTTGCTCGGATGTCGTCCGGTAGGTTTTCCTTAGGACTCGTAACTCAAAAACCGAGTAAGACGGCAAAAGTTACAGAAACACTCGATATTAAGATATCTGACGGCGGATTGGGAATTAGACCTTACGAGACCTATTCTGGTGCTGAAAAAATGATGATTGACCTAGCAATTCGGATTTCCTTAAGTAAGCTTTTAACCCGTCGGGCAGGGGCAACGATACGAACACTGGTGCTGGATGAAACAAGTGCGGCACTGGACACGCAGAACCGTAGCGAATTCCTGCAAATCATTAATACGCTCAGGGATGACTTTGATTTGATTCTGGTTATTAGTCATCAAGAAGACGTTCAAGATGCGTTTGAGCAAAGGATTGAGGTTTACCGCACCGATGAGGGGTCAAAGGTTAGGGTGATCGCATGAGGCCTCCGAAACCAGGTGATTTCGTCCGTACTAGCCTCGGAAAAGGCTTCGTGAGGGAACGCACCGG